>Ga0265297_10007441_pt1 | contig 15175 bp, 13 predicted proteins | sample Munlanlwell13791_FD_192502 | JGI IMG/M metagenome (GOLD analysis project Ga0265297, IMG submission 192502) | Leachate microbial communities from a municipal landfill in Southern Ontario, Canada - Leachate well 137-91 | ecosystem: Engineered > Solid waste > Landfill > Unclassified | place... | reverse complement strand
CAAAAGATGCTCGTTATTTGTCATAGCGAAGATAAAAAACTCAGCGCAGGCGGGGTTATGAATCTTGGGGCGATCTCGACCAGGCTCGGGCTGCGGGGCATTTCGGATGAATCGGAATACAAGCGGATCGCGCGGGACCTGGCGATTGCGGAGAAAGCAAAGTGCAGCGTGCATATCGCGCATGTCAGTTGCGCAGAGTCGGTCGATGTAATTGCGCGTGCAAAGAAAAAAGGCATCAGGGTTACGTGCGAGACCGCGCCGCATTATTTCAGCCTGACCGAAGAGGCGGTGCTGGATTATGATACGAATAAAAAAATGAATCCGCCTTTGCGCAGCAGCAAAGACCGGGATGCGGTGATACAGGGGTTGATAAGCGGAACGATAGATGTGATCGCCTCGGATCATGCCCCGCATACGGTTGCTGAAAAAGAGACCGAGTTCGACCGGGCGGAATTTGGCGTTACCGGCCTTGAAACAGAGCTTGGCGTTGCGGCAACGTATTTGATCAAGCCCGGGCTTTTGACCTGGGCTGACGTGTGCCGCAAGCAGGCTTTGAATCCTGCGAGGATCCTGGGCATAGATAAAGGAACGCTTTCAGTTGGTAAAGACGCGGATATCGTTATTGTCGATCCTCTTGCCGAATGGATGGTTGCGGCAGATGATTTTGCATCCAAGTCAAAGAATTCCAGCTTCCTGGGCAAACGGCTCACCGGCAAAGTGGTAAAAACAATATACCGCGGAACAGTCGTCTATAACGCCGAATAAGAAGTATGAAGTTTTTGGTGACAAAAGAACTCGGCAGGCTTGCTAAATGGCTGCGGATCTGCGGCTTTGATGCCGAATATTTTACCGGCAGTAAGCCCGGCGCATTGATCATCGCGGCATTGAAAGACGGCCGGGTGGTTCTCACGCGCAATCATCATATGCCGCTGGGCCGCGGCGTGCCTATTATGCAGATCCGTTCGGAATTGGTGCAGGAGCAGCTTGTTGAAGTGTGCCGCGGCATGGGGATCAGCCCGTCGGCATCAGAATTTTTCAGCAGATGCACGGTCTGCAATGAGCCTTTGCATTCTGTAGAAAAATCCGCTGTTAAAGATAAGGTTCCTCCGTATGTATTCGAGACACAGGATAGATATTTCAGTTGTTCTAAATGCAGCCGGATCTATTGGCAGGGCACGCATTGGGAACAGGTCGCAGCCGCATTGCGCAAAGTGGCAGGCCATTAGAAAAAAGGTGGCGTTATGGAATTCATAGCTGATTTTCATATCCATTCCAAATATTCCCGCGCGACATCCAGGGATATGGATATCCGCCATCTGGCTGATTGGGCGAAATTAAAGGGCATTACGCTCATGGGCACCGGAGATTTTACACATCACCTCTGGCTTGAAGAGCTCAGAAATAACCTGACCGATCTGGGCAATGGTTTATTCAAACATAAAGATGTGCATTTTATTCTCACGTCCGAGGTTTCGAGCATCTACAGCAAAAAAGGCAGGACATACCGTATCCACAATCTGATATTCGCGCCGTCATTTAAAGCAGTTGAAAAGATCAATGACGCGCTCGGCCGCCGCGGCAACCTAGCCTCTGACGGCAGGCCGATCCTCGGCGTAGATGCGGAGGAGATCGCACGGATCGTTTTCGATATCGATGAGAATTGCATGATCGTCCCGGCACATTGTCTTGTTCCCGGTACGTTGGTTCATTCCCAGTCAGGGCTCATTCCAATTGAAGAAATTAGAGTACGAGATCATGTGTATACGCATCGAACCCGGTTCCGAGCTGTTACGGAAGTTTTGAAACGGCCTTATGAAGGTGAAGTGATTCATATTAAGCCATATTATTTTCGCGAAGGCATTGTGTCGACACCTGAGCATCCCATCTACGCTATAAAGACCGTTAAAAATTGTGCAAGTCGCACAGCCGATTGTACCCCAAATTGTTCCCAGCACAAAAACAAAGGGTGCAAAAGGGCGTTTTTTAAAAAATACACTCCTCAGTGGTTGCGTGCGCAAGATGTTGAGGTTGGAGATGTCCTCGTTTTTCCAAGATTCAACAATATCAATAAAGATAGACGGTATGTGCGTATTGATGCGACAGCAGAAGGACGTGTTATGCATTCCGGGCATGATGTCGCGTATCCCGGAGCTCGTGCTTCGTTTGTTCATAACGTCATTGCGGTTGATAAAGATTTTTGCCGGTTAGCCGGATATTATCTTGCGGAAGGGTATACTAATAGCAGGGATTGTGTGAGTTTTTGTTTCCATTATGCAGAAACGGAATATATTGATGATGTAATTGCATTAATGAGCAAGGTGTTTGGCATCGGCTTGTCAAAAAAAGCTGTAAAAAAAGGCGGTGCCGGGGTAGAGCTCATTTTTTACTCAAAAATATTGTGTGATTTCTTTGGCGCCTCATTTTATTCTGACCGGCAAATTAAAAAAGCGCATACGAAATGTTTACCGCAATGGATGTTGGCAGTACCATTTGAGAAGCAAGCCGAAATTGTCAAAGGGTGGTGGCGAGGCGATGCGGGGTATACAAGTTCGCACATTTTGATGAACCAGATGAAAGAGATTTTCTTGCGGTTAGGGGTAATTCCCAGTGTTTTGATTGATGAGGTTATTTCTCATGCAAGGAGAGGAAATCATTTCATTGGCCGGCGCAAAGTTTGTGCGCAGCACGCCACTTATCAATTTAGCAACCTGTCTTTTTTCGAAGACACTGGAAAGTTGTCGAAGGAAAATGAATTTAGAAAATTCAGAACCAAGTCGGCCACACGGCATGGCTGGATGGACAAAAAGTACGCGTATTTGCCTGTTAGGGATATTGAACAGGAATTCTATCGAGGGCCCGTGTATAATCTAGAAGTGGCTGATGATAATTCCTATACGTGTGAATTCGCTTGCGTTCATAATTGCTGGACCCCTTGGTTTGCGCTCTTTGGCTCTATGTCGGGGTTCGACAGGATAGAAGATTGCTTTGAGAAGCAGACAGACAAGATTTTCGCAATTGAAACCGGGCTCAGCAGCGACCCTGCCATGAACTGGCGGCTTTCAGCTCTTGACCGGTTCACGCTTATCAGTAATTCAGACAGCCATAGCCCGGCGAAGATCGGCAGGGAAGCGAATGTATTCGACTGCGGCCTGGATTATAAAACTATCCGCGAAGTGCTCAAAACTAAAGATAAGAAGAGATTTTTATACACCGTGGAATTCTTCCCCGAAGAAGGCAAATATCATTACGACGGCCACCGGCTGTGCAATGTGGTTTTTTCACCGGAGGAGACAAAAAAACACAACAACATATGTCCTAAATGCAAAAGGCCTTTAACTATCGGCGTAATGAACAGGGTAGATAAGCTTGCTGACCGCCAGGAAGGATTCGTTCCGGAGAATGCGATCCCGTTCAAGCACGTAGTGCCGCTGTCGGAGATCATTGCCGAATCAAAAGGAGTAAAGACGGCGTCAGTTGCATCGGAGAAAGAGTATTTCAATGTTGTTGCAAAATTCGGCACAGAGTTTAATGTCTTGCTCAAGGCCTCGGCTGATGAACTAAGGAAAGGCCTTCCGACAAGGATTGCCGAAGGCGTGCTGCGTATGCGCGAAGGCAAAGTCAGCGCTGCGGCAGGCTATGACGGAGAATACGGCAGGATCTCCGTTTTCGGCAAAGACGACGAAGCCAGGCCCCAGGCTGAACAACAGCTGCGCCTTTTCTGAGATAAATTTCATTTCTCGAATAAAACAAATTGAGGTATAATAGGTTAGTTGTATATCGCTGCGAAAATCGAAAACATCTACGAACACAAAGTCAGCAACTAATCCGACTTGAATAATTTATGCGCCTGTAGCGCAATGGATAGCGCAATAGCCTCCGGAGCTATGTGTACAGGTTCGACTCCTGTCAGGCGCATTAAATAAAAACGCAGAACTGCTGCCTTGTGCACGAACAACGGGGTAGAGAATGCTGCTGCTGGAATATAAATTCAGCATATAATAGGGGTATTGGGAGCATATGCAACCCAAAATCGTTAGCGTAATTGGCGGCAGGCAATGTAATAATGAAGTGGAGCAGCTAGCCCATAACTTTGGCAAAAAAGTGTCAAAAGTGGTTAGTTATCTATGTTGTGGCGGTCTTGGTGGAGTAATGTTAGCTGTTTGTAAAGGTTTTAAGCAGGGAAACGGCACAACCATAGGCATATTACCAAGTTACAGCAAAAATGACGCTAATAAATACATTGATCTGGCTATCCCTACAGGTATGGGATTGGCGCGTAATTTGTTAGTGGTCAAAACAGGAGATGTTGTAGTGGCTTTGCCCGGAGCGGCAGGAACATTATCTGAGATCGCATATTGTCTTCAGTTCGGAATACCGGTTATCAGCTTGAATTCATGGGATATAGATGGCGTTATAAAAGTTAAGACCGTTGATGAAGCGGTCTTAAAGGTAAAGGAGTTATTGCGATGAAAGCAGTCCTGATGCTTGAAGACGGGAAAACATTTTCCGGTCACGGCTTTGGCGTTTGCTCTGAGCGAGTAGGCAAGATCATCCTGAATACCAGTGTTGTCGGATATCAGGAAATGGTCACGGATCCCGCCAATAGCGGCAGGCTTCTGGCATTGACCTATCCGCTTATCGGCAATTACGGCACGGCAGATAAATTCAATGAATCCAGGAAAGTATGGGCTGCAGGGCTTATTATCAAAGAAAGCTCGAGGATCTATTCGAACTGGCAGGCGAAGACAAGCTTTGAGTCATTTGCTAAGGATAACGGTTTGTTCGTTCTGCAGGGAGTCGATACCAGGACTCTGGCTGTTCATATAAGGCAAAAAGGAGAGATGCTTGGTATTATATCCGGCGGATGCCCCCCGGCAAAAGAATTATCCGCGAAGTTGGATGCGTTCAGGTCCCGGGCGGCCGAATCTGCGCTGCCGCAAATATCGGTCGGCAAGCCTATGGTTTTATCAGCGGCGAAACCGCGCAGAAAAAGGATTGCGGTTCTTGACGTGGGGGTTACGCGTAGTATTTTAAGACAGCTGGAGAGCCTGGGATTTTGTCTGACCGTCTTGCCTTTTAACACTCGGCCGGCGGATATTATGAATCTTAAACTCCATGGATTGATCATTTCCGGCGGCCCTGAAGAAGATCCGGGGCTTGAAGTCGTCGTTGATACAGCGCGGGGGCTTATCGGCAAGATCCCGCTTATGGGCATTGGTTCAGGCCATCAGGTTTTGGCGCGCGCTTTGGGCGCAAAGATCACCAGATTAAAACTCGGCCATCGCGGGGTCAATTATCCGGTGCATAACCCGGGATCGCAAAAAGGCGAGATCACCGTACAGAATCACGGCCTCGTAGTCGACGCCGAGACGCTTAATAAGATCAAACAGATCAAGATAACCGGGTATAACCTGAATGACCATTCTGTTGAAGAGATCGAAAGCAGGGCCTTGCGGTTGCTGGGCGTTCAATATGAGCCCGCCTGTCCCGGTTTCGACCAGATCAATCCCGTATTCATTAAATTCCAGAAGATGATCGAAAGGAGCAATTGATGCCGCGCAGAAAAGATATCAGGAAAGTTCTTATGATCGGGTCCGGCCCTATTATTATCGGCCAGGCATGCGAGTTCGATTATTCCGGCTCCCAGGCATGTAAGGCGCTGCGCGAAGAAGGTTATTACACCATATTGGTGAACTCGAATCCGGCGACCATTATGACAGACCCCGGTTTGGCTAATGTCACTTATATCGAGCCGCTGTCCATTGATATATTGACCAAGATCATTGAGAAAGAACGGCCGGACGCTATCCTGCCGACGCTCGGCGGCCAGACAGGATTGAACCTCGCTTTCTTTTTGATGAAGGAAGGTGTTTTGAAAAAATACGGGGTCGAATCCATCGGCGCTCCGGTCAGCGCGATCTCATGCGCAGAGGACCGGCTTTTGTTCAAAAAAGCGATGCAGGATATCGGCGTTGATGTGCCTAAAAGCGGGATAGCCAATACCCTTGAAGAAGGGATAAAGATAGGGATATCCATAGGGTTTCCGTTGATTTTAAGGCCGGCGTATTGCCTTGGCGGATCGGGCGGCGCCATTGCATATAACCGCGAAGAGCTTGAAAAAGCGTTGATGAAAGGGTTGGAAACAAGCCCTGTGCATCAGGTTCTGGTAGAGCAGTCCGTTTTGGGGTGGAAGGAGATCGAATTCGAGGTAATGCGCGATTGCGTCGACAATGTTATCATTATAACCTCTATGGAAAATGTCGATCCTATGGGAGTTCACACAGGCGACAGCATGGTTGTGGCGCCCGCGCAGACGCTAACGCATGAAGAGTACGTGAATTTTGTGAATTTAAGCAAACGGATCATCCGCAAGATAGGCATAACCGGAGGCGGGGCGAATATTCAATTCGGGCAGAATCCGGATAACGGCCGAATCGTGATCATCGAGGTTAATCCGCGCCTGTCCCGGTCGTCGGCTCTTGCGTCTAAAGCGACGGGATTTCCGATCGCGCGCGTTGCTACAAAGCTGGCAGTAGGGTTCACTTTGCCTGAGGTTATGAATCAGATCACCGGCAAGACCACATCCTATTTTGAACCTACCGTAGATTATTGTGTGTTCAAGATCTGCCGGTTTACGTTCGAAAAGTTTCCGGGGGCGGAACGTGTTCTGAATACCTCGATGAAAGCGGTGGGCGAAGCGATGTCGATCGGCAGGAATTTCCGCGAGGCTTTGCAGAAGGGCATCCGTTCGATGGAGATATCCCGTTATGGATTCGGAGCCGACGGCAAAGATAAGATCTCAGATGAGTCGCTTAAAAATCCGGACCCCGCGCTGCTTAAGGATATCCGCGACAAAATAGCGGTCCCCAACGATGAGCGTATTTTTTATGTGCGTTATGCTTTGAAGGCGGGTATTCCGGCAGACGAGATATATGAGCTGTCCCGGATCGACCGCTGGTTTATCGATAATATGAAGCAGTTGGTTGAGATGGAAAACACAATGAGAGAATACCGCGGTGCGCATGCCGATGACGGCATAAAATTGCCCGCGGATGTATTGGAGGGAGCTAAGAAAGACGGCTTCTCCGACCGGCAGATAGCGTATTTGGTGAATTCCAAGGAGGAAAAAGTGCGAGAGTTCCGCAAGAAACACAGCACGAAGGCTGTGTATAAATTAGTAGATACCTGCGCGGGCGAGTTTAATGCCAAGCAGCCATATTTTTACTCGACCTATGAAACGCAGGAAGAGGGCAGGCCGACCGCCAATAAAAAAGTCGTGATCCTGGGCGGAGGGCCCAATCGTATCGGCCAGGGCATCGAGTTCGATTATTGCTGCTGCCACGCGGCATATGCCATGAAAGAAGAGGGTGTCGAGAGCGTGATGATCAACTGCAATCCGGAGACCGTGTCGACCGATTATGATACTTCCGACCGGCTTTATTTCGAGCCGTTGACCATTGAGGATATCCTTAATATTCTTGATCTTGAGAAACCCATGGGAGTTATTGTGCAGTTCGGCGGACAGACGCCGATCAATCTGGCAGTGTCGCTGCGTAAATTCGGCGTGAATATCCTGGGAACGAGCTCCGACAGTATCGATATCGCCGAAGACCGCAAGCGTTTCAAGGAAATGCTTCATAAACTTGGTATTTTGCAGCCTGAGAACGGCACGGCGTTCACGTTTGCCGAAGCAAAAGAAGTTGCCCGTAAGATCGGCTATCCGGTTTTGGTGCGCCCGTCATACGTTCTGGGCGGCCGCGCCATGGAGATCGTTTACGACGAGAGCCTTCTGGAGAGGTTTATTCTGGAAGCGGCTAAAGTATCGGGTGAACACCCTATTCTGATCGATAAGTTCCTCGAAGATGCGATCGAGGTGGATGTGGATGTTATCGGCGACGGCACGACGTTCGTTATCGGCGGCATTATGGAGCACATCGAAGAAGCCGGCATTCATTCCGGCGATTCCGCAATGGTGCTGCCTACATATACTCTGTCCCCTGAGCTTCTGGCAAAAGTGCGGCAGGCGACGTATAAAATGGCAAAGGAGCTAAATGTCGTCGGCCTGATGAATGTGCAGTATGCGATCAAGGATGAGAAGGTCTATGTGCTTGAGGTCAACCCGCGCGCTTCGCGCACGGTCCCTTTTGTTTCCAAGGCTATCGGTATTCCGCTGGCAAAGCTGGCAACCAAGGTCATGCTCGGCAAAACCCTGAAAGAGCTGGGCTTTACCGAGGAGGTGATCCCCGCGCATTTTTCCGTCAAAGAATCGGTGTTCCCGTTCAACCGCTTCCCCGGAGTGGACGTGATCCTCGGCCCGGAAATGAAATCTACGGGCGAGGTCATGGGTATCGATAAGGATTTTGGCAGGGCATATATAAAAAGCCAGATCGCCGCAGGTCAGAATCTTCCGAGAAAAGGTAATGTGTTCATCTCTGTGAGGGACCGCGATAAGCGCGCGATCGTGTTCATCGCCAAGAAGCTTAAAGACCTGGGATTTAATATCTATTCGACGTCCGGGACCGCGGCGGCTCTGGAAAAGAACGGTATCGAAGTAAAACAGCTGCCAAAAGTCGCCGAAGGCAGGCCGCACGTTCTTGACCTTATGAAAGATGGTAAGATCCAGATGGTAATTAATACGCCGACCGGCAGGATCCCGCGCCAGGACGAGGTCAAGATCCGCTCGCACGTTATCCTGTACAATATCCCGTACACGACTACCATATCTGGGGCGCAGGCAACGGTGAATGGTATCGAGATGCTGATCAAGAAAGAGCTCGATGTGAAATCTTTGCAGGGGTATCATAAAAAATCCGCAGTTAAATCAGGGCGGGCGCCGGCAAAAAAATAATGCAACGGTTATCTATAAAGACAAAAAGCCGCGTTGATCTGATCGACATTACTGATCAGGTGCAGGGCGTGTTGAGTTCGTCAGGGGTTGTCGAAGGCGTCTGCGTGCTGTTCTGCCCGCACACGACCGCCGGGCTTACTATCAACGAGAACGCTGACCCTGCGGTTGCAAAAGATATAACCGTGACTCTGAATAAATTGATCCCGGCGCGCGATGATTATGCGCATGCGGAAGGTAATTCAGACAGCCATATAAAGTCTTCGCTCTTTGGGGCGTCGTTGTCTGTTATCGTGGAAGGCGGCCGTCTGCAGCTGGGCACGTGGCAGGGTATCTATTTCTGCGAATCCGACGGTCCGAGGGCCAGGGAGCTTTGGGTAAAGATCCTCGAAGGATGACGTATGGTTGTGGGGCAAAACAAAATAGCGGCTTTAAAAGCCCGATACCGGCAGCAAAAGAGTGCGATCGCCGATCGATTGGCGCATTTTAAGGAGGTCGGTAAAGCCGGCGATCGCGACATCTTTGGCGAATTATGTTTTTGTATTCTTACTCCCCAGTCCAAGGCTCTTGTGTGCGACGGGATAGTTCAAAAACTGAAATCTTCTGGGTTGCTCTTTGACGGCAATGACGGCCAGATCAGGCCCCATGTCCGGTATGCGCGGTTTTACCGGAACAAAACAGGATATATCGTTGCGGCGCGTGATCGGTTCCGCTCCGGAGGAAAGATCAGAATAAAAGAAAAGATCGCCGGAATGCCCCCTATTGCGGCGCGCGAATGGCTTGTAAATAATGTCAAGGGCATCGGATATAAGGAAGCGAGCCATTTTCTTCGCAATATAGGCTTAGGCGAGGATCTGGCGATCCTGGATGTTCATATTTTGCGTAATCTCAAGGAACTGGGCGTTATCCCCGGGATCCCCCGCAGCCTGACCAGGAAACGATACTTGGAGATCGAAGAGAAATTGCGCGGTTTTGCGCGGAGATGCCGCATCCCGGCCGGACATCTGGACCTTTTGTTCTGGAGCATGGCAACGGGCAGGATATTTAAATAGCCGGGCTTTATGGAAAATAGAACAACAAAGCTTATTTTGCTGCTTGATAAAGAATATCCGAAGGCGCGTATCGCGCTTCGATTCGTCGATCCGCTGCAATTATTGGTTTCGACGATATTGTCAGCGCAGTGCACGGACGTCCGTGTCAATATTGTAACGGAAAAGCTGTTTCGCAAGTATAAAAATGCGGCAGACTACGCTAAGGCCGATCTCCGGGAATTCGAGCAGGATATCCGCTCGACCGGGTTCTACCATAACAAGGCAAAAAATATTATTGCCGCAGCGCAGATGATCATGCGCGATTTTGCGGGTAAGGTGCCGGATACTATGAAAGATCTTATACGGCTGCCGGGGGTCGCCCGCAAGACCGCTAATGTTGTTCTGCATAATGCATTCGGCAAAACAGAAGGTATTGCGGTTGACACGCATGTGCGGCGTTTAAGCCGCCGGCTCGGCTTGAGCGCACAAGATGATCCTGAGAAAATTGAACAGGATCTGATGAAGCTCGTTGATAAGAAGCTCTGGGGGCATATTACGTATTTGCTGATCGAACACGGAAGGCGTGTGTGTGATGCAAAGAAACCGCAGTGCCTGAAATGTGTTTTGAAAAATTTGTGCCCGGCAAAGAAAACTTTTTTTTCATGAGAGAGGGTCAATGAAAAATCGGATCAAATTAAACGGGATCGTTCTGTTCTTGTCTATTCTGGCGTTAGCTTTTTTCCCGCGCTTTATCATAAGGCAGGACGGATTTGTGTTCGATGATTTCTGGGAGGTTTTAGGGATCAGTTTGATCCTTGCCGGCCAGCTGCTGCGCGTATCTGCGCGCGGTTACAAAACCGAGCAGTCCCGCAACGGCAGCCATCTGGTTGTGACAGGGCCTTATTCCATGGTCCGCAATCCCATGTATCTGGGCATAATCATGATCGGCTGCGGTGTCGTTCTTGCTGTCCTTTATCCCTGGACGCTTTTGATCTTTCTCGGAGGATTTATTTTTAGATATAAGCATCTTTTTGAAAAAGAAGAGAAGATATTATTGGATGCTTTCGGCAAGGAGTATAAAGATTATTGCGCCCGGGTGCCGCGCATAATACCAGAACCGCTTTTTGTGTTCCAGAACGATATTTCGTCTCTTATTCCGGTGCGTTTGTCATGGGTCAAACCCGAGCTGTTAAGTATTCTTCTTATTCTTGCGGCTGTTTTTGTCATCGAATCATGGGAAGAGATCAGGTTGCGCGGCTGGGGTTTTGTTATTCCCGGCGTCGCGCCGCTTGTTATAATCACAGTTTTATATTTTTTGCTTGTATTCTTTCTGGCAAAGCGATATGAAAACACAACGAATAAAAGCAAAGATAAAAAGTAATACGCGCGTTGCGCAGGGTTATTATAAGCTCGCGATCGCGGCGCCTGCTGTTGCTAAAACCGCGAAACCCGGCAATTTCCTGATGTTGAAGGTTTGCGGCGGTAACGAGCCTCTATTGCGCCGGCCTCTGAGCATTCATTCGGCCGGCCGGATAGGGCCGGGGATCGTGGAATTGTTGTATGAGGTTGTCGGACCGGGCACCGGGATATTGTCTCATAAAAAATCGGGCCAACAAATCGATGTAATAGGCCCGCTCGGTAACGGTTTTTCCATAGGGGCTTGCGGGCCTCGCTCGCATGTCATTTTGGTTGCAGGAGGCATGGGTGTAGCGCCTCTCGTTTTTCTTGCACAGCGGGTCAAGGCGGATAAGGTCACGGTTCTTATAGGCGCAAGGACTTCGGCGCATATCCTGTGCGGCTCTGATTTTAGGAAGCTCGGCTGCGATGTCCGTATTGCTACCGATGACGGAACAAGGGGGTTTCATGGGCGCGTTACCGGCCTTCTTGAGAATATTCTCGCGCGGAAAGCGAAAACGGCGCCTGTTTTGTACGGCTGCGGCCCGAAGCCGATGCTTAAAGCAATGTCCGGATTGTGCAGCAAAGCCGGCGTAGCGGCGCAGATATCTCTTGAATCCCATATGGCATGCGGTATCGGTGCTTGTCTGGGGTGTGTTGTGCAAACTAAGGATGGTTTTCAGCGCGTGTGCAAGGAAGGGCCTGTTTTTCAAGCGGATGAATTGGTGTGGTGAATTTCTCCGGTAGCTGCCGGAGCAATGGAGGAGGGCGCAAATGTCAAAATCGCCGTTTGTATCCATCATCGTACCGGTAAAGAATTTCGAGCGAACCATTGAAAAGGCCTTTGAGTCGCTTTTGAACGTAGATTATCCTCATGATTCATGGGAATGGGTGATAGTTGACGGGGGCTCGACCGATAAAACCATAGAGATCATCCGCAACTGGCAGAAAAAATATCCCTTCATCAAGCTCGTTGAAGTGCCTAAATGCCCCTCCCCCGGATTCGCGCGCAATAAAGCCCTGGAAGTGGTCAAGGGCGATTACCTTCTTTTTACAGACGGCGATTGCGCGCCCGATAAGAATTGGATTAACGAAATGGTGAAGCATTTTACCCGGGACCCTAAGATCGCTGCGGTCGGCGGAGAAGTGTATACCTTGAAGGTCGATCCGAACAATATGGTCGAGGCGTGGTGCCAGCATTTCAGGTTCAATATGGTTGCGCCCCGTTACGGATTTATAAAGGAAGGATATTATCCCGATTTTCCGAAGGAGCCGAATGCGGTCGATATCGCCGGCCACAGGGGGTTTTTCTTCGGCACCTGCAATGTAGCGTACCGCAGGAGCGCGATGAAAGAGATCGGCGCAAAGTTCTGGGATCTTCCCACGGGCGAAGACATGGACCTGAGTTATCAGCATCGCAGCAAGGGCTGGAAATTCTACTTCGCTCCTTTAGCAAAGGTAGATCATATGCACCGCGCAGATATCAAAGCGCTGCGTAAAGTCTGGGTGACATACGGCCAGGCGCATCTGCCGCTCATTAATAAATACGTCAAGAAAACCGGCCTTGAGGTGATCTTTCAGAATCTCAAAGGCGGGCCTTCCGTGCATATGCCGTTCCCGCTGAAAGGGTTTGTTTATATAGGGAATTTTCATCTGATGCACTTTTTCGCGCTTCTTTTTGTGCTTGGTGCGATCGCAAGCGCGTTTACCGCAGGATGGGGATGGAAAATATTCTCGCTGATAAGTTTGGCGCTGACTATACGGTATGCTTTGAAATATGTTTGGTGGAATTTCGATATGGAACCGAAATCCGCGTTCTGGACATGGTGCAAACTGAAATATTTGACGAATTTGAGTTTTATAGAAGGCGGGTTGAAGGATTTCAAGAAGTATAAGATATTGTGTATCGAACCGAGTTTTTAACCGTGCGAGGTCGGAGTACATGGCGGATCTGGCAATACGAATAGGCGGCCTGAAGCTGAAAAATCCGGTTATGGTCGCGTCAGGCACTTTCGGGTATGCTGAGGAATTCAAGGATCTCTGCGACCTCAAGCATCTGGGCGCGATCGTTACCAAGACGATCACGATAAATCCCCGTCAGGGTAACCCAATGCCCCGGACGTGCGAAACGCCTGCCGGAATGATCAACTCGATCGGCCTGGAGAATCCTGGCATTGAGAGGTTTTTGTCCGAGAAGCTCCCGATGGTTCTAAAATTCGGCGTGCCTGTCATTGTGAGCATTGCCTCTGAAGGCGACCCTGATGAGTTTGTCGTATCGGCAAAACGCCTGGATAAAATTTCAGCCGTTGCCGCATTGGAGCTGAATATATCGTGTCCGAATCTCAAGAAAAAGAAGCTTGTTTCGCAGGATGCCGATGCTACTGCTGCGGTGGTTAAGGCGGTCAGGCGGGTTACAAAGAAAACCCTTATTACAAAACTTTCTCCGAATGTAACGGATATTACTGAAATTGCGTTAGCGGCCCAGGCGGCCGGCAGCGACGCGCTCGCGCTTATCAATACCGTGCAGGGAATGGCAATCGATGTTACGACGCGCCGGCCCAGGATCGCCATGGTCAGCGGCGGATTGAGCGGCCCGGCGATCCGGCCCATAGCCGTGCGCATGGTGTGGGAAGTATACAATAAGGTGAAAATTCCGATTATCGGCATGGGCGGGATAATGGATACTCAAAGCGCGTTGGAATTTTTTATCGCCGGAGCGACGGCAATCAGCGTTGGCACCGCTAATTTCATCGATCCTGCTGTGAGCGTCGATATAATCGGAGGGATCAGACAGTATCTTTCGCATAATAAAATCAAGAGCTTCAGGCCGCTTATAGGGAGTTTGCAGCTATGATGGTGCAAAAAAACAAGATCGGGCCGGTAAATAAATTGATCCTGGCGCTGGATGTTGACACTTTGACCCGGGCAAGAATATTTGTAAATAATCTTTCGAGAACCGTTAAGGTTTTTAAGATCGGGCCGGTGTTGTTTACCGCGTACGGGCCGAAGGTTGTGGAAATGGTCCGCAAAAAAGGCGCGGAGGTTTTTCTGGATCTGAAATTTCACGATATTCCCAATACGGTTGCTAATGCCGTCCGTCAGGCCGTGCGGCTGAAAGTGAAAATGTTGACGCTGCATATCTCCGGCGGAGAAGAGATGCTTATAAGGGCGGCGCAAGCGGCCAAAGAAGAATCTGTCCGGCTGAAGGTTAAAAGGCCTATGCTGCTGGGCATTACGGTTCTCACTAGCGATAAAAGCTCCGGAAACACAAAAGCCACAGTTTTGGCGCGCGCGCGCCTTGCAAAAAAAGCCGGATTGGATGGAATTGTTTGTTCTGTTCATGAGGCAAAGGCAGTCAGAAAAGCGTGCGGAAAGAACTTCATTATCGTTACTCCCGGCATCAGGCCGAAAGGCGGTCAGTCCGCAGATCAGAAACGGGTGGCTACCGCGCAGGATGCCATTGCCGCAGGCGCTGATTATATTGTAGTGGGCAGGCCCATACTGGAAGCCAAAGACCCGGTCGAGGCAATAAAGAATATTTTTTAGAAATTTATAAAAGTCATAGGAGATCGATATGGCAGATCAGATCAAAGAGTTGATAGAGAAGATCCAGGCGGAGGGCGTACAGGCGGCGCAGGACAAAGCAGCCGAGATCGAGAACGAGGCGCGGCAGAAAGCGGACTGGATCGTGCAAAAGGCGCAGGCGCAGGCAAAAAAGATAGCCGCTGACGGGCAGGATGCGGCTGCCCGTATGCAGGCTAGCGGCCAGGCAGCGCTGCAGCAGTCAGGCAGGGATGTCCTTTTGTCGCTGAAAAAAGAGATCGGCGCAATGCTGCAGAGGGTGATCGCGTCGCAGGTCGCCGCGGTCCTGACCGCGGAAGAGTTGTCACGTATCATTGCCGGT
>Ga0265297_10007440_pt1 | contig 15176 bp, 18 predicted proteins | sample Munlanlwell13791_FD_192502 | JGI IMG/M metagenome (GOLD analysis project Ga0265297, IMG submission 192502) | Leachate microbial communities from a municipal landfill in Southern Ontario, Canada - Leachate well 137-91 | ecosystem: Engineered > Solid waste > Landfill > Unclassified | place... | reverse complement strand
ATGGACTGCAAACAATAAATCACCTTGTTGAGTCCATGTTGGCATTCCGGTAGCTGGACCTGGTCTCATTGATAAGAAATAAACCACTCCTAGGTCTGCCTGTGCATCAAAGCTTATAGACTCAGTCATAAGTGCGAAACCGCCTCCAGATGTACCTACAGCGGTTCTAGCACCGGCCATCGAAGCACCTGAAGCAATCGAAGCTACAGCGATTTCATCTTCAGGATGAATTACCTTAATTTTAAACTCATCCATATTTTTAGCTAAAAAATGTAGTACTCCAGAGGCTGGAGTCATGGGGTAGGCGACAAACATGTTCAAACCAGCCTTGTAAAGCCCCCATCCGGCGGCTTCATTACCATCGACAATAATCTTTTTTTCAGTATTTTTACCCTTATCTACAGTTAATTTTTGACAATTTTTCTCCCCCCACTCAAAACCCATATCTAAAGCTTTAATATTATTTGAATCATTTCCATAAGTCTCTTTAACATTCCTTTCAGCAAATTCTTTGTCTAAATCTAATAAATAGGCAAACAAACCAAGAGTAATTGTGTTGGCATAAATTGTGCCGCCAAGTTCGGTGCACATATCTTTAAATGGTATATTAATTTTACTGTCATTATCGGCAAAAACTAACGTATCTTTTCCAAATTCTTTTTCATGTTCTTGCCAATGGCCCGCCACTAAACTAACAAAGACATCTACTATTCTGTGAACTGAATACACTTCGCCAGCTGAAAAGCTGACTTGATAGGTGTTATGTCCGCCGCGAACGAGAGATGGGTATTCAGAATAATCTTTCAAATAATAGCCACTATCGCTTAACATTTTGGCTAACAACAAACCTGCTGATTTAATTCCCGTTCCTGCTGGACCGGCAATTTTGACTGTGATGACTTTATCCATAATGTCTATTCTACTATAGTTTTCCGGCCATTAAACCTGATACCTTATGCTTCCAGTTTTCTCTTTTGTTTCGACCAATTGCCTAGTGAAAGTTTATCGGCAAGTTCCATATTAGTTTTAATCACTCTATGACAGGGGAAACTCATATCCTCGTTTCCCCGCAGAGCCCAGCCTACCACCCGGGCATTTGTGCCTACTAAACGAGCAATTTTTTCGTAATTTTTTGTCTTTTCCTTCTGAATCTTTTTCACATATTCTCTGATTTTCACAAATATCCCCTTATTTATTTTATTAAATTTAACTTTTGATACACTCATTCAGTGATAGCAATTTTATTTGCACTCATTGCTTTTGTTGGTTGGGGAACAGCCGATATATTTGGCGGTTTTGTTGCTAGAAAAATTGGCGGGTATTCTTCAGCAGTTTTGTCATATGTTTTAAGTATCATACTGGCCACTCTCTATATTCCTTTTGCCTTACAGGAATTAAACAATATAACTCTGAGCACAATTATTTGGTTACTCATATTAACCCCAATTGGAGTTATTCCATTAATTACCCTATATGAAGGTATAAAAGTCGGCAATGCCTCCCTTAATGGGACTATTGCTGGTTCATTCGGTGGACTTGTTGTAATTTTATCTGTAATTTTTCTTGGTGAAAAAATTAGTTCCGTCCAAATTGTTTCAATCTTAATTATTTTAGCTGGACTAATACTTTCATCACTAGACTTCAAAACCCTGAAAGCCAAGCAGTTTTTGACAGATAAAGGTATTCCATATGCCATAATTTCATTGATTACGTGGGGAATTTATTTTACTTTTGTCAAAATACCAATTAGAGATATTGGTTGGTTTTGGCCGGCATATCTATCTTGGTGGGGTTTTCCAATTGTTCTTATATTTATGAAAATGAAATCAATTAAGTTAATATTTCCGAAGGATGGAAAATTAATTAAATTAATGTTGGTTAATGGTTTATTACTTACAGCAGCTCTTTTTGCTTATAATTTAGCTGCCAGTAAAGGCCAAACGGCTATTGTTGCACCCATTGCTAGTTCTTACCCTGCACTTTTTGCTGTTTTAGCCTATTTTGTTTTTAAAGATCGTCTTAGCAAACAACAAATTATTGGGGTAATAGTCACTCTTTTCGGTATTATCTCACTTTCGTTAATGTCTTAGATATTTATTGTTTTGTCCTATAATTTGACATATTTTTTTGATGTGTTACACTTCCATCTGATTTGCGAACGCCCCCCTGTCACATCTTTCGTTGTGCTTGAATAATTGTGGGCCCAATGCTCATCAATTATTATGTATCAACAAAATACTACATCTCGTCCTGCGCGTACTTTTTCTAAATTTGGTCAAAGACCAACATTCTCCTCATCCCGTGGTCCCTCTCGTGGTGGTTATTCTTCACAGAGTTCAAGATCTTCTAGTCAAAGTTCATCTAGTGGTGGTTATTCTTCACCAGGTTCCTCTCAAGGGTCATCTCGAGGTGGATATTCATCCCAAGGTTCTCGTGGCGGATTCTCTGGTTCTTCCAGATTTTCCGGTCCCTCTCGTGGTGCTCCCCGCCGTCGTTTTGGAAATATTATTAATCCCGCTCTGTTTATCAAAAAAGCTGAGGAATTTATTAAAAACGAAGAGACCAATCCGGTTCACTCTTTTGAAGATTTTAAATTTGACACTCAACTTTTAGCCAACATTAAGGCCAAGGGTTATCTCAAGCCGACTCCAATTCAAGATCAATTAATCTCTGAAGTTGTCGCTGGTCGTGACGTTTTGGGTATATCTAACACCGGTACCGGTAAGACCGCTGCCTTCGCTTTACCTTTAATCGACGCCATTACCAAAAATCCTAACAAAAGAGTTTTAATTTTGGCTCCAACTCGTGAATTAGCTCAACAGATTAAAAGTGATTTTCGTGATTTCACTCCCGGTTTACGAGTCTATTTAGCTCTCGCTATCGGTGGTGCTTTTATGCGCGAACAAATTATGGATATTCGTCGTGGTCCCAATGTTATTATTGGAACTCCAGGGCGTATCATGGATTTGAATCGTCGTCGTGTCATTAATTTTGCTCAATTCGATACTCTGGTTTTGGATGAAGTTGATCGCATGTTAGATATGGGTTTTGTCGCTGACATCAAATCTATTGTTTCTCAAATTACTCAAGCTCATCAAACTTTATTTTTCTCCGCAACTGTGGACAAAAAGATTGAAGTATTAATTGATACATTCTTAAAAGATCCTGTTAAAGTTACTTTAAAATCAACTCCCACTTCTTCTCATGTCGAGCAAGATGTTATCCGAGTTCCCCGTTTTGACAAGGAAAGTACTTTAACCAAACTTTTAAAACAAGAAGATTATAAGAAAGTTCTGATTTTTACTTCTACCAAGCTTTATGCCGAAAAATTAACCATTTCTTTAAAGGCTCAAGGATTTGCTGTTGATTCCCTTCATGGTGATAAACGTCAAAGTCAAAGAGTCACCGTCATTCGTGGCTTTAAAGAAGATCAATTAAAAATCGTTGTAGCTACCGATGTGGCTGCCCGTGGATTAGACATTCACAATATTACTCACGTCATCAACTACGATCAACCCGCTACATACGAGGATTATATTCACCGCATCGGTCGTACCGGTCGTGCTGATCAAAAGGGTTATGCTCTCACCTTTATCGACCCGTAATTATTCTTAAAATACAAACAAAAACCGCCGTTTTCACGGCGGTTTTTAATTTTACAAGTCTTAATTTGTTTTTATTTGACTTCCACTTGGAGTACCACTTGGGACATTTGGCATACTGGGGTTTAGTTGAATGTTTGATCCACTTATACTGCCATCAGTATTTGGGATTCCAAATACAATCACTTTTTCTCCCATCTTCAAGTCACTGATTTGAGCCACCATAGCTTTATTTACAGTAGTTTTATCACTTAACAGAATAATTCTCGAGTTTCCATCATTACTTTTTACAGTAATTGATTTGGAATCAACATTTATAATTTCGCCCAAAGTTTGGTTACTACCCATTCTTTTTTGACCAATGCCAGTTTGAGTGGTACCAGTTTGGGTTCCTCCGTTTCTATTGTTTTGATTTCTACCGTTAAAAGGATTGTCAGTCGTAAATCGGGAGTCCTGATTTATTTTGGGAACTTTATTTTGTTGGTATTTTATTCCTCCAAAAAAAGCTGCGCTGCTAACAACAACCAACAAAACTATTGTTACTACATTCAAACTTTCTTTTATATTTATTTTTTTCACTTATATTTTTAAATTAATTACTAATATTTTAAGATACTTTCCAATTCTGAAATTTAACTGAAAAATGTTTAAGTTATAATGTTTAGAGATGTTCTCAAATAAAAAAATATTTCAAATTGCTTGGGATTGTGATGGAGTCTTGGCCGAATCCCATGGACCAGTATTAAAAGCAGCAAACAAAAAATTAAGCCAGATATTAGGCAAAAAAATTGAATTAACTAAATCTAATTTAAATACTTTCGATGCTCTTTCTGAAAAAACTTATGAATTAACGAAAAGTGAAAAAATTTCTACTGAGATTAAAGAATTTTGGCATACACCCGAGATTCTACGTATTTCTCCGCCCAATCCAGCTACCATTGAAGTTTTTAAACGTTGTCAGTCTTTACCCAATACTAGTCAATGTGTCATTACCACTCGTCGTTTCCAGAATCGTCAAATTACCAGAGAATGGTTGGAACAATATTTACCGTCAATAAATTGGCAACAAAATCTTTTTATTAGACAAGAGTCAGATTCTATGAACGGTGAAGAGTTTAAAATTATTCATCTTAAAAAAATTAATTGCATGATTGAAGACAATACTGTCACTGTCACCAATATTAATCGGGATCGTCCCAAATGTAATGTAATCTATATAAATCAACCTTGGAATAAATTAGATCAAGATAAATATCGTTCTCAATTTCGTCTTGATTTTGATGATTCAGAAGGAATTTTTAAAAAGATATTAGCCATTCGAGAAAAATATTTTTCATATTGTTCATAAAGTTGATTAAATCTTATTCGTACCTTAATGCCTCAATTGGCTGAAGATTTGCCGCCCGTCTGGCTGGATACCAACCAAACAAAATCCCGATAGCTACCGAGACCACAAATGCCAGAGCCACAGAGCTAGGGGATACTGTAAATATCGATGAATTTACTTTTGCATATACGTACGATGCCGAAATTCCAACTATTATTCCAATAATTCCACCAACAAAAGTTAAAATAGCTGATTCAGTCAAAAACTGAGTGATAATAGTTTTCTTTTTAGCTCCCAAGGCTTTTCTTAAGCCAATTTCTCTAGTTCTTTCGGTAACAGTAACTAACATGATATTCATGATTCCAATTCCTCCAACAATTAAAGAAATTGCCGCAATCCCGGACAATAGTGATGTCATTGTTCCCGATACTTCAGTTACTGTACTTAAAATATCCTCCTGATTTTGAATTCTAAAATCAACTTTGGTGGTATCGGTAAATTTGTGTCTGGCCATCAATAAATATCCAATTTCATTTACTGCCTGATCCATTACTTCAGCACTATTTGCTTCCACAGCAATTGAACTTAAGTAATTTACTCCAAATAATTGCTTTTGAGCGGTGCTTAATGGCACATAAACCTGGCTATCTTGATTACCCATTCCGGATCCTCCCTTGGCTGTCGTTATTCCAATCACCGTAAAATTTTGACTACCTATCCGAATTATTTGGCCGATTGCATCAAAAGACGTATCGCCAAACAAATCTTCTGCCACTGTCGGTCCTAAAACTGCAACTTTTGCCATCGAAGCTACCTGTGCATCAGTAATAAAAGAACCAGAAGCCACGGTTAAATTATGAACCTCTGTATAGACAGGTTCAACTCCAATTATTGAAGTATTAGTATTATTTTCACCGGTTACTATTTGTGATCGGCCCGAATATTCTGGTGAGACATATTTAACAGTTGTTACTTCTGAAGACGATGCTATCGATTCGGCATCTTTTAATGTTAATGTGGTTACATTTGAAGCTCCCCGGACCATACCACTTCTTTGTGAACTAGGGGATATTGTCAACAAATTTGACCCCAATGATTGAATTCTATCTTGAACCGCCTTTTGACTTGATTGTCCAATTGACATCAGGGCTATGACCGAACCAATTCCAATGATAATCCCAAGCATTGCCAATCCTGTCCTCATTTTATTAAGTTTTAGCATAATAACACTTTCAATAATTTGTTCCCATATCTCCATCATATTTTTTTCTCCAATAATTGTTTTTTATTTGCTTTGTCAGAGGTGGATGAGCTAAATCTTTTCTGTTTATTGTTTGAGTCACTAACAATTCTTCCATCTCTAATTAAAATTATTCTTTTGGCGTGTTCGGCTATGTCTGGTTCATGGGTAATCATGACAATGGTTCTTCCTTCATCATTTAGTTTTTGGAAAATTGCCATTATTTCTTCTGCTTGAGCTGTGGCAATATTTCCCGTAGGTTCATCGGCCATTATTAGTGCCGGGTCCATAACCAGTGATCTGGCAATAGCGACTCTTTGTTGTTGGCCTCCGGAAATTTGATTACTTGTATGGTACATTCGATCTCCCAAACCAACCATCTGTAAATATTTCACGGCTATTTCGGTTCTTTTTTCTTTTGGTACTCCGCCATAAGTCATTGGAAGCATAACGTTTTTTAATGTTGTTGTTCTAGGTAATAAATTAAATGCTTGAAAAATAAAACCAATTTTTCGGTTTCGAATATCTGATAATTCATCATCATTTAAATTTTCTACATTTTCTCCATCTAAAATGTATGTTCCTTTTGTTGGTCTATCGAGTGCTCCTAATATATGCATCAAAGTTGATTTACCGGAACCTGATGGTCCCATAATGGCTACAAATTCACCCTTTTTTATTTCGAAAGATACATCATCTACGGCTATTGTTTCCAACATTTCTGTTTTATAAATTTTGGAAAGATGGATAACTTTTATAATAGTATTATTCATTTTTTACATTCTCTTAATCTCTGGGAATCCCTCCACCCATCATGCCACCCCTGATACCACCAAATAGTGAACTCGAACCCGATGTACTTGTTTTTGTAGAACTGGTACCGCCAATGGTTGAAGTTACTACGATGTCACCTTCATTAATTCCTGATTTTATTTCCGTCTGAGTGTCGTTGCTGTTTCCCACTTCAACCGTTATTACTGAGGGAACTTTATCTTTTAATATAGAAACAGTTGTAATTCCATTTTTTGTCTTAACTGCCGTTGAAGGGACCATTATGACATCATCTGTAGCCGAAATAATTATTGTTGCTGATACAGCCATATTTGTATAGATATCTAAATCAGTATTATCCAGTAAGACACTGACAGAATAAGAAGTTACATTTGAATTAACACTTCCACTGGTATTTACAGCCAATACTGTTCCGGTTAGAGTGTTGTCAGGAAAGGCATCCATGGTTAAGGTAACTTTTTGACCAGATTTAATTTTGGTTACGTCTACCTCAGTCAGACTCAAAGTAGCCTGATATTGACCTTTGGGATCTTTAATTGCACCTACTTTTTGTGATGTTACCGATTGTGAATTAGTGGAGGAATCAGTTCCTGAACTGACCGTTATTGATGAAATAGAACTGTCAGATAAAACAACACCTTCGGCTAAAATTAGATTGCTTAATATTCCGGTAGTTGGCGCATAAACAGTTGAGGATACTTGTTGATAGCTACGTAGAGCCGCTTCTAACTTGGTCTTAGCCAAGGAAATATCTACCGCAGAATTATTGTATTTCATTTCATCGGCAGTAAAAGTTTCTTTCGCAAATTGTAGGGTTTTTTCAACGACTGCTTTTTCATTGTAGGTATATTCAGTTTTAGTTTTTTCATTCCAACCTCCGGATTTCATCGTATCGTATTCTTTTTGGGCATCTAAAACTGCTTGCCTGTCCTGCCACATTTTCACATCGGCCGCAGTTCTACTCACCTGAGCCGTTTTTACATTTTCTAAAGCATTTAAATAATTAGCCCAAGCAGTTGTTTGGGTTTCAGAGGCTTTGTCATCTAATACCAATTCGGCTAATTTTTGTCCTTTTTTAACAGTATCTCCGTTTTTTACAAAAACTTTATTAACAGTACCCACTGCTCCGGTTGTTATATATGTAGTATTACCAGAGGTAATAGTTCCTGAAGCGGTTATGGTTGTAATCAAAGATCCCTTTTCAGCCACACTGGTTTTATAAGTAACTTTATTACTTTGATTGGTCTTTATTTTATTGAAAATAAAAAATCCTAAAATCAATACTACTGCCGTAATTATGGCAATTTTAACTTTTTTATTTAATTCCATGGGAGGATTATATTTTTTGTTTCTGAAGATTAACTGAAAATTGGGAGGATAATTTTAAATTCACTTCCTTTACCCACAATACTATTTACCAATATTTTTCCACCATGTTCATCAACAATTTTTTTAGCAATTGCCAATCCTAGTCCATAACCTCCCTCTTCAAAATGACTTCTGGCACTATCAGCACGATAAAATCTTTCAAAAATATGGGGCAAATCTTTCTCTTCAATCCCCAATCCTTGATCAGAAACCTTTATTACAACCTGTCTTTTACCTGTCTTTGAGCCAATTTTTATCAGACTATTTTTTGGACTATACTTAATGGCATTGTCCAAAAGGATTACAAAAAGTTCTGACAGTTTATCTTTATTGCCTAAAACTATTGATTTATTGGTTTTACAAATTATTTTAATATTTTTACTTACTGCCTTATTATCAACTTTTTTAACGGCTTCTGTTACAACTTCTATTACCTTAACTTTTTCAAAAATCAATTTTTGACTGTTGCCATTTTCTCGAGCCAATTCTAATAATGAGTCAGACAGATTTTTTAATTTATCAGTTTCCTCAATACTTTCAGTAATCAACAATCTTGCCTCTTTAATATCCATTTTCTTATCTCTGAGTCCTACTTCAAGCATTGCTTTTAGGGCAGTTAGAGGGGTTCTAAGTTCATGTGAAGCATCCCCTACAAATCTTTTTTGTTCTTCTAACATTTTTTGAATAGGGGACAAGGTTTTTCCTGCCAATATATATCCCAAAGTTCCTGATATCAACAAAATTCCAGCATTTATTTCAATCAAAAAAATAATTAATCTATTTTGGCTTTCCATTAACAATTCTTCTCTTTCTGTTATGTCTTGTCGGTTTTCAATTACAAATCTTGGTGATCGCGAAAATCTTTCCATTTCCATACTCACCATATTAAAAATAATGCCACTAAATGAAATACTAATTATCATGATAATTAGTAAGTACCAGGCGGTTAATTTAATTCGGGCTGCTTTAAACATTTTTCCCTATTTTATAGCCAAAACCGCGAACGGTTTGGATTAATGGATATGAAAATCCTTTATCAATTTTATTCCTTAAATTGCGGATATACACTTCAATCGTATTGGGCAAAATATCTGTTTCATAACTCCAAACATGATTCATAATTTGTTCTTTGCTCAATATTTGTTTTGGATGACGCATCAAAAATTCCAATAAAGCATATTCCTTACTGGACAATTTTATTTTATTTTTATCTCTGGTGACTTCAAAATTATTTGTATTTAAGGTTAAATTATCGATTGTTAAAACATCTTCTTCCATATTTTTCGGCCGTCTTACTAACGCTCTGATTCTGGCCAATAACTCTTCAAAAGCAAAAGGTTTAGTTAAATAATCATCAGCTCCCTTGTTTAATCCTTCAACTTTATCTTCTACTTGACTTCTAGCTGTTAGTATTAAAATTGGTGTTTGGTTTTTGTTTTGCCTTAATTTATTGCAAATTTCCAATCCACTCATTCCCGGCAACATTAAGTCCAATATCATTAGGCTATATTCCTCATCTATGGCCAAGTCATATCCTTCAATACCATCATAGGCAATATCAACCGCCATTCTTTCCTGTTCTAACCCCTTTTTTATCGATTGAGCAATTCGGTGGTCATCTTCGACCAATAGTATTTTCATAAATTCTATTATAGGAGTTTATCTGAAAATTAGCTGAACACTTTTCTTTCTTAAATTTCTAGTGTTATACTGATTTCATGAAAAAAATCAAAGAAAAAATTTCTGCTACCCCAGTTATCGAATCTGAATGCTGTCAAAAACCCAATCGTTGTTGTAAATATTTTCCAGTTTTAGCTGTAATTATCGCTGTTGCTGCAATTTATGCTTATTATCGATTTGGCATTGTTGCCACAGTCAACGGTAAACCAATTTCCCGTTTGACCTACTGGCAATATCTTGAAAGACTTGATAAAAAAGAAACCGTAAAACAAATGGCCAATGAAGCCCTGGTTTATCAAGAAGCAGCCAAAAAAGGTATCGTTGTTTCAAAAGAGGAAATTGCCACAGAAATTGCCAGTGTTGAAGCCGAGATAAAATCTCAAAATCAAACTCTTGATGCCGCTTTAACTGCTGAAGGTATGACCCGAACTGATTTAGAAAAACAAATTGCTCTTCAAAAGATGGTTGAAAAAATGTCTAATCCTTCGGTAGATATCACTCAAACTCAAGTTGATGAGTATTTGTTAAAAAACAAAGCTCTTATCCCCACAACATATACCAAAGAACAATTGCAAGTTTTAGCTAAAACCCAATTATCCACCGAAGCAAAAAATAACGCCATTGATACTTGGTTTGCCGATTTGAAGAAAACTGCCCAGATTGTTATTCGCTAATCTTTTTTAAAATATTAAACCCGCCGTTGAGGCGGGTTTTTGTTTATGTGACAAATTCTTTACAATAATTATTATTTCAAAAATTTAATTTTTATTTCTCTAAAATATCAAAAATAGATTTTATTGTTTATATTTTTTGTCATTTATAAGAATATTGTATAATTACTTATCAAGATAACCAATATTTTAAGCTGCTTTTATCAACCAAATAGATATTCTGTCATCGGTTTTTTCCTTTTGATTTTAGGCTTTTTTCTGGCTCAATTTATTATCGGATTTTTAATCATGCCCATTGGTGCTCTTTTGATGGTTTTTGGTTTTCACCTTTCTATTTACAACCTGATTCCGGATCACGAAAAAATAACTCAAAAAATTATTGATTCATATAAACCCTATTTCAAACTATGGAAAAAACAGTAGTTTTTGGTCCACTTATTATTTTCTTCGCCATTTTTGCACTGTTAATCTTTCTATTTTTACGCTTCATTTTCAGACTTGTCGCTAAGTCTAAAAATGAAGATTGGTATGGAGAAGTTATTGATAAAAAAATAAACGAAATTGAAGACGATGATACCGGTATTACCCATGATTATTGTTATTTAATTGTTACCATGGATGATGGTAAGGAACGTAAGGTTGGTCTTTCACGACAACTTTGGGAAAAGTTTCAAACCGGTGATAAGCTCCACAAGCCCAAAGGTAAATTATTTCCTGAGAAAATCTAACTTCTCGCTTCTCGACATCTTTTTTATTCTGGCTTCTTCAATTAAGGCACTTGATCGGTCAACAAATTCTTTGACGTAAATTAATTTCACTGGTCGTCGGGCTTTGGTATATTTTGCCCCTAATTTTGATTTATTATGTTCTTCTACCCGTCTCGTTACATCACTCGTTATTCCGGTATAAAGAGTTTTGTCATTACACTGTAAAATGTATACAAAATACATTAGATGTCTATTTTTTCAAAAATATAAATTAATTTTTCAAAATCAACAATTCGATTATTTTTATCCAACTTTATTCCTTCTTTTTTGAATAGTTTTAGTCTTTCATTTTTATATTTTTGATCCAACCATACTCGGCCGTCGGAATAAACAATTCGATGAAAAGGTATAGATTCAATCTCTGGAGCTTTTGACAAAATATGGGTAATCATTTGGGCCATCATCGGATGTCCTCCAGCTGCGGCAGCCAGATAACCATATGTAGTAATTCTGCCACTTGGAATTTTTTTAGCCAATTTCCACACATTTTGCGTAAACTCTCCCGGTTTTAATTTGGACATCTCTGTATTTTAGCGCTATATTTAGATATGAAGAAGAAGGCAAAAATACTTCCATTCAAAAAACAATGGTGGTTAGCTATAATAATATTCTTTTTTTTAGTTCCTATTTTAGGAAAATATTATAAGGGATTAACCGAAGACAACTTTTGTTATCAAGATCATATTCCCACTTCTCCTTATCCAAAAGATTTAGTCACTGCTGCTGATTGGCTTGCTCTTGCAGACTACGAATACGAATCGGGTAGTTGTTTTTATGCTATCCGTGATTTAAATCGAGCCATTGAAATTAATCCAAAATACGCCGAAGCTTATAACAACCGTGCTTTTATCAATATGAGATTAAAACGTTATGATAGAGTTTTACCCGATTTAAACAAAGCCATAGAACTTCGTCCTGATTATCCCCATGCTCTGATGAATCGAGGAGATTTATACAAACATTTGGGGAACAAAACAGAAGCAATAGCTGATTATGATAAGGTTATCGTTATGGGAAAAGAAGTTATAAAAAGCGAGGCTGTTTGTGGTCGTCGTTTAATGGCTATATATGATGAAAATTGGTTTCACGCCATGTGGGATATAATTACCCGGACCGATCCCACTGGTTGTGTCCAACTTTATTTTGAAAAATAGTTATTTTAAAGGTATCCAATTTTTGACATCTTTCATTAATTCTTTGCATTCTTCTCTCAAAACTCCTCCAATTATTTCCATATTTTTACCATTGGGGTGTAATCTGGTCGCGTGTTCTATCGCATGGTAGTTATCAATTTCATAATGATTTTCTGGAATATCTTCAAGAAAAGCTCCAAACACAATTTTGTTTAAACCAGCCCAGGTGGCACCTCCCAGACACATAGAACAAGGCTCAATAGTGCTGTACATAGTGCAATCTGTCAGAGTATATTTTTGTAATTTTTTACAAGCGTTATTTATACAATTTAAATCATTGTGCCCCGATAATTCAAAATTAGCCACGGTACTGTGTCCTTCAGCCACAATCTTATTGTCTTTAACGATAATTGATAAGTTGGGGGACTCGCCCTTTTCCAAACGCTGTTTTCCCTTAGTAATAACAATTTTCATGAAATCTTGATCAGTCATATATTATGAGTTTACTGTAATAATTTATTTTTTCTTCTCTTTAAAATATTTTTTATTTTTTAATTTTTCCGGTAATAAACTTTCCTTCGTATATTTGTCGTAATCCTTTCCATACCCCAAGTCTTTCATTAGTTTTGTCTCAGGATTAAGGATGGAGAGTGGTATTGGTAAATTGCCATAAGTTTCCACATCTTTTAGAGCACTCATAAAAGCATCGTAGGCATTTCTATCTTTTGGACACTTAGCCAAATAAGCCACACCATGGGCCAAAACCTCCTGACACTCTGGATAGCCAATTGTTTCTACAGCACGAAATACTCCATTTGCCACTAACAGTGCCGATGAAGAAGCCAGTCCAATATCTTCACTCGCAAATATCACCATTCGTCTGGCAATAAATTTCGGATCTTCACCTGCGGCTACCATTCGCGCCAAGTAATAAAGTGCCGCATCGACATTACTTGCCCTCATCGATTTTATAAATGCCGAAATGGTGTTGAGGTGTTGTTGATAATTGATAAATTAGGTTTATTTAGCCTAATTAGCCACACTATTTCTAATTCACTCAAAATGTTTTTTTGAAGGTGCATTGTTATTTTACTATTTTTATTCTTTATTATTTACAACATATTCCATTCCCAAACGTATTGTTGAAGTTGTTGCACCAGAAGCTGTCCCTGAAGCAGTAATAGCAGTAAAGGTAAAAGATTGAGGTAATTGACTTTTACTTTTTCCTAAACCATCAGGTAATTCGCAATACATTGGTTGTGGATCCTGTTGACAAATATTGATATAAATTCCAATTAGTGATTTTGGAGGTTCTATGTGTTTAGCTGAAATATAAGTTGGATAGAATATTGTCATTTTATACTTATATTTTATCAAGTATGCCTATCTATTTACAATTTATCCTGATGATTAAACTCAATATAAATGTTCTTTTCGTTGCTGACAATAATTTTTCTGATAAGAGTAGCCAATAACATTTTCTTCTCGTTAGTATCAGCAGTTTCCCAAATCTTGTCAAAGTTCATAAGAGATAAAATGGTTTTTTTGGTTAGTTTTTCTGTTTTTGATTCTTGGTTTAATTCTTTTTGTAACTGTTCTAATTCTTTGGTCTGACGTATTTCTTGAACATCATATTTTGTTAGTTGGTCTTTGAACTCAGCGACCATCTTGGAATCAAAGTCTTGGGTAATAAGTAGATTTTTTATTCTTTCTCTACCCTCTTTATTTTTCTCAAAAGTATCGTTTATAAGTTTTATTTTGGCTTTGATTTCGCTTTTTTTACTACTTTTACTTTGGCTGATAAATTCATCTTGTGCCTCTGGATTGGACGCCAATTCTTTAATTTTTTGGACTACTGCATCTTCAACTTTGACTTTAGAAATTATGTAACGATGACTACAGCCAGATTTACCATATTGAGCATATTTAGAACACAAGTAAGCTGACCAAGCATTAGATTTTTTTGATTGTTTGCCTGTTGATAAATAACCATGGCCATGACAACGACCACAGTAAATTAAACCTGATAATAAGCCAGGAGAATGTATGGCTCGTCCTCCAAGTTTGGCTCTAATTGCTATTTTTTCTTGAATTCTTTGAAATTGTTCTGGAGAGATAATTGGTTTGTGTTTTCCTTGAGTGATAATACCTTCGTGACCTTGTCTTAATCTGGTTCTACTTCGTTTACTCTCTGATAATCTCCAACCCCATCTCACTAAACCTGTGTAAGTAGGGTTTTGTAAAATATATTTGATAGTAGAGTATCCCCATAATTTACTTTTTGGGGCTGGTGTCCCGTTTGTATTTAATTCCTCAGCTATTCTTCTAAAACCCCAACCATTTTGGTCGTAATAGTTAAAAATATCTCTGATAATAATAGCCTCTTTTTCAAACACAATATCCACCTCTTGTTTCTTATCTGGGTCATCATTTTCATAGTTAATTATTTTTCTTAATCCATATGGAACCTTACATGGATTGATCCCTCTCTTGGCTTTACCTGTTTTTCCAAGATTAAATCTGGCGACTCTAGTTTCATTATCTGCTTCTGCTTTCCAATCATTAAAAAAATTTAAAACTTTATCCTGTGATTTAA
>Ga0265297_10007439_pt1 | contig 15181 bp, 13 predicted proteins | sample Munlanlwell13791_FD_192502 | JGI IMG/M metagenome (GOLD analysis project Ga0265297, IMG submission 192502) | Leachate microbial communities from a municipal landfill in Southern Ontario, Canada - Leachate well 137-91 | ecosystem: Engineered > Solid waste > Landfill > Unclassified | place... | reverse complement strand
GCCCGCATCGGTGGGATCCACATGTCGCCAGAATATATCCAGCAATTCTCCGTAAGAAACCCGTTTCGGATCGTAACGCACCTGTACGGCCTCCACATGACCGGTCTTGCCACTGCAAACCTCTCCATAGGTCGGGTCTTCCGTATGTCCGCCTGTGTAGCCGGAAACAACGCTGACCACTCCTTCCACCTTCTCGAAATCCGATTCCGTGCACCAGAAACACCCCCCTGCAAATGTGGCGGTTTCTAAGCTCCTTTCATTTTGGTCCATCAAACCATTACCTCCCTCTTCTGCAATCCCCCAGCATAGCCATCCCAACATCAAAAAGAGCAACACTACCATCACTGTCGATTTTATCATTTTTCACCTCCGCCGAAGGGATGACTCCTCCTACAAGTCCCTTGCGTCACCTCGCCTGTGGGATGCATATTCCCGCAACTGAGGCAAAAATTTATGATTGGCCTTGGGCAGAGGATAATTATCCAGTTCGTGAAGCGAGATCCAACGATGATCTACGGGTCCGTTCAGACTGACCCTTCCGGAGACATATGAACAACAGAAGACATCCATCACAATCCTGAAATGGGTGTAGGCGTGTTTGACGCTGCAGAGGTGTGAATCCACTTTGACGGTCAGATTGACCTCCTCCTTCAGTTCTCTCACACAGGCAGCCTCGGCCCTTTCCCCATCCCGAATTTTTCCCCCTGGAAATTCCCACAAGCCTCCCAGCAATCCTTCCGGCCTTCGGCGGGTGATGAGTACCTCGCCATTCTTAAAGACGACACCCACCGCAATCGAATGCCGAGGGGTTGGCCCCTTTTTTACCTTTTTTGGAAATTCCGAGACTCGACCGGCCTGTTGCGCCGAACAAAAGCCATTCACGGGACATTCGGTGCAGAGCGGTTGCTGGGGCCTGCAGACCATAGCCCCCAGTTCCATCATGGCCTGATTGTAAGTCCCCGGATCCTGGCGGTCCAGAAACTTTTCAGCAGACAGACTGAAGCGCTTACTGAATGCTGATTGGTTTGCCGGATCTTCCAGAAGGAGGAGGCGGGCAAGGACGCGTTTTACATTGCCGTCCACCACCGGGTATGGTTTTCCAAAGGCTATGCTGAGTACGGCCGCCGCGATGTAATCCCCCACGCCGGGCAGATCCCGAAAGTCTTCCCATTTTTCTGGAATCATCCCCTCATACTGCTCGACAACCATGCCTGCGGACCTGAAAAGATTACGGGCACGGCCGTAATATCCCATCCCCTCCCACACCTTCAGGACCTCTTGCACATCTGCCCCGGCCAGGTCCTGAATGTCTGGAAAGCATTTCAAAAAACGGCGATAAAAAGGCAAAGCCGTGTTGACCTGGGTCTGTTGGAGCATGACCTCGGAGGCCCAGATCCGGTAGGGGTCCGTTGTGTTTCGCCACGGCAACTCCCTTTTGTTGACAGTGTACCATCCTATCAATTTTTTACGGAACGTCTCAATCTGCCTTTTTGTCATGTCAATTCAGGGAGTTTTACAAATCTGCCTTTTATGGCCAAGGATCAATGAAAATCTTTCAATATCGTCTGACCTTCCATCTCGGAAACGTCCAGTTTCTCAGCAATTGCCCGAGTGATCTTCGTAAAACCTTTCGTATCCCCCAACATGATGCAGCCGACAATCCGTCCTTTATCCATAACGATTTTCTTGTAAATCCCTTCACCTGTGGCCACCCGGGCCTCCAGTTCATTGTCACCATCGATATTGCCGGCAGAGGCCAGATCTATCCCTGCCACCTTGAGGGTATTGGACATGGTGGTCCCTTTATAAGCGATATCCTCTCCTGCCATGTTCGCGCCGGCAATCTTTCCCTGCTCCATAGCGGCCGGCCATATGCCATAGGGGATTCCTTTGAATTCAGCCACGTCGCCCGCCGCATAGACGCCGGATTGGCTGGTCTCCATCCGTTCATTTACCTGAATGCCCTTGTCCCTGTCGAGGCCCAGGGATTCAGCCAGCTCCATGTTGGGACGCACGCCGGCGGAAATGATGACCATCGCTGTTGACAGTTTTTCACCGCCTTCCAGAAGGACGCCGTCCACTCGATCCTTTCCAGTGATTTCCTTTGTCTTGGCCCCCAGTCTGAAGGAAAATCCCATCTCCTCCATCATCTTCTGGAGTCGCTTTGCCCCTTCCGTGTCCAGTTGCCTCGGCAGGAGTCGCGGAAAGAATTCTACGACCGTCACCTTTTTCCCGCATTTTCGAAGCGCATTTCCCGCCTCAAGACCCAGCAGACCGCCCCCGATCAGGACCACATCCTCAATTTCCTTGCCATAGGCCGAGATGTCGCGTGCATCCTGGATAGAACGCAAGGCAAATACGCCCTTTTTGTCCGCGCCCTTGATGGGTGGAATAAATGAATGGCTTCCTGTGGCGATTAGGAGCGAGTCATAGGAAACCCTCTCCCCGTTCTCAAAAATGACGACCTTTTCCCCTGGTTCTGCTGCCACAACACGGGCGTTCAGTTTTAAGTCAATCCCCTGATCCAGGTACCACGATGATCCTTTGGCGACCAGGTCCTGTTCGGAAAGATCGCCTGAAAGATATTCGCTCAGCCGGATCCGGTAGTAGAAGGGGATGTCCTCATCCGTAAGGATCGTGATAGGCCCGTTTTTGTCCTTCATTCGAATAGTCTCCGCGGCAGTTGTCCCGGCAACGCCGTTTCCCACAATCAGATAATGATTCATCGGTCTTAGCCTCCTTTCTGGAGTGATGTATCGGTCGGTACAGTCAATATTTTTTGACATCCAGCAAACTTTTTTATAATATGGGGATTAACAATAACCTTAGCAAGGAGAAAATCATGAGCTTTCAATCCTTTGAAGAAATCGTTCGCTATGCTATCGACAAAGAGGAGGAGGCCATCGCCTTCTACGAAGATGCCAGCAACCAGGAAAGTTATTCCGGGGCCAAAAAGGCCTTCGAGGATTTCGCCAAAGAGGAACGAAAACATAAAGCCCTGTTGGAGGGTCTCCTCACGGGTGAAACCAGGTTGTCTGATTACAAGTTTGAATGGATTACGGATATCAAGCGAAGCAATTATATCGAGGATATGAAATACGAAAAAGGTATGGGCTATCCGGATATCCTGAGACTCGCCATGAAACGGGAGGAAAAGGCCCTTCAGCTCTATAGAGATCTGTCCGAAAAGACGGATAACGCGGAACTGCTCAAGGTATTGAAGTTATTGCGCCAGGAAGAGGCCAAACATAAACTGGCCCTCGAAACGCTCTACGACGATCACATGGCGGAGATGGGAGATTAGAGAGAAGCCGCGGGATAGGACGTCGTACGGCCCATAGCGTCGGGTTTCGCTCTATTCTACCCAACCTGTGGGCTGCGGCCACTCTCCGGCCTCCAGTTCCCAGTTTTACCCAAGGAGCCCGGAAATATGCCTGAAAATACAGAAAAAAATCTCGCCTTTGCCTTTGCCGCCGAGTCCAAGGCCGCAGTTCGAAACGATGCCTTTGCCAAAAAGGCCGAGTCAGACGGCTATCCTCAGATTGCACGCCTTTTTCGAGCCATAGCCGATGCGGAATCTGTCCACGCCCGCAGATACCTTCGCCTGATGCGAGGCAAAGTCGGTTCTACAGAGGAGAATATCGAAACGGCCTTTCAAAATGAAATCAAGGCGAACGTGGAGGAATATCCCAAACTTATCAAAGATGCATCGGATGAAGGGAAGGAGAGCGTATCCAATGCCTTTTCCCAATCCCGCGACGTTGAAACCCGCCATGCCGAGCTTTACAAGAAGGCCATGACGGACATGCTGGCGGATCGGCATACCGTCTATTATGTATGCCAGGTGTGTGGCTACGTCAGCGAGGACGAGGCCCCTGAAAACTGCCCCGTCTGCGGAGCGGTCAAATCAAAATTCAAACCCGTGGATTAGCTGATCCCCGCCCGGCCCCCTTCAGGGAAAAAACCCTAAGAGTTCATATCTCAAAATCAACAACCGATTGGCAATTCAACTGGCTCCTGAAAGCGGGGGGCCTTGCTCATGGCCGGCGCGCTCGATGCTCGAACCTTGCCACGGTAGAAATAATCACATGCCGATAAAATGAAGGCAAGTGATCCCCATCATCACCAGGACGGCCGCGTAATCCGCCCGACTCATGGAGAGTTCTTTCATGTAACTTCGAGGACCCCTTCGGTATGCCCGCGCCTCCATGGCGGTCACAAGATCATCCGCCCTGCGAAAAGTCCGGAGCACAAGGGGGAGCAGCAAAGATAGGGTGGCCCGAATCCTGCGAATAAATGGGCCCGACCCGAAACTGGCCCCTCTGGCCATTTGTGCGGCTTTGATCGTGTCAATCTCTTCCAGGAATGTGGGGACGAATCTCAGCGCGACCGATACCATCATAGCAAGGTCTTCGGAGGGTACCCCCGCCCGCTTGAGAGGCCGCAAGAGTCTCTCGATGCCGCTTACCAGTTCTGTTGGCAATGTGGTCATGGTAAGGATGGATGCGCTCAATATAAGGAGGGCGAATTGCCATGTGGTGATTGCCCCCGTGTAAAGGCCTTCATAGGTCAGGGTCACTCGCCACAGGGGAAAGGGCGGAATCGGATTTCCGTCCGTAAAAAACAGATGCACACAGAAGAGGAGCGCAAAGAACACCAGAACCGGTCTAAAGGCCTTGACCATTGGGTTGAGGCCCAGCCGCGATGCTGGAATCAGAGCCATTAAGAATGCGCTGATGAGGGACCCGCTAAACACGCCTCCCTTTAAGATCAATATGCTCAGCAAGATGGTCGATCCGATTTTAACCCTCGGGTCCAGTCGATGGATGATTGAATCGCCGGGAATGTACTGTCCTATGTGCATGAGAAATGCGTCAAGTGGCTAAAAGTTGTAGTGTGGCGGCATTGGAAATGGCCGAAGATCCAAAGGCCTAACCGATCTGCGGCCCGATCAAGGCGGCGAGTTCACTGCAGGCTTCCTCCAAGGAGAAGATATCGGTACGTACGGTTACCCCCCTCTGTCTCAGGCGCCACATCATTTCAGTTACCTTTGGGATACCCACGCCAAGGTCCCTGAGCCACTCCACTCGGGTGAAGACCTCTGAAGGTCTTTCTCGAAGGGCAATCTTCCCCTCATGCAGCACAACGACCTCATCCGCTTCAGCGATTTCATCCATGTCGTGGGTCACATGAACGATCGTGATCCCCTGTTTATTCAGCCGAGTGATGACCTCCAGGACCCTTTTCCGTGCGGATGGGTCCAAATAGGTAGTTGGCTCATCCAAAACAATACAGCCCGGTTTCATCGCCAACACCCCCGCAATGGCGACCAGTTGCTTTTCACCGCTGGAGAGGGTGTGGGGCTGCCTTTCGGAATATTTTTCCATTCCCACTGCTGCGAGGGATTCTTCCACCCGTCTGTGTATCTCAAGGGGAGGGAGTCTCAGGTTGCCTGGACCGAAGGAGACATCTTCCTCCACGCTCATGCCGACAATCTGGTTGTCAGGGTTCTGAAATACCATGCCCACCCGCTGCCGAATTGCCTGAACCGAAGCAGTATCCCTGGTATTTATCCCCTCCACCCATACCTCTCCGGCTGTCGGGGTCAGAAGGCCGTTGAGATGCCGAACAAATGTCGTCTTCCCACACCCGTTTGCGCCGATGACACCGACGTGTTTCCCCTGTTCGATCTCCATGGAGATCCCGTTGAGGACCCGCCCGTTACGGTTTTCATATCGGTAAACAAGATCTTCTACCCTGATCATCGCTATCCTCGCCTTCCATCTTCCTGCAGATTACGCGGATTTCTCGAAAATCGCAACCCTTCGCTGGTGAAGCGGCAAATCCTTAAGAGGCACAACCACGCGGTATCGGGAACTGCCTTATTAATCACCATGCCTTGCTGGAGGGTTTGGGCACGGATTGCAAAGAGTCCTGAAAGGCCGAGACATCACATTTTGAAAGCTGGGGGAGGGGAATAGTGTGGGGTACTCTGAACTTTGGCAAGAAAAAGGCGGCTACGAAAAGTGTTGTAACCCCTTGTATTTATTGATGGTGGGCGATGCGCGACTCGAACGCGCGACCTTTGGTTCCGGAGACCAACGCTCTATCCACCTGAGCTAATCGCCCACGCTGGTATACCTTCTACCAGACTTTTCTTGTCAGGTCAAGGACCGTCTGAACGAAAGTAGTTGGCCCTGCTGCGGCCCTATTCATTATAGTATTTCAACCGCTTCCATGCTAAGTCCTTGAGCCGTTTTATGAGTTCGGGGGAGGCCCCTTCAAGATCCTCGATGTGCCACTCGATGATCTCCGCCGGTTCAACGACCGTGAGCGTCACTGTCCGTTTCCCCTCCCGGCTAATGGTGCCGACTTCGCCGATGATTTCACCAGTCCCCAGTTCCGTCAGCACATAGCCGTTTGCCGCGAGCACATGGATAGCGCCTGAGACGATGAGCCCAATCGTACCGCCGGCCTCCTCACCCTTCCTGTAAATCGTGTCACCCGGGGAAAAACGCCTGGCGCCTGCTTTTCCAATGATTATCTCCAGATCGGTTTGGTCCAGGTCTTTAAAAAGCGCATTCCCTTTCACTACGGTTCGTATAGCGGTTAAGTCCATTTTGAGGCCCCTTTCCCCTCACGTTTCAAGAGAATCTCCTGCCTGTTTGACCCGTGGGCTCATTCATTATTCGAGGAATCCGATGCCAGAAGATCGAGCCCCCATTTTTTTATGGCCGCAACGCCTCCCTGGAGATTGTAGGTATGGTGGATGCCCATCTGGTCCAGGGTGATCTGGGCCTCGTAGGACCGGACGCCCGTATTGCAGATCAGTACCAGATTTTTGTCCCTCGGCACCTCCGCCATTCGTGCCGTCAGCTCGTCCTGGGGGATGCTCTTCCATTCACGCGGATACTTCTTGACAAAATCCTCTGCATTTCCCCAGCCGCGGCAGTCCAAAAAGAGGGTCTCGCCTTTGTCCCTCTTTAACCACCAGTCCGCAAACGCATCCGCATCTATGACCCGGTTCTTCCCATCCAGGGTGTTCTCGGCCGCATTTCCCAGGGCATTGACCACATCCATGGCCGAAGAAAACGGGGGCGCATAGGGGAGTTCGAGGTTACTGATATCAGCGGTTGTGGGCCGGTATTTGAGAATGGCAGCCACTGCGCTGACGCGCGCAAACATCCCTGAACTCATGCTCCCGAGTCCCTGGATCCCGAGGACGCGACGTGTCCCCTGTTCCACCACCAGTTCCAGGTAGACCAGGTCCTTATCCGGATAGAAGTGGGCGCGGTCAAACTGGACCACAAACACGCTCAGGGCGTCGAAGCCATGGGCTTGGGCCTTTCGAAGGCTCAACCCTGCGCTGGCCACGGAGAAATCAAAGAGTTTGATGACAAAGGTCCCCACAGCCCCTTCAAAGGTGGCCTTTCCGCCGGCAAGATTGGTTCCGATGACCCGTCCCTGCCGGTTGGCCAGAGACCCGGAAGGAAAGTAGGTAGGTTTCCCTGTCACCAGGTCAAGGATCTCCACGCAGTCTCCCCCGGCATAAATATGGGGATCGGACGTCTCCATCCGTTCATTCACCACAATGGCGCCTGCAGGAGAGACATCGAGCCCCGCATCCCTGGCCAGACCTCCGTTGGGGGCAACCCCTACCGCCATAATCACCAGGTCCGCATCCAATGTTCGCTGGTCGGTCACCACGCGCTCCACGCGGCCATTCCCCTCCAGTCGGCGCACCTCCTCTTTCAGGTAGATGGATATTCCGTTTTCCTCCATCTGCTGCTGTCCCATTCGGGCCATGACTGGGCTGACGATCCCCGGCAGTATCTGATCGGCTATCTCGACAACAGCGGTTTCGATTCCCCAGAGATCGGCCAGGGCCTCGGCCATTTCAAGGCCGATAGCACCCCCGCCGATAATGACGGCCTTCTCCACGGAGCCCCCTGCTACCTGGCTCTTGATTGCCACGGCCCCGCCCAAGTCCGATACGGTAAAAACGCCGTCGAGTTCAGCCCCGGGGATCGGGAGCCGCCTGGCGCGGCTTCCGGTCGCCAGGACAAGCCGGTCATAGGAGAGGGTCTGTTCCCTTCCGTCCAAAACGTTCTGAACATGGAGTTCCTTTCGGCTTCGATCTATGGAAACGGCCCGGACATTGGTGAGGACATCGATATCTTTTGCGTTTTTGAAGAATTTCTCATCACGAAGCATATGAAAGCTGGTGGACTGGAGCTGACCCGCATCGCTCACATCCCCGGATACAAAATAGGGAATGCCGCAGCCCCCGTAAGAAATCAGATCGCTTTGATCGATCATGGTAACCTTTGCCTCGGGCGCCAATCGCTTGAACCGGCAGGCGGCCTTTGGACCCAGGGCCACCGCGCCCACAATGACCACATGTTGTTTCATGGTGTAGACTCCTTTGTTTGTCATATTGAGACGTTCTTCTTATAAACCATCCACGGCAAGATTTCCAACAGTTTTGCCATTAAAATCCATTCAGAACCGGGGAATCGTTCCCCCCAAATAGGGTCTTGCATTTGTCGGTGATTTATAAATAATGATGCCAACGTAAAAAATCCGTATCACCTTAGGTGTGTGAAAAAGGTCCGTGGGGGTCTCTTTCCCAAAGGACGCAACACAGAATTCCATTCCCCGTGGAACGCTCCCTGGACTCTCAATACGTTCTGGAGCAGGCAGGGAGAACATCGGCTTTGATCGAGGGGATCTCCTGGAGCTGTTGGTGAACTCATTTAGCGACCTCACTGCCGTATCCCTGCAATGACTCACGGATTTGCGTCCTCTGGGAAAGAGACCCCCACGGACCGGTTGGTTGTCATCGCTTCTATCAGAAGGCTGAACAGTTACAAAAATCCTTGTAAGCGTTCACGGGTTCAGAGATTCACGGGTTCAGGTGTGGGATTTGGCATCGGCAGTTTCGTTTCGCACACCAAGCATTCCATTTCGATCCCAAATTGGGCGCTCCAAACAAAGCGATCCATCGAACCGAAGGCTCAAGAGATCCCTATGGGAACGAGCTGCCCTGAATCGGGTCCTTTAGGCTGCGTTGATCGCTAACCTTGAATCCCGCTACAACGGGAAACGGGGAGTCTTTGAACGGATACGGGAATTCTTTGCGGACACAGGGTAGCGGGAAAGGTAGACAGGCCGCAGAAAGGGAGGGGGAGGTCTTACGATGTTGGTAAAGGACTGGATGAGCAAACCGGTCATCACGGTGGACATCAATGACTCCATGCAGGAGGCCATGAAGCTCTTGAATGAGCACGGGATTCCGATGTTGCCCGTTACCACGAGGGGCAAACTGGTGGGGATTGTCACGGACAGGGACCTCAAAAGGGCCTCTCCATCCGAGTCCACGACATTGGAGATCCATGAGCTGCTGCATCTGATTTCAAAGATTACCGTCAACGACGTCATGACCAAAGATCCCATCGCCATACCCTTTGACTTTACCGTTGAAGAGGCCGCAGAGATATTGATGGAAAACAAAATATCCGGAGCGCCGGTGGTGGACCAGGAGGGTCGAATCGTTGGAACCATTACCAAGGGAGACATCTTCAGGGTGCTGATTTCCCTGACCGGCGTGGGCAGACGGGGCATCCAGTTTGCCTTCGAGTTGGAGGATCGCTCCGGTTCCATTCAAGAAGTGGCTGATATCATTCGACATTACGGCGGCCGCATGATGAGCATTCTGAGTACGTACGAACATGTTTCCAAGGGCTTCAGAAAGGTGTTCATTCGAATGTATGGGGTCGATCGCAAGAGACTTCGGAGTCTTGAAGAGGAACTCCGGAAAAAGGGCAACATCCTCTACGTCGTGGATCACCGGGAAAACAGGAGAGACATTTTTTAACGTTAGGGTCTGTGGCCAGGAGGGGAGACGCCCCTCGCAAAGGCCGAGGCATCTCAGGAAAGGTCTATCCAGGACCTTCCCCGTGAATCAGATCAATGATCGCAATTTCCGGAGGGGCCAAAAACCGAATGGGTGGCCCCCACGTGCCGGCCCCCCGGTTCACGTAGAGGTATGCCCCGTTCTTCAAAGCCAACAGACCCGCATCGTTCGGGTAGAGCATCTTAATGATGAGGCTGAAGGGAAAGATTTGGCCACCATGGGTGTGACCCGAAAGCTGAAGGTCAAAATGCCTTTCGCCCTTGTGGTCCAGGTGGGGCCTATGCTTCAAGAGGAGGGCAAACCGGTCGACTGGAATTTGCGCCAGCAATGCATCTTCCGTTTCTCCCTCAAAAAGTCCATACCGATGCCCAGCCTCATCATCCACCCCGGCGACGAAGATGATGCCCCCCACATCGACAACGGTCCCTCTCAGGACGTCGAATCCGGCCGCTTTGGTAAACCGTAGAGATCTGCCAAGCCCGGCATAGAACTCGTGATTGCCCATGATGGCGAATTTTCCGTACGGGGCGGAAATACGCCGAAACATCCGCGCCAGATTTGAGGCGCCGTCCATCTGTCCATCCACCAGATCGCCTGTTGAAATCAGCATATCGGGTTCGGCTTCCCCCACCTTGGCGAGGATGTTTTCGACTCTCCTCTTTCCCACAATTCGTCCCAGGTGGATATCCGAGATCTGGACGATCCTCAGTTTCCCCAGCGATGTTGGTATCTTGGGCGTTTGAATCGTGACATGTTCCTGCTGAATCGTAAGAGCCTCCACGTATCCGTACGCCGTCCCAAACAGAGCAGCCGCAAGGGCAGCGAAAAAGGCAAGCCTCCCCGATGGGATCCACCTGTCCCATCTATTATGGAAAAGATGCGTTCCGACCGTGCCAATCAGGTGATAGACGTCCATGAGCAGGGCCGCGGAAACGAACAGGAAGAGAAATCCCATCCACACAAACCCGGCAACGGCCATAGCCCTTGAGAGGGCATCCATTGCGAGCCATTCGCTGAAACGGACAATTACCGGGGAGAAGACCATCAGGAGCAGGAAGCAGGCAAGGATTGCACCGGTTCCCCTGGCCAGGGCAAAAGCCCTCTGCACCTTCAAAAAGGCATAGAAATGAAGGAGACCGTAGAGCGTCAGAAACACGGTAATGAAGGAAAGGAATCTCAACAATAGCCTCAGAATGGATGCCGGATATACTATACTGGATACGGGATCGTCATTTCCCGTTGCTCGGTTCTGTTTCCTGCCTGCTTCCTAATGCTTAGGCCCTGCTGTTCCCCCGCCCGCCCTGCGCCAGAGATCCTCCGCCTGGTAGGAACTTCTGACAAAGGGACCGCTGGCCACGGCCCGAAAGCCCATATCAAGGGCCTTATCTCTCCAGCGGTCGAACTCGTCCGGTTCGACATAGCGCTCCACCGGGAGGTGCTCCTTCGACGGCTGAAGGTACTGCCCCAGGGTCAGAATTCTGCATCCGGCATCGAGAAGGTCCTCAAAGGTTTCTTCCACCTCTCTGCTCGATTCACCCAGGCCCAGCATGAGGCCCGATTTCGTTGGAATGGACGCCTCCTCCTCCCCGGCCCATCTCAGGATGTCGAGGGACCGGCCATAGTCTGCGCCCGGCCGCACTCGAGGATAAAGGCGCTGAATTGTCTCGATGTTATGGTTCAACACAGCGGGGCGGGCATTCATTACGAACTTGAGGGCATCTCTATCCCCCTGAAAGTCGGGGATCAGGACCTCCACGGCCGCACGAGCCACCCGTTTTTGAATCTCCAGGATGGTTTCGGCGAAAACCACTCCACCGCCGTCAGGAAGATCGTCCCGTGTGACCGACGTGACGACGACGTATGTCAGCCCCATCTCCAGGACGGCCTCGGCTACATGGATGGGTTCATTGGGATCGATTGGAGCAGGCCGACCGTGCCCCACGGCGCAGAACCGGCAGGCCCGAGTGCAGTTGGGTCCCATGATCAGGAAGGTTGCGGTTCCCCTGGAAAAGCATTCCCAGATATTGGGACAGTGGGCCTCCTGACAGACCGTGTGGAGCTGGCTTCTCTCCAATAGACCCCTTACCTGTTCATAGGCAGGGCCGGCCGGGAGTCTTCGCTTGAGCCAGTCGGGTTTACGAATGAGGGGTTTGGTATCTGGTTGCTGAATCATCTTGTCTCTCACCGAAAAGGGTCCAAACGGATTAAACAGATTGACGCTCGCGCTTCAAAAATGCGTCCGCTGCCTTGAAGGGCCACTTTATCTCAAGGTCTTCAATCTTCGTCATGATCAGTTTAATCCCGAAGATTTCTTCCAGATGATGCTTGAGATTCTGGCGTACCTCCTCCATGCATAGGCTCCACCCGAGTTCTTTTTCCATGGATGTGATGCCGATTCCCTTGAGACCGCAGGGGTTTATCCAGCTAAACGGATCGAGCGACAGGTTAACATTGAGCGCGATGCCGTGGAAACAGATCCCGTGGCGGACCGCGATCCCGATGCTTGCCAGTTTGCTGTTGCCTACCCAGACGCCCCGGTTGAGGGGGTTCCGGCCGGCCGTAATCCCCCAGTTTTGAGCAACCCGAATGACCACCTCTTCCAGCATCTCCACATACTCCACCACGCCCACACGAACAGAGGTCAAATCCATGATCGGATACATAACGAGCTGACCCGGCCCGTGAAAGGTGATGTCTCCACCGCGTTCCGACTGGATGACCGGAATTCCCCTGTCTGTGAGCATCTCCTCGGAAACAGTCAGATTCTCCCTTCCTCCCCTTCGGCCCAGGGTAAAAACCGGGGGATGCTCCAGCAGAAGGACCACATCCGTGCCGAGACGCTTTTCCCATCTCGCGGCCACAAGCTCGGTCTGGAGGGTCCGGGCATCCTGGTAGTCGGTGCAATCCAGGTCAACGCAGAGACAGTTTCTCCTCGGCATGGTCGCTGCGGGGTCCGGGTTTGTTGGGTTTATTGAGTTCATTGGGTTTGTTGAGTTTGGCTTCGCTCGACCCAACCTGATGACTTTCGGGAGACAATCGTCATGTTGAAGTCATTTTGGGCCGGTCAGACGGAAAAAAGACCGTTTCGCATTCCCTTGGCGAAAGTTTGAGTCGCTTGAGTCCCACCTCGGCAAGCTGAGACATGGGATCGTACATCTGAGATATCGGAGGGTTGTAGGAAAATTCCGCATCCATGAGGTCATAGAGGGTCATCCCCCCGTGAATGGCAAGGGCCAGATGATTGATCCGCCACGCGGCCCCTTCCTTTCCCAGGGCCTGCGCCCCCAGGATTTTTCCGTCTGCCTGGTTGACGATGACCCTCAGGTGGACCTCCGTCACGTCGGGCATATAGTGGGGCCGAGTTTCCCGCCTCGTGGAAACGGCCCTGGCATCATATCCGAGTTCTGTGGCGGTCTGGAGCGTGTAGCCGGTCGCGGCGATCTCCAGGCCCCCCACCTTGGTGAGGAAGGTGTTGAGAGCCCCCGGATAGGCGGTGTTCCCCCCAGCCGCATTCACGCCTGCGGTCATCCCCTGGCGGTAGGCGGAGGTGGCAAGCTGCATGGTGGTGGGCGATCGATCGATTCGCGAATAGGTGCGCACCAGGTCCCCAATGGCGTATATTCCTTGAACCGGGGTCTCCATTCGGTTGTCTACGGTCACCAGGCCGTTTTGAACGGCTATTCCCGCGGTTTCGGCAAGCCGGGTGTTGGCGCGCATGCCCACGGCCATGACCACGATGTCGCAGGGGATGGTTTCTCCGGCAATGGTCACGGATGCCACCTCCCGGTTGCCGTCGATGCGGTCGATCCCTTTGCCGAACAGCACCCGTATTCCCAGACCCTCGAGTTCACCAACGATCGCCTCTCCCATTTCCGGGTCGAGATTGCGGGGAAAGGGCTCCGGCGTACGCTTGGTAATGGTCACGTCGAGGCCCCGGCATCTCAATCCGACGGCCACTTCGAGACCTGCCGCGCCCCCGCCCACCACCACGACCTGCTTCTTCCCTGAGATAGTGGCGGCCTCAACCAGGGCCCGGCTGTTGTCGATATCCGATACAAAATAGACGCCCCTCCCCACGAATTCCCTGGCCCCCGGAATCGGGAGATTGATGGGCGATGCCCCATTGGCCAGGATGAGGGCGTCGTATGGAATCAGCCTTTCCTCAGACACGGCGAGGTCCATTGCCTTGACAATCTTTTTTTCGGGGTCGATGGACAGGGCCTCGTGGCGAAGGAGCTTCAGAAGCCTGTTTTTTACCTCCGGGACATGGTATTTCAGGTCCTCAAAATCCTTGACCACACCCTCAATCACAAAGGGAAGTCCGCAGGGGGAGAACTGATCAAAATCCCGTTTTTCGATAAACGTGACCCGGCATTCCCGGCTGAAACTGAGGGCCGCCCTGGAGGCATACAGGCCCCCTGCGCCAAGACCGACAATGACAATGTCTAAAGATCGATTCATAGTCGTGCGCCTTCCAAGCTCCTCACTCTAAAGGATTATCGTAACACGTCAGGTGTGTTTAAAAGGTCCGTGGGGGTCTCTTTCCCAAAGGACGCAACACAGAATTCCACTCCCCGTGGAACGCTCCCTGTACCCTTAATACGTTCTGGAACAGGCAGGGGGGACATCGGCTTTGATCGAGGCAATCTCCTGGAGATGTTTGTGCGCTCAGTTAACGACCCCACTGCCGTATCCATGCAATGACTCACGGATTTGCGTCCTTTGGGAAAGAGACCCCCACGGGCCAGTGCGTTGTCATCGCTTCTATCAGAGGGCTAAACAGGTTCGAATTACCCATATCCGCTAAAAGATCCTGACAGGCCGATTTATTTTCAGAAGGGTAGAGTATGGTGGAGAACGCCTTGCCGGTCAAGATAAAATTGCCAAATGCCTGTTTCTAGGGGCGGGATGGCGAGATACCGTTGAACCCGAAACCTGGCCATCCCTGGGTTCCAGGTCTGGCCCGCATTGGAACAAAACCGGTGCCATGATGGGAATTGCTGGTATTTCGCTTGACAAGGGGCGTCTCTCCATTTTATACGATGACTGTCCGGTCAGTCATGGAGGTTTCATGCCCAAGGCTACGTTCTACAAAATCGCCGAAGACAAACGCGAACGCCTCGTACGCGAGGCGGCCCGCCTGTTTGCCGAACGCGGCTTCAATCAGACCGATATGGCCGAGCTGGCCCGTCGCGCCGGGGTGGCCAAAGGTTCCATCTACAACTATTTCCAAAGCAAGGAAGACCTCTACATACACGTGTGCAG
>Ga0265297_10007438_pt1 | contig 15181 bp, 19 predicted proteins | sample Munlanlwell13791_FD_192502 | JGI IMG/M metagenome (GOLD analysis project Ga0265297, IMG submission 192502) | Leachate microbial communities from a municipal landfill in Southern Ontario, Canada - Leachate well 137-91 | ecosystem: Engineered > Solid waste > Landfill > Unclassified | place... | reverse complement strand
CGAGCCGCTTGCCGCGCACATGTCGCCGGACGGGGCGTAGCCGCTTTTGCATACGCACGAATCTGTCTGCTCGTCGTATTCGGCGTTCCTCTGGCTGCAATAGCCGTACACTCCGTTGTGCACGCACTGGCTGATGTATGAATTGTAGAAGGTATAGTCAGAGGGGCAGTAGCAGTCGTCCGAATCCGGGTTGTATTTGGCGTATCCCCCGTATTGCTGGACGCACGCGTTCTCCTTCTGCGGGTCGGTCGCCGTCGACACAGGCGTCTCGTCCGCGGCGTATCTCATGTCGCACCCGCCCTTCTCGTATGTCACGCAGCAGTTGATTTCCTCGTCCGCGCAGTTTATCCAGCCCTGGTTCTCCACCCTGAAGCAGGCGGAATACGTTCCACCCGAATCAGGCTGGCAAATCCTCGCCGCGTCCTGGACTCCTGCTATGCACACGTCGTACTGGCTCGTGCATGTCGCCGTGCAGCCGTACGTCTTGGTCGCTATGCTTCCTGAGGGGTCCTGCGCCGCGTTGTGCGCATGCAGCGTGGCGGCCTGCGATTCGACTTCGGAATAGCACTCCGAGCGCGTCACCGCGAAGGAAAACGTGGCCAATGCCAGAACCAGGACCAATGCGAGCAGTCTCATGAATGCGATTCTTTCACTACGTTTAATATCCTTCGTCCGGCGGCCGCACCTGGCCAATCATTTGGCCGAGCTTCTCGGCTTGTCCCGGTGCGTCTTTGCGGCCTTCATGAACTCCACGAACAGCGGCGAGGGCTCTTCCAGCCTGCTCTTCAATTCGATGTGCGCCTGCGTCGCCACGCCGAAACTCTCCTTCCACTCGGCAATCTCGACCACGCCGGTTGCGTGGCGTCCGGAGATTACGAGGCCGCGCGATTCGAGTTCGGGGACGAAAGCAGGATTCACCTCGTAACGGTGCCTGTGCCGCTCGGAAATCCGCTCAGCCTTGTACGCCTTGTAGGCCACCGTGTCCTTTTTGAGGAGGCATTCGTATGCGCCAAGCCTCATCGTGGCCCCCATCTTCGTGATTTTCTGCTGCTCCGGAAGGAGGTCGATGACCGGGAACGCGGTCTTCTTGTCGAACTCGGTGGAATTGGCGTCTTTCATCGCGCAGATGCTGCGCGCGAATTCCACGACCATGAGCTGGACGCCCAGGCACAGGCCGAGGTACGGGATTTTGTTTTCCCTCGCATACCTTATCGCCTTGATTTTGCCTTCTATGCCGCGGTCCCCGAACCCGCCCGGGACGAGTATGCCGTGGAACGCCGAGAGCACCTCGGCGACGTCGTAGACCTTCTCCAAATCGCTCGCCTCAATCCACGAAATCTCGAGCCCGGTGTTCGCCGCGGCGGCCCCGTGGACGAGCGCCTCCTTCACGCTCACATAGGCGTCTTTCACGGCCGTGTATTTCCCCACGATGGCGATTTTGAGGGGCGCCTCCTTCGGCGATATTATGCGGCCCACTTTAGCGTGCCATTCCTTGAGGTCCGCCTCCTTGTTCTCCGGAAGGCCGAGCCTTTTCGCCAGCTGCCTATACATGCCCTGCTTCTCGAGGACGAGGGGAAGCTCGTAGACTGTGTGCAGGAGCGGGTCGTCGAACACGGCCTCCTCCGGGACGTTGCAGTAAAGGCTCAGCTTCTTCCTCGAATCCTCGCTGAGCTTCTCCTGCTCCCTCGCGATTATGATGTCCGGCTGGATGCCCAGGCTCTGGAGCAGCCTAGTCGCATGCTGGGTCGGCTTCGTCTTCTGCTCGCCCGGGCTCATGCTCGGGACGTATGTCAGCTGGACGAACGCCATGTTGTTGTGCTCGAAATAGAGCTGCCTCATGGCCTCGATGAAATAGCCGTTCTCGAGGTCGCCAACGGTCCCGCCGACCTCCACCATCACGATGTCCGCATCGTTGTCGCGGCCGACCTTCTGCACCCAGTCCTTGATTTCGCCTGTCAGGTGCGGGACGAACTGGACGTCCCGGCCCAGGTATTCGCCCTTCCTCTCCTTTTCGATGATTTTCTGGAAAAGCTTGCCCCCCGTAATCGAGCACATGCCCGGGAGCGACTTGTTCAGGAAGCGCTCATACGTCCCGAAGTCCATGTCCACTTCGGTGCCGTCGTCTAGGACGAACACCTCCCCGTGGCGGAACGGGTTCATGGTCCCGCAGTCGACGTTGAGGTAGCCGTCGAACTTTATCATCATCACCTTGAACCCGCGCGCCTGCAGGAGCTTGGCGATAGAAGACGATACGATTCCCTTTCCCAGGCCCGACATGATGGACCCGGTAATCACGATGAACCTGGTCTTTTTCTCTGGCATAGGGAGGATGTGGCGGGCACATTTTTTAAATCTAACAAGGATTTCACTGCATGGACTATGTCAAATGGGCGATAATACTCTCGACGTTATTCCTTGCGCTCCCCGTCATCCTCATAATCATCTACATCCTCACCCCGTTCCTGATATCCGTGTTGATGGGCTCGAGCTCGATGAACGGGTGCGATTATGCCGGCCCCGCATCAGGAAGCGGCGCGTCAAGCCTCGGGGCGGCGATGTCCAACCTGTGCAACACGGCCAAGTCGTTCCTCGGCGTCACCGCCATGATCCTGATTGTCCTCGCATCGCCCGTGCTGTTCATCTCGAACGCGCTCGCCAGCTTCGAGATTTTCTCCTCAAAGGGGCAAAGCGGGGGGACGAAAGTCCTATGGCTCGCAGTCATCTGGGTGTTCCCGGCAATCGGCGGGCTTGCCTACCTGTTCAAGGGGAGAAAAAGCTTCAGGCCGGAATGATTACCCTTCACGGTTGGCTCCGCCGCTAATTAGGCGTTTCCCAACCCCCATCCTTTTATTTATTCCTTGGAAGGAAAATCAGAATATGAAAGCTGTCGATTTCGCCGTCATTTTCGTGGCGCTTGCGCTGCTGTCGTTCGCGCTTTTTGTCATTGTTCCAGTCCTATTCGAAGCATCTGCCGATCCCCAAGCATACGAAAACTTCTGCCCCGACCAGCAGCCCTCATATTGCACACCCGAGCCCAGTGCCGAATGTCTTAGACACAGCATAAGCTATGGGTGCACTTCCGCGAAGCAGTTCCTCTTCGGATTCACACTGCTATGCCTGTTAATATCGGCCGTGCTGACCGCATACCACTTCCTCTTCGAGGCTAAAATCAGATCCGGTTCAAGGCGTCCTTGACCTTCTCAATCGACATGTTCGTCGCAATCAGCGGGATGCGCTCGCGCTCGGATATCTTGATGGCGAGGCGGTCCACCTTGGCCGGATCGATGTTGTGGAGCACGATGGCCGAGGGTTTCGAGGACGAGACCCGCACGACGACCAGCGGGCTCCTGCCCGTGCTGACGCCGGTGAATATGAAGACGCGCTCGTTCACATTCCCGTACAGGTTCTGGAAATACGAGAACGGCATGTCGAGTATGACCTTGATGCTGTCGATGAGCGTGTAGCCGTAAATCTTCTTCGAGTCGAGCAAATCCGGGTTCGTGATGACGCGCCCGCCTATCAGATCCACGAAATCCTTGAGCGGAATCGACCTGGCGAACTCGTGAACCTCGAAGTACTCGCTCACCGGCTTCTCCTTCTCCCTGAACTTCTGGGTGATGCCGCCGCCCTTGGCGACGTCTATGTCGAAAAGGGCGTTCACGAACCTCTTGATGACGCCCGTGCCGGGCGACTTCCTCCGGTTGCCCTCGTAATCGCTGATCGTGGAGACGGTTATGCCGAGGTGCTTGGCCAGCTCGACCTGGGAAATCCCGAATATCTCGCGCCATTTGCGCATGGTCGCGCCCGGATCCTCGGAAAGCGATATCTCCCCGGCTATTTCCATCTTGATTTTCTGCAAAGCACACACCTGGATACCCGGGCAACCTCGCCCCTCTCTCCCGTTATCTCCTGATATTTCCGCCTATCTTTATATTGATTTCGACAACTGTCAATCCCCACTTCGGCAGTTATGCCCTGCGGCTTCGGCGGTTTTTTATTATCATATGCGGCAACTGAATCATGGCATACAATATCATCGCTGACTTCTTCAGTTTCATCAACATCCCCATGTTCGATACGATGACAATCCTGCTCATCGTGTCCTTCATCATCTGGGAAATCCCCCGCTCGATAAAAATCATAGACGAAGAATACACGAAGGGGCTGTATCCCGACAACGGCCGCGTGATTGACATCGGCCTGTTCGTGATAGGCCTCGGTGCCATCGCCTTTTTCATGATGGACAACAATTCCGAGCGCATCGTGACGTTCCTCAAGACGCCCGGCATCACGGCGTTCTTCCTGGTCCTCATGCTGGCCATCCCGCTCATCATCGCGATAGGGTATTTCAAGAGGCTATTCTCCACCTTCGACGCCCACAACTCGGTCGCCGTTTTCCTGACGCACGCGTTCCTGGACCTGATGCACACCCTCTTCCATATCGCGCTCGTCGTCCTCGCGCTTCCGGTGGCGGGCTTCCTGATTGCCGGGCCGAAGTGAGCCCCGGCCCCCGGGCGGCGCGCGTTCCGTTCCTCATTTTTTTAAATCTTGCGCTCGTATTTCCTCCCGGTGAAAGTTATGCCCCCAAGAAAGAAGAAAGAGAAGGTAGTGGCAACGAAGAAAAGCTGCACGTGCGGCAGCAACTGCCACGACGAACATTCGCACCTGCCAGGTATGCTGCTTGCGGCCTTCGGCCTGCTCGCGCTGCCGATTAATTTCGGGATGATTCCGGGAATGGAATGGGCCCTCGCATGGCCTCTCCTCATCGTATTCATCGGGCTGGTGCTCGCGCTCCGCGTGAACATCTGCCGGACGCAATCCTGACTGGCCCTTAATCAGCTGGTTGCCGCGCCTGCAACATCGAGGTTCGGCAATCAAATACCCTTTTTTTCCATGTACGCTGCCGCGTTCTTGAAGAGCCGGAGGCCGAGCGGCTCCTTTACCGTGCCCCTCACCCAATACGGGCAGTTCTCGACGATGTTGAACGCCTCGGGGTGCGGCATCATGCCGAAGATGCGGCCTGTCTTGTCGCAGATGCCGGCCACGTTATCGACCGAGCCGTTGGGGTTGTAAGGGAATCCCGCGAGCGCCCCGCTCTCGTCCACGTACTGGAAGACTATCTGGTTGCCGCCCTTTAGCTCGTCCATTATTTCCTTGTCTTTCGGGATGAACTTGCCCTCCCCGTGCCTCACAGGGACGAGTATATTCTCGATGCCCTTCGTGAAGACGCACGGAGATTGCGTGTTTGCCTTGAGGAACACCCACCGGTCCTCGTAGCGCCCGGAATCGTTCGTCGTCAGGCTCACCCTCTGCCTGAAGTCCGGCACCGGGAGCAGGCCCATCTTCACCATCACCTGGAAGCCATTGCATATGCCGAGGATGAGCTTGTCAGCCTTCGTGAACTCCGCGAGCTGGTCCTTCAGGCGGAACTTCATCTTGTTCCCGAACACCTTTCCCGAGCCCAAATCATCGCCGAAAGAAAACCCGCCCGGAATCATGAGCATGTTGTAGCCCTCCAGGATTTTCGGGTCGTCCAGGACGGAGTTCAGGTGCAGGATGTCCGCCTTCCCCCCGCTTTTCTCGATTGCGTACTTGCTTTCGTTCTCGCAGTTGATGCCGTAGCCGTACAGGACTAGAGCCTTGAGTGCCATACGGATTTCAATGGATGGGAAAAAAGTTAAAGGTATGCGGATTGTGCCGTGGTGCGGAGGCCGGCTCACACCTTCTTGAGGCCCTTGATTTTCACGTAATTCCCCGGCGTCCCGGCATAGAGCAGGGCGTCGTTGGCCATGCACACGCCCGCAGTCAGCAGGCTGTCGGTTATCTGGACGCTCTCCCCGTGCTCGCGCAGCTCGTTCATGACCTTCGTCGCCATCTGCGCGGCCTTCTTGTCGAAGGGCAGTATCGTCACGTTAGCGGCGAAAGCTCCCACGACGTCCTGCCTGCTCACGGTCTCATAGAGGTGCATGAGCGTCATGCTCGTGATGCACAGCTCCTCCCTGTCGGCATAATACATGAGCTTCTCGATGGTGGCCGGGTCGCCCTTGAGGAAATCCAGGGCGGCTTTGAAGTCCAAACAGATTTTTTCCATTCATCTCACCTATTGAGGACCGCGTCGCGCTTGATGCGCTCGGCCGCGCGGGCGTCCACGTCGATGTCCCTGATGCTCCCTGCAAGGCGGATGATTCCTCCCGTCCCCTCCTTCTTCTCCTTGAGCAGGTGCCTGAAAAGTTCGCTGAAGCTCATCCCCTTGGCCTTTTTTATCTTATACAATTCGGAATACACGTCGTCCATTATCGTTATGACTTTCACCATCAAAACCCCCTCCGGCAAAACGCCTGGGGGTTTTGTATCCCCAAAATCACGACTCCGCCTTTTTTTATTTCCATGCCCCTACACCCCTTAACACCCCGATTACGTCCATCGCGACAACAGCCAACTGCAATCGTCCCGAAAGCGGTAAATGTATTCACTAAATGTATTTATGCCTTTCCCCTCGAAATTCGTAACTTAGTCCTAATCCATGCACGATAATGGTTCTATGACTCCGCCGTGAAAACAAATCTATATAAACCGCCAAAATCCCCTTTACATCACTCTCATACTAGAGAGAAAATCAGTAATAAATTCGAAATCAGGTAAGGCGACCAAAAAAATACAAGGTGAAAACATGGAAGACTTGGTAAGATCTGTGGTAGGGGAAAACGCTCCGCAAGCCGAGAAGCAGTCCTCGGACGCGATGAGCTCGGAGAGCATCAAAATCGTCACCGTCGGTGTCGGTGGCGCCGGAAACAACACGATTAACCGCCTGATAAAGAGCGGCGTGAAGGGAACGGACCTTGTCGCAATCAACACGGACAAGCAGCACCTCAACATCGTCCACGAGCGGGCGAAGAAAGTGCTTATAGGCAAGTCGGTCACAAAAGGCCTCGGAGCCGGCGGATACCCGGACATCGGCGCCAAATCCTGCGAAGTGGACAGGCCGCTCGTCGAGAGGGAACTCGAGAACGCGCACCTGGTCTTCGTCTGCGCCGGCATGGGCGGCGGAACCGGCGGCGGCGCGGCCCCGATTGTCGCGCAGATTGCCAAGGAGCAGGGCGCTATCGTCGTGGCCATGGTCACGTACCCCTTCGCGCTGGAAAGGGCGAGGAAGAAGAGGGCTGACGAGGGCATCAAGCTCCTCAAGAAGCACTGCGACTCGGTCATCATCCTGGACAACAACAGGCTCGTCCAGCTGGTCCCGAACCTGCCGATGGCGGAAGCGTTCGCGGTGGCCGATGAAATCCTCTCGAGGGCGATAAGCGGCCTCGTCTGGACAATCACCCAGCCGTCCCTGATTAACATAGACTTCGCGGATGTCCGCGCAATCATGGAAGGCGGAGGCGTGGGCTTCATCGCGGTCGGCGAAGGCAAGGGCAACGACAAGGTGAAGGCGGCGGCAGAGGGCGTAATCAAGAACAGGCTCCTCGACGTCGACTTCGAAGGCGCAAAGGGCGCGCTCATCCACATCACGGGCGGCTCGGACCTCACACTCGGCGACGCAATCAAGGCCGGCGAGTGGGTGACCGAAAAGATGGACGCCGAAGCCAACGTGAAGTGGGGCGCAAGAATCATGCAGAACTACGAGGGCAAGCTCGAAATCGTCGCCATAGTCACGGGCGTGAAGGGCGCATCGATTGCAGGCAGCTCGGTCTCCGAAGAGGAAGTACCTTCGGTTTCCGCCTACGGCTCCGATCTCGAAGTTCTCGGCTGAACCTTGAGAGCTGGGGAACGGAACGCCGTTCCCCGGATCTCGAAGTTCTCGGCCGATTCTTTCTTTATTATTTTTTTCTTCATTTTTCTGTTTTCCCCCTTTTTACGCATCACCTATGGCATCCCGCCCGTTCCCTGAATTCATTTTAAACCCGTCCCGCTTAATTGGTCTCCATGAAGCTGAAGCTCATCCCGAACCCGAAGAAGCCGTGGGCGAACGAGCTCGCAAACGAGCTCAGGGCGCTTCTCTCGCCTATGCACTCGTTCGTGCGCTCCGGAGCGGACGCCACAATCTGCATCGGGGGCGACGGCACGATACTCTACGCCCACTACAAGGGAAGGTTAGACGGCCCGGTCCTCGGAATCGGCGGCGACAAGAGCTACATCTGCCAGCTCCGGAAGGACAACTGGCGGGAAGGCATATCCGGCATCCTCGCGGATTCAAGGCGCGAATCCATCGCAACCCTGGTCTGCGCGCTCGGCCCCCGCAACCTTGTCGCCCTAAACGACGCGGTGATACACGCCACGCATTACCGCGTCGCGGAGATGGACGTCGAAATCATCGCGGGCGATGCGCAAAACAAGGCGCAGTTCGAGGGGGACGGCATGATAATATCGACGGCGCTCGGCTCGGCCGCGTACGCATTTTCGGCCGGCGGGGCGAAATTGGCCCCAACAGAAAGGAAATTAAGCCTTGTGCCCATATGTCCTTACAAGCGCGCATTCTCCCCAAAGGTCCTAAATGAGGACAGCAGGATAACAGTGACAGTCGGCAACGACTGCGCATTCATAATAGACGGCATATTCGTCCGCCGGTTGCGGAAAGGGGAGGCCGTCACGATAAGGAAAGGGCCCGCTCTCGCCTTCTTCGAAGGCGTCGGGAAACACTACTAGCGGAGGGAAACAATGATTGGAAAGGAAGAGATACTCAGAAGGGGCTATGTCGACGTGAAGGTCTACGTGACCGGCCTGCGGCAGAGCCACCGGCTCGAAGTCGTGAAGGAGAAGACGAGCGTGGGCATGGTCCCGTTCCTCGTCTGCAAGCATTACATCCCGACGGCCGAGCTAGTCCGCCTGGCCGAGCAGCTCCAGCTCCCGGTGAAGCACAAGGAGGTCGTCGTTTTCCCGAAGGGAAAGATGGCAAGCTCCTTTGCGGAAAAGAACGAGAAGACCACCAAGGGCGTCCGCGTGGAAGTGGAGGCCGAGACGGTGGAAGCCGAAGTGGAAGCTGAAGAAGAAACAGGAGAATGATTCTTTTTTTTCTTGCCGTAAATTCCATCGAATTTACGATTCGGACAAAGTTTGTGAAACTTTGTCCTCAGGCGACAAACGCCGAAGCGAGGGCGAATGCGGTAGCGGCTCCGGCGGCAAAGGCGATGGCGCCCGTCCGCTCCATCCCCTTCGCGAAGGCATCTGGCAGAAGCTCCACGAGGACCACATAACTCATCGCCCCTGCGGAAAACGCGAGGGCGATCGGCACGATTCCGCCGAACATGCTGAGGAAAGCGAATCCTATGATTGCGGCGAGAGCCTCGGCGACCCCAGAAAGCACCCCGTAGAGCACGGCCGTGTTCCGTTTCATGCCATAGGTTGCGAGCGGGGCGGATATCAGGGTCCCTTCGGGGATGTCCTGGATGGCTATCGTCGTCGTGACGAACCAGCCGAGCGGGTTCGATGCGGCGAACGCGGTCGCGATGGCCAAGCCTTCCGGCACGTTGTGCAGGGCGATAGCCCCGCCAATCATGATGGCCTTCTTCTTCGAATGCGCAAGCTCCTCCTTCGTTATGTGGAGGTGGACGTGCGGGAGCAGTCTTTCCGAAACCGCAAGCGCCAGGATGCCGAGCGCGAGCCCCGCGACAACCACCAAATCCCCGGCGCTCTGGTGCGATTGGGCGAGCATCTCGAGCGAGGAAAATCCCATCGCCCCGGCCGCGAACGCGAGCATCGCGGCGTTGCGCCTCTCCCCCACGCCCCCTATGAACAGGATTGCCGCCGCTCCGGCGGATGTGGCAATCAGGACTACGATGGCGCCGAGGATGATGTCCATCTGTTCAGCCTTTGCCCAGTTCCTCTTTGAGCAGCCTCACCAGCTCCGCGCCGATTTTCTCCTGCGCCTCCTTCGTGCTGGCGCCAATGTGCGGTGTGAGGTAGACGTTCTCCAGCTCAAGCAGTTTCCCGGTGTACGGCTCCGCGCGGTAGACGTCGAGCGCAGCGCCCGCCACCTTCCCGCCCTTCACCGCGTCGTAAAGCGCGTCCTCGTCTATGATTTCCCCGCGCGACGTGTTGATGATGATTACCCCGTCCTTCATCTTCGCGATATTGGCCGCATTAATCATGTTCACGGTCTGCGGCGTAGCCGGCACATGTATCGAGATGACATCCGCCATCCCCAGGAACTCATCGAGGCTCTCGACGAACTCCGCCATGCCGTCATCGTGCCGGGGCGGCGGGTTGTACGCCACGACCTTCATGCCCAGCGCGCGGGCCTTCTTAGCGAGCAGGGCCCCGATGCGCCCGTAGCCGATTACGCCGAGCGTTTTTCCCTCGATTTCGTTTCCGGTGAGCGTTTTCTTCTCCCATTTCCCGTTTTTCATCTGGTGGTGGGCCTTCTGTATGTTCCTGAGAGCGCCTATCATGAGGCCGAGCGCAAGCTCTGCGACCGCATTGGACGAGGCGCCGGGGGTGTTCAGCACTTTTATCCCCTTCGCCTTGCATGCCGCCTGGTCGACGTTGTCGAGCCCCACGCCCGCCCTCGCGACGAGCTTCAGCTTCGGGGCGGATGATAGCAGCTCTGCGGTGACCTTGGTCGCGCTCCTGACTATCAGCGCATCCGCGTTCCCAAGAGCGGCCTTGAGGTCGGCCGGCTTGTAGGCGACCTCGCCCAGGGCCCCTATTCCCCGGACCACCTCCTCTTCCATCTGGTCTGCAATGACGATTCGCATGATACCTCCTTGTCTGGCAAACTATTAATCGCTTGTGGAAAAGCCCTTGTGAAAAAAAACACTTATGGAAAAACACGTGGAAAAAGATGTAAAAATTCTACTAGGTGAAATATGTTCTTTCTTAACATTGTAACAGAAAATACGTGTTATTTTGCACAATGTTTATAAAAGAATTGATAAAATCAACATATATTTTCGCGAAACATATATATAACTCCTCACCCATAGTCATACAGGGTGGGGGGATGGATATGTTTGACTCAAGCTCGAAGAAATCGAAAACAAAGAAAAAGGTCATGGGTCTCACATCTGCGCTAGAAATGGCGTATTTGGACCCGACACGCTACGAAGTCGTCGTAGACGCCGCTTCGCAGCTTTGCACCCTCCTCAAGGACGAGGAGGTCTCCCTGACAATGGGGGAGAAGCTGAGGGTGGTGAAATCGGTCGCCAGGGCCAAAGTCAGGGCCTTCATGGGGGGCGACGCGGACGACTACAAGGCGTTCAAGACGCTGGACACAATCAGCACAGACCTGGTCCAGCTATTATAATCCGGTGGTGGTATGAAGTCAGTTACTATAGTGTCAGAAGACAGGGTAGGCCTGCTGGCCGACATATCGTACATACTCGGCAAGTCCAACGTCAACATTGACGGGTTGTCCGTGGATGTGCTAGGCGGCAAGGCGGTGATAGCCCTTGAGGTCAAGGACCCCAGGAAGGCCCAGGACATACTCTCGAGGAACGGGTTCGATACCACTCCTCCAGAAGCGATCGTCATCAAGGTCGCTAACCAGTCCATGGAGAAGATTACCGAGATGCTCGAGATGGAGAAGATAAGCGTCCAGGCCTTGAACATGCTCTCGTCCGACAAGTCGGACGGCATCTTCGCCCTGAACGTCGACAAGCCGAGGAAGGCCCACAAGATGCTGGGGCCATTCATGCTCGGGCACACGACCGGGACTACGGACTACTACTAAGTCGTTATTTTTTCCATCATCTTCTTTTTCTCGGCGTCCTTCACTTCCATCGCGATTCTCCTTCCAAAGGACACGCTCTCGCGGAACAGGTAGCCGGGGTACGGGGTGAAGCGGGTTCCTGGGGAGCCGGGCATGCGGAGCGAGATGTCGAAGCACGTGAATTTTTCTCCGCTATCCTCGATGAACGCGCCCTGGAGCGCGAACGGGCCGATGATGCCGTCCTTGTATTCCTTCTGGACAGTGCGGACGAACTTTTCGCCGATGTCGAACACCTGCTCGAGGAGCGACTCGCGGAGCGTGCATGCTATATGTCCCACTTCGATTGTCGAAGGCTGCTGCATCTTCAATAGTTCGAGCTGCACGTCCGCGGGCATCCTCAGGTATCCGTCGATGTTCGTCTGCCTCCTCGTGTCGAGGCCGAGTAGCTCGAGCTCCTCGTGCACGGGCGAGTAGAAGAAGTTGAGGTTGAAGTGCGAGCCGACGATGTATTCCTCGACCGTCGCTTTCGCCAGCTGCTCCTCCGTAGTCTTGCCGCTTTTCACGAGCGCGTCCGAGCGCTCCTTGTACTCCTCGTAGCTCCTTGCGAGGAAGAAGGCCCTCTCATACGTCCTTTTCGCCTCGCTCACTTTCACGATGCACAGCCTGTCTATGTCCTTCGGCGACTTGAACTTCTTCGGCGTCCGCATCCCCGCCTTCTCCATCAGGTAGTACTGGTTCTTGGGCGCGTCCCGTTCCTCGGCCCGGAGCAGGCGCTTGTTGCCGAAAACCGGAATCGTGAATTGCTTTTCGATGGCGTCATATCCGACATACACCGCAAACGAGCGGTTGGGGACGAAGATTGCGTTGCGCTTGTTGAGGAACTCGATGTTCTGGGGCAGGACCATCTCGCTGAACTTGTTCACCAGCAGCAGCTCGTCCACGACCCCGATTTCCTTCTTCCCGCCAGCGGTCTCCCGCATGCGGCTCTTGTACGGCCCTAGGTAAGTGCGTTCCCTTCCGCGCTGCGCGACTACCAGCGTATTGAAGCCCTCCTGCTTCGCGCCCTCGCTCACATCCAGCGCCGAATGGCTCCCCAAAGTAGAAATAGTATGCTTCATGGGAAGATTAGTCTGACGTATATTTATATACATTAACGGAGAGGCTTTACCTATGAGGAAAGCGCTCGTTCTGCTGCTCGTCCTAGCCGCATCCATCAATGCCGATTTCCTCATCGAACGGGTCGATGTCACGGTAAGCGACGTGAGGACGGACGGCAGCGCAAAGGTCCACGAAAGCATCAAGTTCATCATGTACGGCAACTACTCGAGCTCGATTTACGACAGCGGCATATCGAACAACGAGCTGTCGTTCTGGTCCACGAACACCGGCCTGAAAGACGTGAAATTCCACGTGAACCCCTCCACGGTCGACATCCGCGATTTGCGCCTGCGGCCGCAGCCGAGGACGAAATGCAATCCCATCCAGGGCATATGCCACGGGGAGCTCATACTGGACTACCGGGCATACCCCACTTACACGGACAACCAGACGCTCGAGATGGAGTCCGGCACCGGGCTTTTCACGATTGAGAAGTACAAGCCGCGCACGAGGCGCTACACCATAAACCCTGCCGCCCTTTCCTTCACGACGACGCTCGAAGGCAACATCATCCTCGACGACAACGTCTACCTGACTATAAACCCCCCCGACGAGGCGGTCGTCCTCGACATCAACCCCCAGCCGACGGATTCCAACATCCCGCTCCCGGCCAGCATCGATACGCTCACATGGACCGACATCGTGCTCGTCAAGTTCTCGCTCATCTTCGACGTCGAGGACAGCATAGACAAGGAGGTGTCGGACTTCTTCGGCTCGATATTCCTGGGGACGAGCAGGGTGCTGGGCAGCCCGCAGGGCCCGGCGGTAATCGCGCTCGTAATCATCCTTATAGGCACTTTCCTATACATCACAATGGCTAAGCGCAGAGGCGAGGAATAATGTACAAGGGCACGGACCAGGTTCTACGGCTGATTTCCAAGGAGAGCATGACGATTGCCGCGATATCCGAGAAAAGCGGCCTGAACGAGGACAGCGTGAGGCGGATAGCCGAGGCGCTCAAGGGCGAGGGCTACGCCGCGATAGAGACCGCGGAATCAGTCCATGGCATCCCCACGCCCGAGCTCGAAGGCTACGTTTCACAGGGATTCCCCGAAGCATCGGTATTCAAGAAGGCCGTCTCCGGCAGTTCGGTCGCAAGCCTTACGCAGGCCGAGAAATCGATAGGCATACGCTGGGCGCGCGTGAAGGGGTTCGTCGCCGTGGAAGGGGGAATGCTCGTCCCGGAAAAGAGCCAGGACGAGGTGGAGTCCTCAATCCGCGCCATGACGGGGGCCGTGTCGGAAATCAAGAAAACCGGGCGCTGCGGAAACCTGGAAATCATGGAAGAGCTTTTCGAGCGGCGCCTCATCGAGAAGAAGATGGCAAGGACCAGCACCGTGCGATACACGGGCAAGAAAATCGACTGGTCGCTTTTCACGGAGGAATTCGACGTGAACGTCCCCGGCCAGAACGCGCACATCGGCAAGAACCACCCTGTCACGCTCCTGTCAAGGAGAATCAAGACGATAATGTCCGAGCTGGGATTCCAGGAGATGGAGGGCGACATCATAGAAAGCTCGTTCTGGAACTTCGACGCCCTCTTTCAGCCCCAGGACCACCCCGCCCGCGAGCTCGCCGACACGTTCTACATCAAGGGGGATTCCCCGCTTCCGGACGACGGGGGGCTAGTGGCGCGCGTCAGGAAGGCGCACGAGGAGGGCTGGAAGTACAAGTGGGACCCCAAGGAGGCTTCGAGGACGGTCCTGCGCACCCACACGACCGCGGTCTCGGCGCGTTATGTCGCTAACATCCGCGACAAGCTGCCCCACAAATACTTCGCAATCGGGCGCGTCTTCCGCAACGAGGCCACGGACTACAAGCACCTGGCTGAATTCCACCAGGTGGAAGGCATCGTGGCATGGGAGGGCGCGACGTTCACGGACCTCCTCGGCATGCTCAAGGAGATTTACCGCAAGCTCGGGTTCGAGAAAATCAGGTTCCGCCCGAGCTTCTTCCCCTACACCGAACCGAGCGTGGAAATCGAGGTCTATTTCGAGGAGCGCAAGCAGTGGATGGAGCTTGGCGGCGCGGGCATCTTCCGCCCGGAAGTCAGCATGCCGCTGGCCGGCGTCTACCCGGTGCTCGCATGGGGTTTGTCGCTCGAGCGCCCGCTCATGCTGAAGCTCGAGCTGAACGATATCCGGGAATTATATAAGAATGACGTGGATTTCCTTACATCTGCAAGGTTGGACATATGAGGCTGCGGACGATCTTCATAGGGCTTATCGCCATCCTCCTGCTCATGCTGGCGGGGATAGTGGTCGTGCTGCTGTCCGACACGGTGATTGAGAAGAAGGAATCCTCCCCGACGTCGTTCTCGGTGCTCGAGACCGGCGCGGCCTCGGATTACGCATACGGCGTGTACAACTACCGCGG
>Ga0265297_10007436_pt1 | contig 15185 bp, 13 predicted proteins | sample Munlanlwell13791_FD_192502 | JGI IMG/M metagenome (GOLD analysis project Ga0265297, IMG submission 192502) | Leachate microbial communities from a municipal landfill in Southern Ontario, Canada - Leachate well 137-91 | ecosystem: Engineered > Solid waste > Landfill > Unclassified | place... | reverse complement strand
ACCCAAGGAAGCGGGAATCTCCTGTGACGTTATACGAACTTTCAGCGGCAAAGTCCCGATCCTGGGTGTCTGTTTGGGCCATCAATCGATCGGCTACGTATTTGGCGGCAAGGTCATTCGCGCGGCTAACATCATGCATGGCAAGACTTCCAAGGTCTATCACAACAAGGATCTGCTCTTTAAAGACATCCCGAACCCGTTCGTTGCAACACGTTATCATTCGCTTCTCGTCGAAAAAAAAACACTGCCGGACACGCTCAAGATCACGGCTTGGACCCGGGAGCAGGAGATCATGGGACTAAAACATAGGTCCCATCCGACCTGGGGTGTTCAATTTCATCCTGAATCCATCATGACCGCCTCCGGCATGCAGCTTCTTAAGAACTTCCTGGATCTTTCCAAGTGATCAAGAAAGCCGAACGGAAGAACCAATACTGGTCTAACGGGCTTCTCACCCGGCTCATCATGGGCCGGTCTCTGTCGCTTACGGATGCCCGAAAATTCTTCAACTTGCTTTTTACCGGTGCCATTCCCCTCACAAAAGCTAAAAGTTTTTTACTTCTGCTCGCGCAAAAAGGGGAGACTGCCGATGAGCTTCTCGGTTGTCTCCAAGCGCTCCAAACTCTCGAAAAGCCTATCGCGCCAAAGATCCCCGGACTCATGGACACGTGCGGCACCGGCGGTGATGGCCGGCAAACGATCAATATTTCAACCTTGGTAGCCCTGGTCATCGCAGGAGCGGGCGGAAAGATCGCCAAGCATGGTAACCGCGCGATCTCCTCAAAATCCGGGAGCTCGGATCTCCTGGAAGCTTTCGGCGTCAAACTCGACACAGCCCCCAAAAAAGTGATCGATGCGATCAAGCACTCCGGCCTCGGCTATTTTCACGCTCCGTTTTATCACCCAGTCTTCTCCAGAATGCAGCCTCTGCGTAAAATGCTGAAACGGCGAACCATCCTGAACCTCCTCGGACCTTTAGTGAACCCGATGCGGCTGGATCATCAGCTTGTGGGCGTTTCCGAAAAGCGCCTGATCCCGCTTTACGCCAAGGTCCTTTCAAAATTGGGGCGAAAAACCGCCCTTGTATGCCATAGCGCCGATGGAATGGACGAGATTTCCACTTCGGTACCTACAACCGTCGCTTGGGTGAAGCCGAACAAAGTACGGATGTCTGTAATTCGGCCAGGAGTTTATGGCCTAAAAAAAGCGTCCCTGAAACATCTTTCAGTCAATTCTATCGGGAAAAGCAGGATTCGGGCCAAGAATATCCTGTCTGGAAAAGAAAAAGGCCCTGCTCATGACACGATTATCTTAAATGCCGCCTACGGACTTTTGCTTTGTGGCAAGGCAGGTACCGTCCAAAAGGGTATCACACTCGCCAAAGAATCCCTCGACTCGGGCAAAGCATGGATGGCTCTGAAACAACTTAAGGCACGGACGAATTAATATGATCCTGAACAATATTCTTCTCCAGAAACGGAAAGACCTCGACGAACTGAAACAACGGATACCGCTGGCGCGCCTTCAGCGTATTATTGAAAAAACTGAACGGCCAAAGCCCCGGTCTTTCCGCAATGCAATCTTAGCCACGCGGCACCTCAACATCATCGCCGAACTCAAGAAGGCATCACCTTCGGAAGGCGTGTTGCGCGAGAATTTTCAACCTCTTCGTATTGCAAGCCTGTATGAATATGCCGGTGCTTGTGCTATCTCGGTACTCACCGAGCCGCATTTTTTCAAGGGCCGTCCCAGTTATCTTAAGACCGTCCGCCAGGTTACCCGGCTGCCGCTTTTGAGAAAAGATTTCATCTTTGACCGTTTTCAGATTTATGAGACTGCTCTCCTGGAGGCCGACGCGTTCCTTTTGATCGCCTCGATCCTGAGCGAAGAAGAACTGAAAGATCTGATCGGCCTGGGAAAAGAACTCCAGATGGACGTCTTGGTCGAGGTCCATTCGGACGCGGAACTCAAGAAAGCCGTAGAGGCCGGAGCCACGGTCATCGGAATCAATAACCGGGACCTTAAAACGCTCAAGGTCGATCCTGAACGCGCCAGGCAACTTATCCCGCACGTCCCGAAGGGGACCGCCATCGTGGTGGAAAGCGGCCTCAGCACGCACGACGAGCTGATGATGTACAAAAGCCTCGGTGCACACGCTTTCCTCATCGGCTCAACACTGATGAAATCCCCGGATATCGCCGCCACGCTTCAGAAGCTTCTTGGAAAAAGGGATGTTTCTATCGCGGAGAAACCCCTATGACACGCGTCAAGATCTGCGGCAACACAAATTACGAACAGGCACGGCTGGCCGTGGATCTCGGAGCAGACTATCTTGGTTTTATCTTCGTGCCCTCGAGCAAGCGCGTCCTCACGGTCGAAAAAACGGAGGGGATTCTCGCAAAACTTGCGGATTTTAAAAATATCGTCGGGGTTTTTTGCAATCAACCCAAAAAAGAAGTCGAAGCGGTCGCCCAGAGACTCCGGCTCAAATTTCTCCAGTTCCATGGAGAAGAAACCGCGCTTTACTGCGATTCTTTCATGCAAAAGGGCTATGAGATCATCAAAACCTTTCACGTGAAAGACGCCATGAGTCTAAAGCGAATCGCCGAATACAATGTCAGCGCGTTTCTTTTCGACACCTATTCACATTCCGAGAAAGGCGGCTCTGGTATCCCGTTCGACTGGAGCATCATCGAAGACAAGCCTTATGTTCACGACAAACTTTTTCTGGCCGGAGGGCTCAACTCACTCAATGTCGCGGAAGCGATTGAGAAGGTTCGCCCATTCGCCGTGGATGTCGCGAGCGGTGTCGAATCCAGTCCCGGCACAAAAGACCCCCAATTGCTCCGGGCTTTTATTGAGAATGCCAAGAAAGTGGAAGAAAGCCATGAGCGAAAAGCTTGATTTCGTAAAACGGCTAAAGCCCCGCCTTCCGCAAATCGAAAAAGATTCTCTCTATTTAAAACTCCTCGAAGCGGCACAGGAGAATCTCCAGCTCGAAGAAGTATGCCAAAATCTGGAAGAGGGGATCGTTATCACGGACGCGAAAGGATATCCGGTTTTCGTCAACCGGAGAGCTGAAGACTGGCTCGGAGGTGTCCGTACCGCTATAAAACAACCTGTCTGGAATCAAACTCAGGATCCCTCCTTCGCAGCTTTTCTGAAAGAGAATGTCGTGACCGCCGAGGTCCGCACCGTCCATGACCTCAGGATCCTTTCCCCCCGGGAAATGCAACTGCGCATCACGATCCTCCCGCAAGAAGAGGACGGAAAAACAAATTTCGTCATACTCTTTTCGGATATCACATCACGCACGGAACAGGAATTCGAGGCTGCCATGCTTTCACGCATGGAAAGTCTGGTACGGCTTGCAGGCGGCATCGCTCATGAGATCGGCAATCCGCTTAACGCCATCACGATCCATCTGGAACTTTTAAAAAAACGCCTCGCCGGACTTCCTAGCGACAAGCGAAAGGAAATCGCCGACTCGTTAAGCGACATTCAGAATGAGACCCGGCGACTCGACCGAATCATCCGGAATTTTCTCAAAGCCACACGCAAGCCGCCGCTCCGTTTTCGGGTGGATGACCTGCACAGAGTGATCGACGACGCGATCTCTTTTCTAAAACCTCAGTTGGATGCCGCCAAAATCGCCGTAAAATTCACAAAAGACAAAGGACTTCCGGGATTCCTTATGGATCGGGAACGTCTTTACTACGCTTTTATGAACCTGATCAAGAACGCCCTGGAAGCCATGCCTGCCGGGGGCTCTGTCAAGATCGCACTTACGCATAAACAGCATTGCGCCACCGTAACGATTGCGGACACGGGCTACGGCATTGCCGAAAAAGATCTCGCCAGAATCTTTGACATCTATTACACCACCAAACCGGAGGGAGCGGGGCTCGGTCTTATGATGGTCTATGACGCAGTCGCCGAACACGGCGGAAAGATCGAAGTTGCGAGCAAATTGAACAGAGGAACCACCTTCAAAATCCTGTTGCCGATCCGGGAACCCCAACTGCAATTGCCGCATTACTATCCATCGAAGGGAGGTTGATCGTCATGTTTGAAAGCATCCTGCTTGTCGAAGATGAAGCCAATGCCCGAAAAGGCATGACCCAATTCCTTCAAGGTCTGGACTATGATGTTATGATTGCCTCAAACGGCAAGGAGGCCCTCGATCTTTTCAAAAAAGAGAACCCCGACCTTGTGATCTCGGATATCCGGATGCCAGAAATGGACGGCATCGCGCTCCTGGAATCGATCAAAACCGAAGCCCCTTCCGCAAAAGTTATTCTTCTTACTGCCTACGGCTCCGTGGAAGACGCGGTCAAAGCCATGAAAAAAGGGGCCTTCTACTATCTGACCAAGCCCGTCAATCTTGAAGAGCTTGAATTCCTCGTCAAAAAAGCGTTCTCGAGTCATCAACTGGAAGAGGAGAACAAGGAACTCAAACAGGAACTTTTCAGGGAGCGCTATGACCAGGGCCGGCTTATCGCGCAATCGCAAAAGATGAAGGAACTCTTGAAGACCGTTGATAAAATCGCGGTCTCGAACGCGTCCGTGCTGATCGAAGGGGAAAGCGGCACAGGCAAAGAGCTCATCGCGCGGCGCATTCACGATCTCAGCCCGCGGAAACAGCATCCTTTTATCGCGGTACACTGCGCGGCCTTAACCGAAACGCTCCTCTCGAGCGAACTTTTCGGCCATGAAAAAGGCTCTTTCACCGGCGCCACCGACCGAAAAAAAGGACGGTTCGAACGTGCGGACCAGGGAAGTCTGTTCCTGGATGAGATTGGTGAGATCACCAAAGACACGCAGGTCAAACTCCTCCGCGTACTTCAGGAAGGCGAATTCGAACGCGTGGGCGGGACCAAAGCGATCAAGGTTGATGTCCGGCTCATTGCCGCAACCAACAAGACTCTCCTGGACGAAGTGCAGCAACAAAAATTCCGTGAAGACCTCTACTACCGCATCAATGTCATTTATCTGAAAGTCCCGCCGCTCCGGGAACGCAAAGAGGATATCCCCCCGCTTGTGGATGCCTTTATCCGCCAATACGCCATCCTGAACGATAAAAAGATCCTGGGAATCGAGAAAGAAGCTCTCGAAACCCTCGTGCAATACGATTGGCCCGGAAATATCCGGGAACTCAAGAACATCGTGGAACGAATGATCGTCTTGAGTTCCGGAGACCAACTGACCTTGGAACAGATTCCTGAAGATATCCGGCAGGGAAGACCCCAAGCCACCGGAACGAATGGCAGTGTTGCGCTTCAAGGCATTACGAAGATCACCGACGCTGAAAAAGAACTCATCCAAAAAGCTCTTCAGGAGACCCGAGGCAACAAATCCACCGCCGCAGAAAAACTCGGCATCTCCCGACGAACGCTCTACAGGAAGCTGGAAGAATATAAGATCACCCAGATGTTGCGTTGACGTTTGGTTACAAATTATTGAGTCTTTATGACTCACTCGACTGGGTTGATTTCAGATTCTAAAACTTGATAAATGTAACATATTGTAATTAATGGAGTTATGATTTCATATTTTTTGGCATAATGGCATGATAATTGAAGAATAAAAGGTGAAGTGTCGTAATTAACGAACATAAAAAGGAGAAACGAACATGGCAAAGATCTTAGGAATTGACTTAGGAACGACTAATTCGTGTATGGCGATCATCGAAGGAACAGATCCCAAGGTCATCGAAAACAAGGAAGGCAACCGCACGACGCCCTCCGTAGTTGCTTTTACAAAGACCGGTGAACAGTTGGTCGGACAGACGGCCAAGCGTCAGGCGATTACAAATCCGGAAAACACGATTTTCAGCGCCAAGCGCTTCATTGGACGGCGTCAGGAAGAAGCAACCCACGAAAGTCAGCTGGTCCCGTTCAAGGTGAAAGCAGGCAAACACGGTGAGGCGGTCTTCAACATCCCGCAGGAAAAACGGGATTACACGCCACCGGAGATCTCCGCAAAGGTCCTTCAGAAACTCAAAGCTGACGCAGAAATGTATCTCGGCGAACCCATTACGCAGGCTGTAATCACCGTGCCCGCGTATTTCAATGACTCCCAGCGCCAAGCCACTAAAGACGCGGGACAGATTGCCGGACTGGAAGTTCTGCGCATCATTAATGAACCGACTGCTGCAGCTCTCGCGTACGGCCTGGACAAGAAAAAAGATGAGACGATCGCGGTCTACGACCTCGGCGGTGGAACATTCGATATTTCCATTCTCGAGATCGGTGAGGGTGTCTTCGAAGTAAAGGCCACGAACGGCGATACGCACTTGGGCGGCGATGACTTCGATCAAAAAGTCATCGATTGGCTTATCGCGGAATTCAAGAAAACTGACGGCATTGATCTCTCAAAGGACCGTATGGCTATTCAGCGGCTCAAAGAAGCCGCGGAAAAAGCCAAATGCGAACTTTCCACGGCCCAAAGCACGGAGATCAATCTGCCGTTCATCACAGCCGATGCGTCCGGGCCGAAGCATCTGCTTTTGACACTGACCCGCGCGAAACTCGAGCAGTTAGTCGCCGATTTAATCGAGCGTACGGTCAGTCCTTGTCTGAAGGCCATGAAAGACGCTGGCGTGAAACCCGAGGATATCGATGAAGTGATCATGGTAGGTGGCATGACCCGTATGCCGGCTGTGGTCCAGAAAGCGAAAGACCTTTTCAAGAAAGTCCCGCATCAGGGCGTCAACCCGGATGAAGTTGTGGCGGTCGGCGCCGCAATCCAGGGAGGCGTCTTAAAAGGGGACGTAAAAGACATCCTGCTTCTCGACGTGACCCCGCTTTCACTCGGCATCGAAACCTTGGGTGGCGTCATGACGAAGCTGATCGAACGCAACACCACGATCCCGACCCGGAAATCCGAGATCTTCTCGACCGCTGCGGACAATCAGACCGCCGTAACCGTGAAAGTTCTCCAGGGAGAACGCGAAATGGCCGCAAACAACCGCGTGCTCGGGAACTTCAATCTGGAAGGCATCCCGCCCGCGCCGCGTGGTATGCCGCAGGTCGAGGTGACCTTTGATATCGACGCGAACGGCATTGTCCACGTGTCGGCCAAAGATCTCGGGACGGGGAAGGAACAAAAGATCCGCATCGAATCTTCGTCCGGACTTTCAAAGGACGAGGTCGAGAAACTCGTTAAGGAAGGCCAGGCCCATGCAGACGAAGATAAAGAAAAGCATGAGGTCATCACGGCCCGCAACCAACTCGACAGTCTCATCTATGCGACCGAGAAGACCCTGAAAGAACACGGTGACAAGGTCTCGGAAGATGAGAAAAAGAAAGTCGAAGAAGCCCTGAAGGAAGCGAAAACTTCGCTCACGAGTGAATCCAAGGACGAGCTGGAAAAAGCCGGCCAGAAACTGGGGACGGCATCTCATACCATCGCCCAGAAAATGTATGAAGAAGCTGCCAAGAAAGCAGGGAACAAGGGGGCAACCACTCCTGGAGCTGAAACTGGTGGAAAAAAGGACGACGGTGTTGTAGACGCGGATTATGAAGTCGTCGATGACGAGGAAAAGAAGAAGAAAAAAGAGTAAAAAGCTCAGGGAACGGGGAACGTTCAGCATCGAGCCAGAGCGTTCCCCGTTCTGTGTTTTTCACCATAGGCACAGCTCAAAAGGAATTTCATGCCCCACATGAAACGCATTCTCATCTATTTCATCCTCATGTTGGGCCTTCTGCTGCCTCTAGGCTTTGCAGCCCCACGCCTCAAGATCGAACCTCTCGCCAAGCAAATCGCCACCGACCAGAGCGTGATCTTGAAGATTCGACTCGAGTGGCCTCAGACCGAAGACCCTTATGAAGTAAATTGCCTGGAGCCGAAGCTTGAAAACCTGACGCTCGAAAATCAGAACCAATCTCAGGAAACTGGCGCAACTGTTTCCCAGACTTTTCTCTATGAATTCCGTCCTCTTAAAGCCGGAACGGCGGTTATCTATCCTTTTGAGATCAGCTACCGCAAGACCGAAACGGAACCGTGGATCCCTCTCCTCGTCCCGGAACAAAAGATCAAAGTCGTTTCAAACCTTCCTTTAAAAGCAACCCTGATCTGTCTGGGTATCGTGGCAGGCCTTTCTGCCGCGGCTTTTGCCGGCATCAAGCTATGGGGATTTTTTAAAAACCAGACAGCCGCCAAAAACGTTCCGCCGCCTGCCCCGAAGCAACGTGTTTATGCAAAAGCAGAGGAGTCCATTGCGACTTTTACCTCTCCGAATTCCAAGGGAAAACTGGCCCACTGGTCCAATCAACTGCGAACCGTCATCGTGACCTATTATGATGTCTCCTCCAAAACCGCTACCAATGCCGAGGTTCTTTCATTTCTGAAAGCCAAGGGGCTTCCAACGGGGGAGTGGAACGAGATTTCCAGGCTTTTTGGACAACTGACCGAAATGCAATTCTCGCAACAAGATATCCCGGCATACGATCTCGACCGGATGCAAAAGACCCTCTTGCAATATGTAAAAGGCAAGATTATCATTGGAAATTCGAACTCTTAACATCTCAAAAGGAGATCCTTATGGACAGCTCGATTCAAGAAGTGAACGCCAAGATCCGTGAAGCCAGCGCATCCCTGAAAGATCTCATTCGAGAGATCGGAAAGGTCATCGTCGGCCAGCAATATCTCGTGGACCGGCTCCTCATGGCCCTTTTAGCGGATGGACATATCCTGATCGAAGGCGTCCCGGGACTTGCCAAGACACTTTCCGTTAGGACTCTCTCCCAGGCCATTGCGGCCAAATTTCAGCGCATCCAGTTCACCCCAGACCTTCTGCCGGCTGACGTAGTCGGGACCTTGGTCTATAACCCCAAGGATGGCAATTTTACGACCAAAAAGGGACCTATTTTCACGAATATCGTCCTGGCTGATGAGATCAACCGGGCACCTTCCAAGGTCCAAAGCGCGCTTTTGGAAGCCATGCAAGAACGCCAGGTCACGATCGGGAACGAGACCTTTGCTTTACCGGTTCCTTTCCTTGTCCTCGCCACCCAAAATCCCATCGAACAAGAGGGGACTTATCCTCTTCCTGAAGCCCAAGTTGACCGTTTTATGCTAAAACTTGTCGTGAGCTACCCGAGCAAAAAGGAAGAAAAAGAGATCCTGGAGCGCATGGCGATCGGAAAAATCATCAAAGTCGATCCCGTGCTGGATATTGACCGCATCATGGCCTTGCGCCAACTGATGCATCAGATTTACATCGACGAAAAAGTGAAAGACTATATCCTCGACCTTGTTTTCGCGACGCGCAGCCCCCAGGATTACAAACTTGAAGACCTGAAACCCCTCATTTCTTATGGTGCTTCGCCGCGCGCGAGCATCATGTTGACGTTGGCAGCCAAAGCCAACGCTTTTCTCCAGGGCCGCGGTTACGTGACCCCGGATGACGTCAAGCAGATCGGATCGGATGTTTTACGGCATCGCGTGCTTGTGACCTACGAAGCGGAGGCCGAAGACATCACATCCGACGATATTGTCAAAAAGATTTTTGATCAGGTTGAAGTCCCGTAGCCCCGTTTGAATTTAAAAAAACATGGTATGGGCACAAGCATATTTTCCTTGAGAGAGTGTTCGCTTATGTATGATTGTTACTGACCGAATGGCCAAAGTTCCACTGGGACAAGCATTATGAACCTCGCAGCACTCTTGAAGAAGGTCCGGAAGATCGAAATTCGCACCACTCGACTTGTCAATGACCTCTTCGGAGGAGAGTACGAATCCGTCTTTAAGGGCCAGGGGATTGAGTTCTCAGACGTCCGCGAATACGTGCCGGGCGATGATATCCGGACGATCGACTGGAACGTCACTGCGCGTTCGCAGCACCCCTTTGTTAAAAAATTTGTCGAGACCCGTGAGCTCACGGTGCTTTTTGCCGTCGACATGTCCGGGTCGCAATATTTTGGATCGACGGACAAACTTAAATCCGAGATTGCGGCGGAAATTACGGCCATTCTTGCTTTTTCCGCCGTTAAAAACAACGACAAAACCGGACTCCTCATCGCCACCGAAGGCGTTGAAAAGTTCATCCCGGTCAAAAAGGGAAGGAATCACGCCCTTCGCGTCATTCGCGAAGTCCTCGGATACCAACCCAAGAAAAAGAAGACCAGGCTTGCCGGGGCCCTGGAATATCTCTACCGGATCCAGACACGAACCTCCGTCATTTTTCTGATCTCCGATTTCATGGATGAGGGCTATGAAAAAGCCTTAAAGATCCTCAGCCAGAAACATGACGTCATTGCCATCCATCTCCATGATCCGCTCGAGCAAGAATTTCCAAAGGTCGGATTGGTGGAACTGGAGGACCGGGAAACCGGACAAATCCTGCTCGTCGACACGACCTCGGCCCAGTTCCAAAAAAGGTTCCGCCAAACGGCTGATGAAAAGCAGACCGCCCTCGAAAAGCTCTTTAAACGCCTTCAGATCGATTGCATCGATATCCCGGCCAACACCTCTTACATCGAACCGCTTTTCAAGTTCTTCAAGGGCAGGGAACGCAAATGAAGAAGTCTTTTTTCTTCGCGCTCCTGCTGATCGCGGTTTTCTGCAACCCGTGTCTTGCAACGGATACGGACGACATTCACGTCAAGGCCGCGGTCGATAAAGCATTTCTCACGATCGGAGATCCGGTTACCTACACTGTTACGATCGAACACTCTCCGGACATCCAGATCCTTTCCGATATCCCGGCGCCTTCTTCGGATATCCTTGAGATCAAGAAAATCGAGGACATCCACAAAAAGCAAAAGAAAAAAGTCATCACAGGCCGCAAATTCATCCTCACGTGCTACCGGCTCGGTGAATTCATCCTCGACCCTGTGACAATTAAATACCGCAAAAACGGACAGCCCGAGAAGAGCATTCAAACGAACAAACTCTACTTGACCGTCAAGAGCATCACGGGGGGAGAAGCCCAGGAAGATATCCGCGACGTCAAATCCGTCGTTCCGTACAAACTACGTATAGGAAAACTCCTTTGGACACTTCTTGCCCTGGTACTTCTTACGGCCTGTTACTTCCTCTATCATGTGTTCCGCAAAAGAAAGAACATGTTTCAACCCGCGCCATCACCATTGACCCCTGAAGAGGAAGCTCTCCTGCATCTAGGAGAACTTTTCGAATCCGATCTTTTCAAGCGCGGGCTCATCAAGATGTACTACTTGCGCCTTTCCGAGATTCTGAGGATTTATTTCGAAAAACGCTACGCGATCCTTGCTGTGGAATCGACTACGGTCGAAATCCTGCGCGCTCTCCGTCCCCAGCATCTTGAGACCGGCCTTTATCAGAAGATCCAGTACGTCCTCGAGGCCTCGGATCTCGCAAAATTTGCAAAATGGATTCCCACTACCCCCGAGGTCGTCCAGATCAACAAGAAAACCGAAGAGATCATCAAAGAATCCGTTCCGGTCCCGGAACTGCCACAGGCGGAGACATCCCATGGTGTTTAGGTACCCGGCGTTCTTCCTTCTTTCGTTGCTCTTGCCTCTGATCTTCTTTTGGGCCAAACGGCGAGAGAGACTCGAATTCGCGTTTTCGTCTTTTGAACTTCTCAAGGACCGGCCCACAACGCCGCGAATGCTCCTGTTAAAAGCTCTTCCGTTCCTGCGCGCCGTCATGTTCCTGCTTTTGATCGCTGCGCTGGCACGCCCGTCCAGCATTTCAAGTGACAAGGAATATCAGACGCACGGAGTGGATATCATGATTGCGCTCGACATCTCGGGTTCCATGCTCGCCGAAGATTTTCAACCTGAAAACCGTGTTTATGTTGCCAAACAGGAAGCTATCAAGTTTATCAAAGGCCGCGAGAACGACCGCGTCGGGCTTGTGGTGTTCGCCAAAAAAGCGTTCACACAGTGCCCGTTGACCCTCGATTATCGTATCCTGATCGAATTGCTTTCCGAAATCCGGGTCGGCATGATCGCGGACGGCACCGCCATCGGCATGGGCATTGCAACCGCGGTGAATCGTCTCCGGGATAGCAACGCCAAAAGCAAGGTCATCATCCTGATCACGGACGGTGAAAATAATTCCGGCAATATCGATCCGATCACTGCCGCGGAACTTGCCAAAAGCTTCGGCATCAAGGTCTATACGATCGGAGTCGGCAGGGGCGGCATGGTGCCATTTCCGGTCGATGATCCTCTTTTTGGCAAACGTTATGTTCAAGCTAACGTAGAAATCGACGAAACGACCCTGAAACGCATCGCCGATATCACGGGCGGCCTTTTCTTCCGGGCCCGCGATCCTGTGGCACTTTCCGAGATCTATGAGCGGATCAACAAACTTGAAAAAAGCGAAGTCAAGGTCAAGGAATACCGGAGTTATAATGAGATGTTTCCGTTATTCCTGTTTCCCGCGCTTTTTTTGCTTCTTCTTGAAATCTTTTTACGCAGAACCATGCTTTTAAAGGTGCCCTGATGCAATTCTTCAGACCCGAATATTTTCTCTATTTGTGGTTGGTTCCGGCGGTTCTGGTATTCTATATTTTTTCGCACAAACTCTGGCAGAAACGGATCCACCGGTTGGTCCCGGATGAAACGCTTCTTTCGAAACTGGTCGCAGGACACCGGAAAAATGAATGGCTTATCCGCGCGATCCTTTCGACGCTTGCCGTACTTTGTTTCGTTCTCGCGCTCGCGCGTCCACAATGGGGAGATGAAAAACGAACGGCGCAGCGCAAAGGCGTGGACATTATTTTCATGGTTGACACATCTCTCAGCATGCTCGCCGAAGACATCAAACCCAACCGCCTCGAAAAGGCCAAGTTCGAGATCGAAACATTTATCCGTAACCTCCGCGGCGATCGTGTTGGCATGGTCACCTTCGCGGGCTCAGGATTTCTTCAAACACCGCTGACGCTCGATCATGCAGCATTCCTCCTGTTTCTGGATGCCGTCCAGGTTGGATTTCTTCCAGATCCTGGGACATCGCTCGTCCAAGCCATCCATTTGGCCATTCGTGCCTTTCCTCAGAAGGAACTTAAATATAAAGCCCTGATCCTCTTTACGGACGGGGAAGACCATGAAGGCGGCATTGAAAAAGCTATCGAAGAGGCCAAACAGGCTAATGTCAGGATCTATTGTATAGGCCTTGGAAGCGCGGAAGGGGAGCCCATTCCTCTCAAGAACGAAAAAAAGGAGCGCTCGGGATTCAAGAAGGACCGCAACGGACAAATGGTGCTCACACGGCTCAACCAGTCGCTTTTGGAGCGGCTTGCCAAAGAAACGGGCGGGATATACCTTCCCGCGACACCGGGCGAAAAAGAGGTCGACGTTATCATGAAGCACCTTCGGGGGTGGGGGGAGCAGCAGTTTGCCGAAAAAATGATCGTGGAACGCGAAGATCAGTACCAAGTATTTCTGATCCTCGCGCTGATCTTTCTGGTCTCCGAAATGCTTATCCGCCGCAAGAACAGAAAAAGTCCGGCCTTGATGGCATGCCTCGCCGCTTTTTTCCTTTTTACAGGATTTATTGGGACTTCGCAAAATGCGGTCAAAAAGGGAAACGAACATTTTCAGAACAAGCGGTATCAATCCGCCCTCGAGGCCTATCGCAAGGTCCAAGTCAAGAACCCTGACGCGCCGGAGGTACTCTATGATCTTGGAACGGCCCTTTACAAAGTCGATTCTTTCCAGGAATCGGCCCAGGATCTCGAAGCTGCTTCCAAAAAAACCAAGGACCCCCAGTTGAAGGCCCGCGCCCTCTACAATACCGGGAACGTCCAGTACCGACTCGGGAACTTTGAAGAGGCGATTGATTCCTATAAGAAAGCTCTCGCACTGGATCCGAGCGACAAAGACGCCAAGTACAATCTTGAATTCCTGCAGAAACAGAAGAATAAAATCGATAAAAAAGATCAGGAACAAAAGAAAGAAGATAAGAAGAAGGACGAACAAAAGAAAGATCAGCAGAAGAACAAGAAGGACCAGCAGCAGAGCCAGGGACAGGACCAGAAGGATCAGAAAAATCAGGGGCAAGGCAAAGACCAGAAAGATCAAGACCAGCAGAATAAGAATCAAAAAGATCAGCAAAATCAAAACCAACAGAACAAGGACCAAAAGGATCAGCAACAACAGCCCAAGCCCCAAGATCAGCAAAATCAAAACCAGCAGAACAAGGACCAAAAGGATCAGCCGCAACAGAAGGAGCAGGAGCAAAAGGACAAAGAAAAACAAGAACAGCAACAGAAGGAACAAGAACAAAAAGACAAAGAAAAACAAGAGCAAGAGCAGCAACAAAAAGAGCAACAGCAGAAGGAACAGGAAGAACAGCAAAACCAACAGGAGCAGAAGAAAAGCGCTCAAGACGAACAACGCCAGGGACAACAAAAGCGTCCACTCCAAGGGCAAATGAGCATGGAAAACGCCCTGAACCTTCTGGACGCTCTGAAAGAATCCGAGAAGGAGCTCCAGGATCTTCGCCGACCACCAGTTAACAAAAACCAGCCTCCAGTAGAAAAAGACTGGTAGACTCGCACATCCGAGAAACATTGAACGTAGAGCCTTTAATTTTATAAAATATAAAGACAACCAAGGAGCAAAAACATGAGTTTGGCAGAACAGATCGAAAAGGATGTTATTGTGGCTATGAAGGCTAAAGATGCCGTTAAGGTTTCGACCCTGCGAATGCTCAAAAGCGCCCTTGGAAATTACTTGATCCAGGTCAAAAAGGACAAAGCCGAGGATCCGGAGGTTCTCGGGATCATCGCGAAACAGGCCAAACAGCGCCGGGAAAGTGTGGAAAGCTTTGAGAAAGCGGGCCGCAAAGACCTGTCGGAAAAGGAAAAGGCCGAGCTTGCAATCCTCGAATCCTATTTGCCTAAACAACTGACGGACGACGAACTCAGAACAGCAGTCCTAAATGCTATTGCTACGTCAGGCGCCAAAGATCCCGCTGACATGGGAAAACTCATGAAGGCCCTGATGCCTTCCATTCAAGGCAAGGCTGATGGCAAACGAGTCCAAGAAACCGTAAAAACCCTCCTGAAATAAGGCCTTCAAAGCCGCGCTTCGCGAACCCAATCTTGGGCTTGCTTCCCCATAGATTACTTTACATAAGATACATTATGGGACGTATTGTGCCCAGCGTTAAACACTCGGCAAGCGCTTCTAGTGGCATCATTTAGATTAGGCGGAGACGACAATGCGCTGAAATAGCTGCAAAAG
>Ga0265297_10007435_pt1 | contig 15187 bp, 17 predicted proteins | sample Munlanlwell13791_FD_192502 | JGI IMG/M metagenome (GOLD analysis project Ga0265297, IMG submission 192502) | Leachate microbial communities from a municipal landfill in Southern Ontario, Canada - Leachate well 137-91 | ecosystem: Engineered > Solid waste > Landfill > Unclassified | place... | reverse complement strand
GAGAAGCTATTCATGGACTTCATGCGAGCGGGAATTTCCAACTCCTTCGATTCCCTGACTGATCGCCCTATCGTTGTGGACAAATGCCGCTCTTGGATCGGCAGCACAGGGTTGCTGTTCAAGCTCTTTCCTGATGCCAAACTCCTCGTTCCAGTCCGCGACATTCGCGGGGTGCTGTCCTCTATGGAGAAGAAGTTCCAGCAGCATCCAGAATTTCAGTTGGAAATGAGCCAACAGGACACCGGACGAATCCAGACCATCGAGGGACGTTGCGGGTTCTGGCTCGACACCGCTCCGGTTGGCCTCGCCATCCAGCGTATCCACGAACTCGCCCGACTCCATAAGGACAAGGTGCATTTCGTCCACACAGAGGATTTGACCGCTGATCCACAGGGAACTATGGATAAGGTTTGGAAGTATCTCGGCATGGAGTCCTTCACTCACGATCCTGCTAACGTAGAGCAATACACCAAGGAGCATGAGTTGGGTTGGCCTTATGGCGAACACATCATCCGCTCCGAGGTTAAGTCGCTCAAACCTGACTGGCACGACACGCTTGGTCGTCAGCTTTCCGAAACGATCAACCAGAAATTCAACTGGATTCAGAACCTATGAAATACGCCATCCTTGGCCCACAAAAGGGCATCAACCGAATCTCCGACACCGAACCGAAGTCCGTTGGAGAACTGGCAACTGTTGCCGAAATCACCGACGAGCAAGCCGCGCAGGTTGAAGCGGGACGCACGGCAACTCCGCGAGTTCTCTATTTCCTGATCGACGGTGCGCTGAAAACGATGGCGGAAAAGATGGCCGCTGCTCAAGCTGCCCGACTTGCCGAACGTGCCACCACCATGACACCAGCTGAGAAGATTGCACTTGGGGAGCAGGCTGTCGAAGCCGCTGGCCTCACAGGCACGAGACTCGTCACACTCATGGACCTGCTCCTGCAAACCAAGGAGGCAAACGCCCTCGCCAGCAAGCCCAAGCTCGTCGCCCTCTACACATGGCTCCAGACGGTCAAGCACATGGCGATTGCTGGCAGCGTGGCATTCCCTCCAGCCCCGCACACCTTCGAGGAAGTTGTCAGCGAATAGAAACCCAAAATGATGCCTGACCACGAACGCGACGAGATTATCAAGATCGTAAAAGACGCGATCAAAGCCGAGATAAACTCCCGGATCGTCAACTTTCTCGGGTGGATTCTCACGGCCATGCTGGCCAACCTCGGCGTGCTCGGAACTGGACTCTGGATGTTTTGGACTGTCACACAAAATATGGAAGCTACGAAAAGCTTCGCCCAGCACGACCGGTGGACCGGCACAATGGAACAGGTCGCGGAATACGAACGGGGGAAAACCACTGGTTATATTCAGGTCGATGTTCGGGCAATCCAAGCAAAATACCCACCGCAATGAAATGCCTCCTCGCCATCCTCGCGTTGTCCTTCTCTGGCTGCATCAACATGCCGTCCGACGACATCACGCCTCCTGCCTACGCTCTCAAGCCGGAATACCGCCAGAAAGGAACTTACATTGCCCCATGAAATGCCTCGCCATTGCCCTCATCTGCCTGACTACCTGTGCGTGTTCTACGGAACGTCACCGTGCTGCTACGTCGCCCGACCTTTCGGCAGCGACAAAGCGCAGTCAGGACATCACGGAGACGATCACCTTGGCGGAATCGGACAGCAAGGAAGTCAAGAAGGCCATCCTGTCGATGCAGGAGAGCGGAAAGGTTCTCCGGGGCTTGAACGGCAGGGCGATCCTCCTGCTTGACCAGAACGACTACAAGATTCGGAAACTTCTCGGAAAATGAAATACATACTACTTTTTTCAGTCTTCGCCTCAACGTGCTTCGCCGCCATGACTCCGCAGGAGCGGCAACTTGTCTCGGGGCTTTCCAGTCAGAACGACGAGCTTCGGAGAATTGTGACGGACCAGGACAAGCAGATTGAGAAGTTTCAAACGGATGGGCTTTTTGCTAATCAGAAAATTGAATCACTGACTGCAAACTTGAAAGCTGCAGGGAATAAAGAGAAGGAGCAGCTGGAAGATCTTGCCACCCAGCAGACCAAGATCCACGCGATGGCAAAGGAACTTGACGATGCCTATTTTGGGTGGAACAAGGCCAAGGCCGAAGCGCAAAAATGGAAAGTCGAAGCGCAAAAATGGAAAGTCGAAGCGAACCAACGTCGGGTTGAGCGTGACATCGGGCTTGTCTTTTTTGCCTTTGCCGCGACCGGACTTGTGATGGTTTTCTCAGGCCAGATCATCGGATGGATCACCCGGCAATTTCCAATGCTGACGCCGTATGGAATCGTTTTATGGATTGGGCTGGCTGTCCTCACATTTTTATCGGCATATGGGAGTGGCCTTGGAGTTCTTAAACTCATTGCTTCCCAGTTATGAAACCGCCAAAGTCATGGCACAGGATGACGCTCTCGCTTCTCGGGATTATCATCATAGTTCTGTGCTGGCGGTGGGCAACGGCGCATCTCTATACACTACCCGAAGTTGCGCTGGCACCTTTCCAATCAATCACCAATAATGCCTTCTACGTTGTCGGCGCAATTGTCATCTTCATGGTCACAGGACGACTGGTTTATGATTGGAGCAACAAGACCCAGGCCGTCAGCGAGGTTCTTTCCAAAGTGGCCCGCATCAAAGAAGACATTACCGAAAATCGCACCGAAAAAATTGAAGTCACTAACGAGGGCCGGATATGATTTTTGACGAACGCACCGAATATAATATCGCCACTTTGCATCCGAAGGTGCAGATGAAGGCCCGCGATTTTATGGAGCTTGCCGTTCAGCAGATGGAACGTGACGGCGCGGTCGTGAAGATTATCTCCGGCAACCGGTCTTACTCCGAGCAGGATGCGCTTTATGCCCAAGGCCGCACAAAGCCCGGCCGGATTGTCACCAATGCCCGCGGCGGTTACAGCAACCATAATTTCGGCACCGCCTGGGATGTTGGGATTTTTAAGAATGGCAAGTATCTGGACGACTCGCCGCTCTACCAGAAACTCGGCGTAATTGGACAGTCTCTTGGGCTGGAATGGGGCGGGGCTTGGAAGTCTATCCAAGATGAACCGCATTTTGAAATGAAGACCGGCCTCACGATGGCGGAAAAACGCAGTCGGCTTGCTTCTGGCAAAGATATTTTTGAATAAGACTGTAAAGGAATTTTGCGTGTCAAACCTGAAAAATGCGGCTAATACTGAAACCTTCTTGGAGAACCTATGAAAACTATTGACCTCGGTAATAAACCCTCAGAAAGCGGAATGACTGAAGCGGCTCCCTCCGGGCCGGCTCAAGACAAGAAGCCGAAAGTCTACTACCCGTCTTTCTACCTGCACGACTATAAGGGCAAAGCGGCGGACTTTCCTGAAGCCGGATCCGAGGGCACCGCGACGATCAAGTTCAAAGTCGCCAGCAAGACCGAGACCGACCGCGACAACGGGGACGGCTCGAAGAAATCCTGCTCGGTGGAGCTTGAGGTCATGCAGATCACTTTCGGCGAAGACTCCGAGTCCGATGCCATCGAAGAAGGCTTGCAAGAAGCCGAAACCGTGGAAGAGGATTCCACAGAAACCGAAGAAGAGTAGCTTCAAATTTTTGCAGTTAACGAAACCGTGGAAGAGGATTCCACCGAGGAGGAAGACTAATTATGGAAGGCGACATCACACTCACACTGCCCCGCGAAACCTTTGACCAGGCCCGGACATTTGTCAAGGCTTTCGGCCAGGCTCTCGACGCAGCCGACGCGGCAGTCAAAGCCGAAGAGAAAGCAGCCGGTGCCCACGAGACCATGAGCGGGATCATGAATCCTCAGGATGCCGGTCTCGGCGGTTTCGGCGAGGAACTCAACGCGGCTTCAAACTCCGGACTCGGCGGCCTGCCTGTTTAAGCCATGTTTGTCTCGGACATCATCGAGGATGTCGTCGAGGTTCTTGGCCGGTGCGACAAGCCGAAAGCCCTGAAGAGAATCAGCGATGCCGTCCAGGCCCTCCAGGATGAAGGCGACTGGAACGCCAATGTCGGTGTGTTGGACATCCGGACTTTTGCCGATGGGACGAGAGTTACACTCCCAAGGGAGGTAGAAACTCCGCTGGCAGTCGCCATCGACGGCGTGCCCGCTTTCATGCGGGACGAATTTTTCCGGTTCCATCTGAACGGCGATGGCCTGGTGGAATCCAACACGGTGCCATGGGCTTGGGACGATCACGGGCCGGTTGGATCCTTTATGGATTTTGTGACGCCTGGCCCGGTCATCGTGCACGGCGAGTTTAAAAGCGATACCGGAAAGCTGCTGAGGATTCTTGGGAAAGGTTCTGACGGCCGGCCGCTTCGTTCGCAGCAGGAGGATGGATCCTGGCTGGACGGCGTTTTGCTTCCCGTGGAGTTTTCGTTGTCCGCTCCAGTAGCCGCACCGACAACACGGATTTTCAAGCGGATCGCCTCTCCGGCGCCCATGAGTCTTTTCGTTTCGGCCGCCGCCCACCAGCTGGTCACCGGCACCTATATGCAAGTCAGCCTGGTGGCTGGTGGATTTCCCGCCCCGCTGACCAACGGAGCCAGATACTACCTCCGCGTTGTCGACGATTTGCACGTGACGCTGCACACCACCCGGCTGGATGCCCGGACTGGACAAAGCCCCGTGGAAGTCACCGAGGTGACGGCCGGCACGGTGCTCGCTTTTCTCGACACCCGCAGCGTGAGCGCCCGCACCCAGTTTCAGACGTCCACCGCCAGCCTGCTTGCCGACTTCGACCTGGTGACTTTTCTTGGGACTGCGCTCCCCTCTCCGCTTTCCACCTCTACGCCGTATGTGGCCAGGGTGAACGGCTCCGACAAGTTTGCCATCTACTCAAACACCGACGACGCGGTTGCTGAGGTGAACCCGATCAATGTCACCTCGCCGGGAACAGCGGTAAAGGTCCGGGCGCTGAAGCCCGTCTCGCCGGTTACCACGTTGACGTTCACGGTGCCGCACAACTTTTTAACCGGCGACCAGGTGATCGTGCAAAATTCCGGCGGAGAAGCCCCAAGCCCGTTGCTCGCCGGCACCCCATATTTCGCCTTTGTCATCAACGCCTACACGGTAACGCTGCATCCAACCAATCCAGAAGCCCTAGCCAACCAGAATCCCATCACTCTGGTGTCGCTTGGTAGTGGAGTCAACTCCCTGGTGAAAGTCATCCCGGCTACCGTCTCTTTGGGAAGTGCAAGCAACGTCACAACGACGCTCCCCCATAATCTCAACATGCCAGGCGGCACGGGAGGAGCTGTCACCGTCGCGCTCACCGCGCAGTCGGTGGTTTCGGCAACAGTTACCACGCCAGGCATCGGGTATACAGCTCCTCCGATTTTGACCGTGACAGGCGGCGGTGGAACCGGAGCCACATTGCAAGCCACTGTTGCCGGCGGCGTCATCACGGCGGTTCAGGTTGTGACAGGCGGCATCGGGTATACTTCCGTCCCCACAGTGACCGTGACGCCGGCCAGCGGAAGCTTTGTCCAGTTCACGACGGACGGCACGCTGCCGAACCCGATCACCCAGGGAACAGTCTACCGGGCGGAAGCGCCGATGACGGCCACGACGTTCACGCTGAATTCCACAGTGCCAGCGGCGATCGCAATCTCCTCTCTTGGAGCCGGTCAGCTTTTTGTCATGATTAGCCGGGCATTCAGCGTCGGCTTCCTGCCGCGCTGGAAAACAGACGCCGTGAACTACTCCACAGGCCAGGCGATCCGGTATTTTTCGCAAGGCACGCTTCCAATCACATCCCCGCAGATCAACCAGTCCACAGTCTACTATCTCCGGGTGCTCGATGCCAACTATGTGGAAGTCTACACCAGCGAGGCAGAGGCGGAATTGCTGACGGCAACCGCCGGCCGGGTTTCTGCATTGGCTCTCGGAAACGGGCAGCTCTACCTGTCCTCCGAAAAAGACGTGACGGCGATCGTCCGGGACAACTATCTCGACGTCGAATTTTCGGGCTACTTGGAAAGTATGGCAACTGTCCAGTTTGAAACCACCGGAACCTTGCCAGCCCCTTTGGCCATTGCTACGGACTACGAAGTTTCGGTTGTGGAGGGCAAGCTGGAGATTTACAGCTCCGGCACCCTCGTCACGCTTTCCGGCGTCGGTGATGGGCTTCATACCATGAAGTTGTCCCGGGAGCTTTCCGTCGTCCCTTCAACCACCCTGGTTGTGCCGGGCCAGCAATACTCGGACGGGGATGCCGTCACGGTGACGACGGAGGACACCCCGCCTTCTCCGCTGACTGTCCTGACTACCTACTACCTCCGGACCGCCGGAATCGACGCCGTTTCGGTCTATGACACCCTCGCCCATGCGCTCGATTTGGTCTCTACAGTCGGCCTGGTGACCTTTTTATCGGTCGGGAGCGGCGTAAGCAAGCTGGAACAAGTTTTGCCCGCCACGGTCGTCGCCAGCGTTGACCAGATGGAAAAACCGCTGACCGATGGCTTTTTGCGAGTTTACGGCTGGGATACCAGTCAGGACACCAACCTGGTTTTGCTTGGGGATCTTCACCCCACGGAATTCAACCCGTCCTATCGCCGGATCCAGATCGCCAGCTCCGTGAAGTGGCTCCGGATGAAATACCGGCGGCGCAGCATCGCGGTGACCAGCGAGCGGGACTTCATCAACCTGGATTCCAAGATGGCCATCGTCATGATGGTCCAGTCCCAGGACCTGCTTCTGAAGCGTTTTGCGGACGAAGCCGAGCGCTACCGCAAAAGCGCCGTGGATTATCTGAATAAACGCAACCGGGCGCTGGACGGTCCGAGGACGGTGCCGATGCAGATTGACGCCGATGTCACGACCCGTCCGGATGACTACATGTAATGCAATCCCCAAACATCTCTTCCGGGAAAATGGTGAAGGTCGACGCGGGGTGGACCGGCGGCATGAATACCGTCCGCCACCCCTGGCTTCTTCCCGAAGGTCAATACCGCCGGGGACTTAATGTCCTGAACCGTGGCGGCATCGTTCAAACCCGGCCTGGGTTTGCGATGAAGCTGATCCTGCCGGCCGGCAACCTGCAAGGCTTTTCGCACTTTCAGGAAAATAAAAACAACACCCTGGTCGACTACCTGGTTTTTGCTGTGGACGGCAACGTCTATGCGGCTCCGTTCCCATTGGCTCAGCCAAGGGACTGGGAAATTTTCCGGCTGAAGGCGATCCACTTTAATCCCAAGGCGCAGTTCGTCTATTTTTGCCAGGCGCAGAAGACAGTGCAGACGCTGGCTGACACCACTGTGCAGATTGTTCCGACCTACAACCTTCTGATGATGCAGGACGGATCGTCGGCCGCGGCTTTTTGGGACGGCACTGAAAACCGTCACTTGTCCGAGGGATCCCCAGCCCTGGAAACACCACGTGGGACCTGGATGACATTTTCCGGCAATCGGCTCTGGGTAGCGAGGGGCAAAATTTTAATTGCCTCCGATTTGCTGGATCCACTTCGCTTTGTCGAGCGGACCCAGGGAACCGGCCGGGGAGATTTTTCTTTTCCGAAGGACATCACCGGGCTCATCAGCTTCATGGGAGATTCCAGGGCCGAGTCGGTGATTATCTTTACGGATGAGCGCAGTGAGTCGCTGAACTCCGGAATTTTAGATCGCACCAAGTGGGCGAGCACCACAAACTTCCAGTCCATCCTGTTTCCATCCACCGGCTGCGTCGCCGGCCACAGCATCGTGTTCCAGTCTGGGCTCATGTGGTGGTATTCTCAAGGCGGGTTGGTTGCCTCAGACACGGCGGCGTCATCGAGGATCACCAGCCAGATCAATTTCAAGGATGCAGAGATGGCCTTCTCGAAGCAATACCTGGCAGAAGACCAAAGCGGCATCTGCGGGGTGAGCTTTGAAAACTTCTTGCTGATGTCGTTGCCGGTCGGTCAGAATTTGAACGCCGAGACTTTCGTGCTGGACTATTCGGTCGTGTCCGAGCTGCTGTCTGAAAGTGGTGTATCTCCGGCGTGGGCCAGCACCTGGACCGGAATCCGGCCGATGCAGTGGGTCTCCGCTTTGATCGGGGCGAAGCGTCGTTGCTTTGCAGCATCCGTCGATTACACGGCGCTTTCTGATGGGAGCCATAACCACATTTGGGAGGCCTTCGTGCCGGAGCGGGAAGATTCCTTCTTTGAGCTGGACGCGGATTTCACCACGACATCCTATGTGCAGTCTATCTACTGCGAGCTTGAGACCAGGGCTCTCGGCGACGGCCAGGACCTGAAAGCGTTTTCCTATGCGGAACTTGACCTGATCGAACTGTCCGGTGACGTTAATTTCCGGATTGATTACCGGGGAAGACGGGGAGCTTTCAAAAAAGTGGGGTGCAAGAAGATCCTGGCGCCCACAACGATCGAGCGTTCCGGCGTAAAGTTTACCCCAGCGCAGCTGGAAGACCTTGGCGAGCTGCGCAAGCAGTCGAGAAAAGTGTCCACTCAGGATGGCGACGCAAACGCCGGGTGCCCGGTCTGCGAAAGCGACCACTCCGAAAATATCGACAAGGCCTTCTCCCTGCTGGTGCGCTGGTGCGGTCAGACGGCCATCGAGTCGATCCGGCTTTTCATGGACGCCTTTCCGGAAAATTCTCACGGGCGCGCAGAGCAGGATGAAGTGAAAGTTTGCCTGGTGGATGAGGACGGCAAGAACCGGTCGTTTGACAGGGAATCCGGCTTTGTGCCGGTCGAAGATCTTTATGTGACCGCCGGGGCCTACGGCTGGATTTCCACACAGTCCTATTCGAAAACACTGACCTGCGGCGTGGACTCGGTCACCGGCCCGATCACGGTCAATGCAATTTCCACCTACCGCTCGCAGATTTCACAGGACGACGCCGACACCCGGGCTTTAGCTGCCGCCCAGCAGTCCGCGGAAAGTCATGCCGCTTATCTTCGCACGCAATATCCATGCTACTGGGATTCGGTGCAGTATGCTGACAGAACATGCTCTTCGGTTCTCGGGGACGTTCCGACAGTTGTCCGGGCTATTTTGCTGCAGACAGATTTTTCCGGATCCGGGCTTCCGCCGGTTAGAGCAATCCTTGGTGGAGATTTCTGGCTGGATAACACAGTTATTCAGGGGAAGATCACAGTCCGGGAAATCACTGGCCAGCGGGTCATCGGCTGGACCCAAACTTTTGGCTTCTTGCTGGACGCGACTGGGAGCGATGAGCCAAGCGCGAAAAAAGTCAACGCGATGGCCGAGCAGTCAGATGGCAAGATTCTGGTTGTTGGAGAATTTGCGCAGTATGGTGGAGTTGCTAGGACAAATATCGCTCGGCTCCTTCAGACCGGCGTTTTAGATACGACGGCTTACACTTCAGGCTTTGACGTGCCTCCGCTTTGTGTCTGTGTTTCTGGTGTGGACAGTTCCGCTTTTGTCGGCGGCACTTTTGCGAATGCCCTTGGAAATGCCGTCGCCGTCCCACTGGTTAAACTTCTCACAAATGGCACCTACGATGGCACGTATACGCCGGCAGGTTTCACAAAAGTCTACCAGGTAAAAGTTTCGCCGGTAGACGACAAGCTGATCGCAATCGGGTATGATTCCAGAGCCGGTGACATTGTTGTAAAGCGGTTCAACCTGGACGGCACTGACGATGGCGCCTTTACGCCCTACACAGTGACGGCGGCGGATCCTGGTTTTGCTTCCCTGGCTGTTCAGGCGGATGGCAAGCCGATCATTTCTTTTACTGGGGCAAATTCTGGGAAGCATGTTGCCAGACTGGATACGGCCGGGGCAATTGATGCAACTTTCAATGTCGGCACCGGATTGGACGCGGCAGCTCAGGATATTTTGATCCTTGGCAGTGGCAAGGTCTTCTTCGGCGGCGCGTTTACGGACTACGCCGGGGAAACAGTTTCTTGCGTGGTTTTGGTATCTTCAGCCGGCGCATTTGACGGCAGTTTCGCAGGGCTTGGTTTCACAGGCGGCAGCGTTCTGGCTTTGAAGGCGGACGAGGTGAACGAGACGCTTTTTGTCGCTGGCGATTTTCTTGAATACAACGGCGAAACGGTTTCGCAGTGGGTCCAGCTGGAGTTTGACGGCACGGCGATGGTCTCAAGCGAATACACTTCCCAGGGAGCAGCAGCAAGAAGCTCTATCAGTCAAGCCGACGCCGACGCCCAGGCACTTGCGCTTGCCCAGCAGCGAGTTGATACAGTTCTTCCCTGCCCATAGCCATGCCCTCTATCCTAGACAGCCGGACAGTTGATGTTGCCGCAAATTTTATCAGCCCGCAGGCTCCGCAGCAACGCCGGCCGCTGTATTCATCGGTCCCGTTCCGGCAAAGCAAGGATCCGGCACAGTGCATCCCCTGTGCAGAGATCGCTCTTGACCAGCAGGCACTGGATAAATTTTTGCTGGCCGGCGGTGGCGGAGGCAGTAACCCTTTTGCTTGGGTATCTCCTACAGCAAAGAATCCCAACGATCTGGGCTATGTATCAATTGCCATTCCGGAAATTCCACCGTCAGTAGATCCAGGTCCTGATTCCAGGCCAAGGCCTTACCCGGAAGAAATTTGGCCAACAGATGGCTCGACGATTATTATTCACCGCGGATTGATTGCGCACTTTGCACTGCCGGCATTGCTGTCTTGCCAGGAAAGCGCCGGGCTTATTTTTGTCAATACTTCTATTGTCCCGGCAACCGTAATTGTTGATGGGACACAACCCGGCTTTGGGGTAGATGACGATGTGGTATTTGATAGCGTGACCTACGAAGACAACGAGCATATTTATTGGGGTGGTGGAAGCCCTTGCTGGGGGATGCTTCACCGGAATGGGGCGCATGCTTTTTATTTTACAAAAGAGATTCGGCCGCTGGGCAGCCTGGTTATCCAGGCGAGAGATAATGGATATGGTGGTTTCGGAACATCGCTGCGCTGCGATATAAGCTTTCCTTGACATGCCGCACGCCAACCAAACAGTTTTTTTTCTAGGGACCGCGCCGAACGCTTTTGTCAGTCCGTTTTCGGCGCAGCTGCCGCTGGCGTTTTACTCCTCAATTGCCATTCCAGGCGCCAAGCCGGAAGAGACCTGCGTGCCGTGCGCCGTCACTGGAATAAAAAAGAAAGCACTGGCCGATTTTGTTGCGGAGATTTCGGCCACGGTGAAAGTTTTGCCAAAAGCAGGAATCACTCTCACGGAGACGACTCCGGAAATACCACCAATACCAATACCATGAAAGCCCAATTCATAGAGGTGCACCAGTTCGGCGAGGAGCTGGAAAAAATGCAGAGTTTCGCGAAATCGTTCGACCACCACATCGAGCCAATGCGGCATGGCAAGCTGATCGCCTTCCAGAAAGACGAAAGAGTCTTCGGATATGCTGACGTGCTTTATGTCCCCGTTGCCTTCCCAGCGTTCGATCCGAGGAGCACACATCCGCGGGATGTGATAGAAATTCTGCAGGGCTGGAAGCATCACTGCCAGATCGCGACCGGCGGCGAGGGGCTGATCGGGGTACCACTCGGCAAAGACCGCAAGACGTTTCCTGAGGAGATGATCCAAAAAGTAGGATTTACCAGGATGAAAAGAGAACTTTACTCATTGGACAAGTTAGAATAAAGAAAGAAATATACTTATGGGCGGATCATCCTCAGCGACAGTAGCAAAACCGATTTCTGGTTACAACCAGAATATGTTCTCAGGATTGAATCTGAGCAATGGGGTAACTAACGCTGCGATTGCTTCTTCGCCAGAACTTCGCACCGCAGATATTTCCGGCTTACAAAGCATGGCCCAGCGCCAGTCCTTGATTAACGCTTTAAACTCTGCCCAGATGGAGAAAGAGCTCACTCCGGAAATCGCTAATGTTAGAGGTGAACTCAGCAAGCAAGTCGAGACGGATCTCACTGGCGGGCCATCGACGGCACTTTCAAATCTTTGGTTGAAACAGGGTTTGGTGGACCAAATTGCCACCGGAGTTGATACCGGAAGCGGTTTTGCAAGATCCGCGCTGGCAGATGATACCCGGGCAGACTTTTATGATAACCGTGACAAACAGCAGAGTAAGGCCGCGGCGTTACTTTCTGCAAATCCGCAACCGGTTGCCGGTTTGGATGTTGGTTCTTTGGCCGGGATTCAAACGCAGGCAGCTGCGGACAATGCCAATGCCCGGGACAACTATAAAACTACTGTGCTTGGTTTCTTGGGCAACCAGTCCTCGAACGTCATGAATGCCTTTCAGCAGGCCATGCAGATGGAGGCTGCTCGCCGTTCGGGAAACGCCGCGGCCGCAAATGCAGCAGCCGGTGCCGGGTCCGCTCAAAGCGGCCAACTTATGGGAGCTGGGATTGGTGCGGCCGGGGCAATCGCTGGCGCTGGCTTACTCGCTTTTTAACATGCAAGAGAAGATTCAAAAGTCCAAGGATTTGATCTCCCTGATGCTGGGGAAGTTCAAGCGCCCTTGCTTGCTTTGGTCCGGTGGCAAAGACTCAATGGTTTTGCTTCACCTCACCAAGTTTGAACTCGGCCTGGAGTTGCCGCTGGTTTGCTGGCGGGAGCCCTGGATGCCATGGAAGCAGAAATTTGTCAACCAGGTGATCCAAGACTGGAACCTGGAAGTCTGGGATTGGGCGCCGTCTGCCGTGCAGCTTTGTCAAGGCAACGGCCGCATTGACGTGCTCAACCACTATCAGATCAGTCCTGCGGGAAATCAACCTGACTTTCTGATCCTAGCACGTGGAACAGAACCGCCTGTGGAGGGAGAACAATACTTGTGCGGAGTAGAGACTTTTCTGTCTCGTCCGGTTGGCACATTCAACTTCCCGTGGGACTGCCTGCTTCATGGCCACAAGTCGTCTGACGAAGACCCGACTTCCGGCGGCATTCCATTGAAGACCGACGTGGTGCAGAACCCGCTTTCGGCAGCGGCGATTTTCCCTTTGCGGGACTGGACCGACGAAGACATTTTCGCGTATGCCCGGCAGAAAGAAGTGCCGCTTGATCCTTCCCGGTATTCCGATGGGAAAATCCTAAAAGACAAGCACTTCAACCCTGACTACTACCCAGCCTGCTTCAACTGCGTGGAGAAAGGCGGCCCAGAGTTTGTCAGCTGTCCAAAATACCGCTGTGAGATGAACAACGTTTCCAGCATGGTTTCCTGGGCAGCGCCAAAAGCTTCTTACTGCTCACTGAGGGAGGACTGTGAAAAATGAATTCGATTGTTCAAGATGTGGCGCTTGCTGCTCGCACAAGTCTTCATGGCCGGTGCTCCGGCGCGACCGTTCTGACGCAGCAGGAATTCCATCTTTCCTCGTCCGAAAAGACCTGCCCCTCATGCAGACAAAAGACAACCGGTGCGCGGCACTATCCGGAAGTGTTGGCCATTGCGTGCATTGCACAGTCTACACAACCAGGCCGGATGCTTGTAAAAAATTTCAACCAGGCGGAACGTTGTGCCTTGAAGCACGAGCGGCCGCCAAAATAACACACTAGGAGGACACTGATATGGGCGGCAGCAAAGGCGGAGGCGGAAAAGAAAAAGACAACAGCAGCAAGCAGTGGGCGGCGCAGATGGCGGCCCAGGAACGCATGCAGCGCGAACAAATGCAAGCTTACCAGAAAAGCCTGGACCGGCAGCGGGCAGCAGAGGCTGCAGCAGCTGCGGCGGAAGCGGCCAAGCAGGAGCAAGCCAGGCACGATGCCGTGCAGAAGTCACAGGACGACACGGCCCGATTGGCCGCGGACGCGTCTGCGCAGGCGGCTGGAAGTCAGGCAACCGGGGTGGGCTCTGGAAAACTCGGCGGCTCCGCTGCGGGCAACCTGTCCACCCCGAATGCACAGACGGCTCCTGGCCTGACGGCGTTCGGCTCGGTCATTCAAAAAGCCGGCAATGCTTTTTATACCCCGCAGGGTGTGAAAGTCGGCGGCTCCTAAAATTATGATCACTACTGAAGGATTTCGATTTTCGCCCGGCGGCGGAGCTCAACTGTCTACAGCCGCTCCGGTGCCGCTTTCTTTCGTCAACGGGGCAAGCTTAATGCCGACGAGCGGAGTCGAAAACTTCTACGCTGGGAAACTTGCCGGAATTGAAGGGATTGCTTCTGGGATCAAGGTCGGCGTCGAGGGCATCACCGACGGCGTCAAAGACTACGTGGCAGCTGGCTTGGCACAGAAGAAGCTGGACCTGGAAGAGGCAAAGTATAAGGAGCAGATGGCTTTTGCCCGGGAGAAGCTGAACCAGGCGATCACCGCCGGACCGAAGCCGTTGGACGCCTTGGACCAGGAGCGTCTGGAAGCTTTGCAGATCGCTAACGAAAAAGCCCGCAAGGGAACAGAAGAATGGGATCCCACTCGCCAAGAGGCAGACTTCAACGCGATCAACGAAGATCTTCCAACCGAGCAAGGCCTGGATCCGAATGGAGTTAACTTATTTTCGGCCGGGGTTGAAGACCCGCTTGTGCAGAAGCCAACTCTTGGGACGCTCAATAATGTGGCACCACTCTCCGAAGTTCCGAGTTCTGGTTCTCCGTTGGGTATCAATCTGCGGGATGAGCAGAATCTTCCGGTTTCGGCCGATGCCAGCCTACTCTCCCAGCCATTGGCAACTGTTTCGGCACCGACCGCAAAGGAAGTTCCAAAAGAAGTCGCTCCGTTGAAAGACGGTGAATGGCGTAAAGCTCCACAGGGATACCAAACGATCAGCGCCGGCCACCTTCAAACCTGGGGAATAGATTCTAATGGAAAGCCGAAGCTTTTGGCCTCTACTAAAATGGAAGCTCCGGAAGGGCCATCTGAAGAGCTCAATGCGGCGCAGCTGAAAACCTGGAACACCCTTGCCGATAACGTCAAGCAAAACCAACAGATCACTATGGCCCGGGATGCTATCGGCTCCTATGGGATTGTTTCCACCAACCTGGCAACTGGCAATGGACTTTCTGACATCACTGCGATCAACGCCTTCCAGCGGATGGTTGACCCTGGCGTCGCCGTGCGGGAGGGCGATGTTTCGTTGATCCAGCAAGCGATTCCGAGAATGCAGCGCTGGGGCCTGAAGGCGCAGAACATGGTCATCGGTGATCAACTCAGCCCGGAAGTCCGGCAGCAGATGATGGTGGCCGCCCAGAACATGGTGAAATCCCGGGTTTCCGGAGCCGAAGAATACGTTAAGGATTACCGCGAAGTTGCCAAGCGGTCCGGC
>Ga0265297_10007434_pt1 | contig 15189 bp, 17 predicted proteins | sample Munlanlwell13791_FD_192502 | JGI IMG/M metagenome (GOLD analysis project Ga0265297, IMG submission 192502) | Leachate microbial communities from a municipal landfill in Southern Ontario, Canada - Leachate well 137-91 | ecosystem: Engineered > Solid waste > Landfill > Unclassified | place... | reverse complement strand
ATGCAGCATAGCGTGTAAAATAACGCCGATATGTTTTAACCTGAAGCCCTTTAGGTAAGCGTCTTTACTTATTCTTATCCAGTTCATATCGCGCTGGCCCACATGCATCAGGCCCATGGCGTAATTAACAAAGCGGTGAATCTGCCTCTCTAAGATCGGCTCAAAATCTTTTTGCATCTTGCGGCCATAAACGCTGACTATGATGGCTAAAGGCAATGACTTAGACCCCGCAGGGAGCGCGTCAACATCCGGGCCGATTATCTCAATTTTTCCGTCCTCAACCTCATTTTCTTTTTTTGAACTCAGGAACTCAAAGGCGGTGCTGGCCTTGGCGCCAAACTCAACCTGTAATTGTTCTTTTCTTACGCGCTCTCCCTCAAACGCCGCCGCGTATGGAACAGGCACAGCTACCTCTGCCATTTTTACTTTTATCCCGCGGGTAAGCAGGCATTTCGAAGGCAATTTTTTATAATCTTTCTCGGTAACTAAAGCCTCAAATAAAGTCGTATCAATTTTACCTAATTGCGGGACATCCAGGTCAGTAATAATCGGCAGGCCGAACGCTAAAGCGCCCAGGCCCGTCGCTACGATTACCTCATCCACGTGGCCTAAAAGCAAAACGAACGCGGGCACGCGGTTGCGGATATAATCCGCTATGCCTTCCCACTGCCCGGGCTTAAAACCGCCGTAGATTAAAGGCGCGCGCACGGCAAAATTAACGGCGTAAATAACCGAAAGATAATCCTCTCCCAGAGGAACAATATAATTTTCAAGGCCCAGTTCTATTCCTTTACTCTCCAGCTGCTTCTGCAGGGTATTTCCGTTGACATTTCCGGCTAATAAACTCACAATGCTCTTGGATTGAAAATCACGGACCAGGCTGGCTGCGGCGTCTGCATCCTTTGCCGGGCCTAAAACTACGGCAATGCCGGCTATTCTTCCGTCAACCAGCTGCAGCCCTAAAGAGCGTAATATTTTATCCGGGATAAAACCTATACCCCCCTTAGGGTGCTCCTTGTTCATTACCGCTAATCCCGCCAGGATTTCTTCGCAAAGCAAAGTAGCCACGCCTTTATTTAAGATACCGCCTAAATATGGAATTAATAAACCGGTTTTGGCCGGGATGGCTTTGCTTAAATTCTCTATTTCTTTTAAGGCCAAAGAGAGGCCGGCCAGGTTTTTAACCTCTATATTAAGCAAGGCGTTAATTAAAGGAAAATAATAATTAGTTTCGGGGAACGTAACCGCTGTATCCCCTCCTGATTTCGCGATAGCTTTTTCTAAAGATTCCTTTGTAATATTTAATACCGCGGCCGCGCCTTTCTCACCCAGCTGCACTAATACGTCTGACATATCTCTCCCTTCATTTGCCTGATAATATTATCCACCAGCATTATACTGATTACCACGCTATCTTTATGCACTAAGCTTCCGCAAGCAAAGATATCCTTAACCGCTGTACGCATGAATTCGTCAATAACAACAAAATCGTCTTTTACCTCCACCTCCGTATTCTTCAGGAAATCTATATTTGATTTATAATTATCCATAAACAAAACCGCGCAGGCAGAGATAGCTTTCCCGCTTGCGAGTTTTACTGCCTGGACCTGGCCCTCCCCGATTATTTCCTGGATAGAATCATGGATTATCTGGACATTCTTAGGTATTAAACCCAGGTCAAACGCCTTATGCGCCAGGAGCTTCACCTCAACGCCATATTTATCGGATATCGCCTCTGTTATTTTTAACGCGAAGCTGTCGCTTCCGGCCACGCAGACCGTTTCTGATATGTAACGCTTAAGGAATTCCTTTACATCATCCAGGGTATAGAGCCTGTAGGCCCCCTCTTTTCTTGCGCCGGGGACCTCCGGTAATGTAGGGCTTCTGCCGGAAGCAAGAACCAGAAAATCATAACCTATGCTTCCCTTATCCTTAAAATAAACCAGTTTTTTCTGGGTATTCAGGCTCCCCGCCTTCTTGCCTTTCAGGAAATTGATATTTTGCTTCAGGTAAAAATCTTCGCCGCAGATAAAAATGTCTTTTTCAGGAATAACGCCGCTTAGGAAATCAGGGAGTTTAAAATGGTCATAGGCGGGATAATTCTCCTCGCTGATAAGAGTAATGTTGCAGTCCTTCACTTTCTCTCTTAAGCGCAGGGCGATATTGTGGCCTGAAACCGAAGCTCCGATGATAACTACGTTATTCATAACTCTGAGGCGCCTAAAACAGCCGGCACAATCTTATCCCAGCCGATAGGCATAATATGCACTCCGTCGCACATGGGTTTTAATTCTTTAATCAGGCGGGAGGCAATCTCAACCGATTGAGCTGTTTTGTCTTTTGTCTCTTCCATCTCTTTAATCAGGTTATCCGGGACAAATACTCCGGCAACATTCTTATTCATATAGCGGGCCATACCGGCTGACTTTAATAATACAATTCCGGCCATGATTTTGGTTTTCAAGTGCCTGGTTTTATTCAGGAAATTCTCAAATACCTTTATATCATAAACTGCCTGCGTCTGAAAGAATTCCGCGCCGGCGGCAATCTTTTTCTCCATCTTCATTATCTGCGGCTCAAGAGGGTCTGCCCCGGGATTAACTACGGCGCCCATGCAGAATTTTGGCGGCGCGCCGATTAATTTATTGCCCTTCATATCAGCGCCTTGCTGGAGCATCTTAACTACCTGCAGCAATTGCACTGAATCCAGGTCAAATACGGGTTTTGCCTCGGGATGATCGCCTAACGCGGGATGATCGCCGGTAAGAATTAAAAGGTTTTCAATGCCTAATGCCGCGGCGGATAAAATATCCGATTGCAGCGCCAGGCGGTTCCTGTCGCGGCAGGTTAACTGGTATATCGGCTCAAAACCGTGCTGTTTCAGAAGAAAACAAACTGCCAGAGACCCCAGGCGCATAACCGAACTCTGCAGGTCCGTCACATTAATGGCGTCCACTCGCGTGCGGATTAATTCAGCGTCTTCCAGGAGCTGCTCAGTCCCAATACCCTTCGGCGGACCGATCTCCGAGGTCACCACAAACTTCCCTGATTGTAATTTCTCTTTAAAAGTCATTTAACTCCTTAATGAATCTGCCGTTTTGCTCGCAATAACGCCAGATTCATTACTATTATCCCTGCAGGAGACAAGACAAAACACGCAAAGTTACCACTTCTTGAATATAAAGAACACTGCCAGAATAATCAATCCAAAACCTACGGCGTAATTCCAGCGGAACTCTTCTTTCAGATAGAGCAGCGAAAAAATTGTAAAGATAACCAGAGTAATTACTTCCTGGATGGTTTTTAACTGCGCCGCGGAATAATGATGATGCCCGATCCGGTTTGCCGGAACCTGAAAACAATATTCCGCAAAGGCTATTCCCCAGCTTATTAATACTACGATCCAAAGCGGTGAACTTTTGTATTTAAGGTGGCCATACCAGGCAAAAGTCATAAATACGTTTGATACGGTCAACAAAACTATTGTTTTCATCTATTTTGAATAGGGACAGTCCCTATTATTTATTGCTGCGCTTTGGCTGCCGCGGCTAAATTACGCATTAACATAGTTACGGTTAACGGCCCGACTCCGCCTGGGACAGGCGTAATAAATGCCGCGCGCTTTTCTGCAGCCTCAAACTCCACATCGCCGACAATCTTATCGCCAACCCTGTTTATCCCTACATCTATAACCAGGGCGCCTTCTTTAATCCAATCGCCTTTGATTAACCCGGCTTTTCCAACCGCTACAACCAAAACCTCGGCTCGCTTTACATGTTCTTCTAATTTGTTTACCTTACTTGTCCCGATATGGCACACTGTAACCGTCGCGAATTTATCCAATAACAAAAGCGCCAGGGGTTTCCCCACTATTTCGCTATGGCCGACAACTACGGCTTCCTTGCCGTATAAATCAATTCCGGTAGAAGTAATCAGTTCCAAGGCGCTGGCCGCTGTGCAAGGGACAAGGTTAGCTTTACCAAATAATATTTTACCGATATTTGCCGGATGCATACCTTCAATATCTTTATCCGGAGAGATAAACTGGCTTATTTTTTTATAATCTATTGCCGGCGGAAGAGGCATCTGGATAATGATGCCGTTAACCGACTTATCTGAATTTAATTTGCGGATAAAATCTATTAAAACGTCTTGCGTCGCCTCCTGAGGCAGATTCTGCAGGCGGTATTCTATCCCTAAATTTTCAGCTGCCTTGCTTTGAGATTTAACATAGCTGGCTGCTCCGGCATTTTCGCCTATCATAATACTGGCTAAAACCGGTTTATTCTTTAAGGAACTCACCTCAAGCTTTATCGCTTCCTTGATCTTCTCGGCTAACGGCTTACCCTCTAATAATTTTGCCAACTTTATCCTCCATATTTGTCCTGGACTTTTTAATCATTTTGCTCTTTTGATTCAGTTCTTTCCTGATTGCCCGCGCTAACTTTTTGTCCCCAAATGACTTTAGGTTTATTTCAACGTTAAAACAGGCGCTGGCGAAAGCAGATTCCAGGAGAATGGCCGCGACTGCCACATCGCTGATTAAATTAACATTGCCTTTCTTTATTAATGGCGGACAAAGTTTGATGCCTTCGGCGCACAGGCGGGCCACCATAAAAGGAGTATTGAGGGCGTCACGCGAATTCTTACTCTGATAGGCAATGACGTCCAAATCCGTCAACCTAAGGAACTCAAGCCTCAGGTTTTCGGATTTATTTAAAATAACTCTCAGCTCATTTTCGTATCTTGAGTATTGACGCTTTCCTAATGTAAAATTAACCACCATACTGATTAATGCCGCAGCCATAGCGGCATTAAAAGCAGCGGCTGACCCGCCTCCCGGAGCGGCAATTTTTGCCGCTAAAGCGTCCAGATACTTCTTAAGCGTTGCGTCCTTATACATTTTAATAAGTAAACCTCCCGTCTAGTTCAAACGCGTCTTTAATTAATTCAATCTTAGCCGGTGAGCCGGAATAATCCAGCGCCACAACATCAAATCTTGCTTTTTTATCCAGGAGATTGTTTTCTTTTAAATAACTCAGGGCTGCTTTGGCAATTTGCCTCTGTTTTAATCCTGTTACCGCGTCAAAACCCGAACCAAACCTGTCAGAACTGCGGCATTTTACTTCTATGAAACAAAGGGTATCTTTATCTTTGGCGATAATGTCTATTTCGCCTAATTTCGTCTTATAATTACGCTCTAAGATTTTATAGCCTTCAGATTTAAGGAACTTTTCCGCATTATCTTCAGCCAAAAAACCTAAAGTTAAATTATCTTTAGACACAGCGAAAGCTCTTCCTATGTATGGGAGACAACCCGATTTTCTTTAGGATAACTCTGTGCTCTTCTGTCGGATAGCCCTTATGCCGGGCAAAACCGTATTCCGGATAAATGGAATCGTATTTAAGCATAATGCGGTCACGGGTGACCTTTGCCAGTATTGAAGCGGAGGCTATGCTCTTGGATAAGGTGTCGCCCTTAATAATATCGGTGCAGGGCCAGGCCAAGTCAAGAGACATATTCCCGTCCACAATCACGTGTATACTTTGAGAACTGGAGCACTTAATCTTATTTATCAAAGAAATAACCGCATTCTGCATAGCCTTACGCGTAGCCCTCAGGATATTAACGCGGTCAATTACCTTTTCGCTGACTACACTTACGCCAAATGTGGATTTTTGAATTATCTCTCCAAATGCCTTTTCTCGGGAATTAAAGTTCAGCTTCTTAGAATCGTCTATGCGGTTTTTAAAACTCGTTGTCTTAAGCGCGACTGCTGCCGCGACCACCGGGCCGGCCAAAGGCCCGCGCCCAGCTTCATCCACTCCGATAATTAAATCATAGCCTTTTTTCTTAAGCAGGCGCTCGTAATAAAGTAAACCCTTAAGCTTTTTCTTGCTTGCTTTCAATCTTCGTGGCGCGCTTTCCAACCTTACCTCTCAGATAATAAAGCTTGGCTCTTTTGACTTTACCGGAACGGATAATTTCAATACGTTCAATACTCGGCGAATAGAGCGGGAATACGCGCTCAATCCCCTCTCCGTAGGAAACCTTTCTTACTGTAAAATGTTCCCTTGCCCCCGAGCCTTCCTTGGAGATAACCACGCCCTCAAAAGGATGCAGGCGCACCTTATCCGGGCCTTCGGGGATCCTGGTTAAAACCTTAACCGTATCTCCGACGCCGAACTTCGGCATATCTTTTTTAATAAACTGCGCTTCAATAAGCTGCATTTTGTCCATTTTACTTGCTTCTCCTCTCTACTCTTGATTTTTTTAAAAGATCCGGCCGTCTTTGTTTTGTCCTTTTTAACGCTTCTTTATGCCTCCAGGCTTCTATTTTCTTATGGTCTCCGGAAAGAAGCACCTCTGGCACGCTCATCCGGCGCCAATTCGCCGGCCGGGTATAATGCGGATGTTCTAATAGATTACCTTCAAATGACTCAAAATTCAAGGAATTTTTATCGCCTAAAACTCCCGGGATAAGCCGCACAATGCTGTCAATTAAGACCATAGCAGGCAGCTCTCCTCCGGTCAGGACATAATCGCCTATTGATATCTCCTCATCCACCAGTTTTACGCGCACCCTCTCATCCACTCCCTCATAATGCCCGCAGATTAATATAATCTGCTTTTCTTTTGCGATATCTTTGGCGATTTTCTGGGTAAGCTTCCTGCCCTGAGGGCATAACAGGATGACTTTCGGCTTATTTTTCCTGTTTTTTGATTTTATAGCTTCAACCGCGTTAAAAATCGGCTCCGGCTGCATAAGCATACCTGAACCCCCTCCGAAAGGCCGGTCATCAACTTTGCGGTGTTTATCGCAAGTGTAACCCCTTAGATCGTGGATATGAAACGCGACTTTGCCTTTGCCTTGAGCCCGAAGCATAATGGACTCATTAAGCACAGGCGCGAACATTTCAGGAAATATAGTAATTATGTCTACGCGCATACGGAATTGTTATACCCGGCTAGAAAATCTTTCTTAAATTCACTGAACTGGTTGTCTTTAATCGCCTCGCGGATTTTACGGGCCAAATCTAAAAAGAAATATACGTTGTGTAAAGATAACAGCGTCAGGCCCAGCATCTCCTGAGCGTTAAATAAGTGCCGCAGATAGGCGCGGCTAAAATTCCGGCAGCAATAGCAGCCGCATTTTTCATCCAAGGCCTTGAAATCATCCGCGAATTGGGCGTTGCGGATTATAATTTTCCCGCGGCTGGTAAACCCTGTTCCGTTCCTTCCGTAACGGGTGGGGACAACGCAATCAAACATATCAATACCGCGCTCTACCGCCTCAATTATATCCGGCGGATAACCTATGCCCATAGCGTAACGCGGTTTTTCAACTGGCAGAAATCCGGCAGTGTAATCTAATATATTATATATTAAATCGCTTGGTTCGCCAACCGAAACTCCGCCTACGCTAAAACCGTCAAAATCAATACCGGTTAATTCTTTGGCGCATTCCGAACGCAGGTCTTCATAAGTCGCGCCCTGCACAATACCGAATAAGAATTGTTTACTGGTTGGGCTGTGTTTTTTATGCTCTTTAAAATGCTTATACGAGCGCCTCGCCCAATTAATCGTGCGTTTCATCGCTACTTCTGCCTGGTCTCTTCCGCAAGGATAATGCACGCATTCATCCAAAGGCATCATTATATCCGAACCTAATTCCTGCTGAATATCAATTACATCTTCCGGAGTCAGGAAATGCTTAAATCCGTCTATATGCGACTGAAATTCCACTCCCTTATCGCTTAATTTCCTTAAAAGCGCCAAGCTGAATATCTGATAACCGCCGCTATCCGTAAGAATCGGTTTTTCCCAGGAGATAAACTTATGCAGGCCGCCGGCTTTGCGGATAATCTCCATTCCCGGCCGCAAAAATATATGATAAGTATTAGAGAGCATAATTTCCGCTCCCGCCTCTTCCACATCCTTAGGATAAAGCCCTTTAATGGTAGCGTGCGTGCCGACAGGCATAAAAGCCGGAGTATTAATTACCCCGTGCTCCGTGGTCAGCTTCCCCAACCGAGCTTTCGTATTCTTATCTTGTTGAATTAATTCAAACATTTTATTGTTCTTCTACCTCAAACTTACAGCCGCATATATTACATTCATAGACTGACATCTCCTCATGAGGCTCAACAAACCTTGTGTCTTTGCTATTACATTTAGGGCATTCAACCGGAGGAAACCATTCAGGCATAATCTCTCCCCTTTCCTGCAATCTTCAAGGTCACAATTTGTGACCTTAAACAATTCTCTGCAAGCCCACCTTGCTATTTAAAATCTTGAAATCACAATTTGTGATTTCAAGTATGAAATTAGAACCGTCCCCTTTATTTACAATAAACGCGCTTCGTTCTACGCCGAAATTATGGGTACATTACTTAATTATCTTTTCTCTGAAGAATTAAGTGTCCTGTCCCCGAAATTACGGAATTACCGGCAATAAACCTTCAATTTTATCAAACAACTCTATGAAAATCGGGTTACTAATTAATAAGTGGTTTATTAGTCTAAAATGATCATCCCCCAGACTTTTATTATACCTAAAGTAAAACTTTTTCTCCTCTTTTCTTAATTCAAATGCAGCTGTATTTGAATGAAAATTAGGATGAGAAAACTCACAAAGGTACTCATAACAATCTGTTAAGATAATATACTCTTTTGCGGTGCCTTTTAAAATATGCTTACTCACAGATCGATCAGCATATTTGAGCATATCCAATACTTGCCTTGCTTCCATATCGTTTTGTTTTGCTTCTTCTAATTTTAATATTCCCTTGTCTCTGGTACCTAAAAGCAAAACTTTAATATCATGATCGACAACTCTTGCTTCAAGATTACCCTCAGCTAATGAGTTCAATCTATTATGTAAATAACCCAATGCTGCGGTTGTCTCAAAATGACCCCTCATGGAGAGAGCCATTAAATATGCATTATCATCCAATAAAGAAATAAACGAACCAGAGAACAACTTGATCGCTTTATGTAACAAAACTTGACGTAGGACTAATGCATATTGTCTGATTCCCTTTAAATCCCCCCAGTCTTTCTCAGTCTCCGCAACAAGTGATTCCTCAGTCCGTTTAATGAGCTCATTATAAGAGGTCTCAAATTCAGATATATCAATTCCTCTCGCCCTGAATAGACCTCTTAATCTTTCAAAATCCATAAAGGATGCCTCGTCCTATGCCAATTTAATATAGATATTTTGCCGGAGGGTGTTGTTCAGCGCACAATTAGAAAATTTTCGGCAGATGAGTGCGAGGCTTTACGGCGAGTGCAGGCAATCCCTAATGCGTGAGGAACACTGCGCTGCCGAAGCGAGCCGTAAACCGTAGCACTCGGCGAAAATTTTCGTGCGCGAACAATACCCGGAGAGCAAAATATCCAAAAATAAGCAAAATCCAGAGATGGACTGTCCCCTTCGGGAGCGTCCCCCAGCTAAAGAATCAACATTGCGTCGCCATAGCTGTAAAACCTGTATTTCTGAGCCACTGCCTCCTGATACGCCTTTTTCATCAGCTGCTCGCCGCCAAAGGCGCACACAAGCATAAAAAGCGTAGTCTTGGGCAGATGAAAATTCGTAAGCAGGCAATTGGCTAACTTAAATTTATAGCCCGGGTAAATAAATAAATTCGTTTGTCCCTCATTAAATCCGTCCGCGTAAGACTCTAATGCCCGGAGCGAAGTTGTGCCGACGGCAATTACGCGCGACTTATTCTTACGCGCTTCTTCTATTTGTTGCCGTGCGGCAGGCGGAATCTGGAAAAATTCCGGCTCCATTTTATGTTCGGTAATATCGTCGGAGGTTACCGGCTTAAACGTGCCTAAACCCACGTGCAGGGTTAGATACGCGATATTTATTCCGGATGCCTCTAAGCTTTTAAGCAGGTCTTTAGTGAAATGCAGGCCCGCGGTAGGAGAAGCTATCGCGCCAATTTTATCCGCATACACTGTCTGGTAATATTCTTTATCTAAATCTTCGGGCTCTCTTTTTATATAAGGCGGAAGCGGCACCTGCCCGCACTCATATATAGCATCCGCGTCTTTTTGCTTAAAAGAAATCTCCCGGCGGTTAGTTACTGCTCCCTCAATATTATCTTTTCCGAAAAATATCTTCTCCCCTATTTTTGTGCGGCTGGGCTGGATTAAGGCCTCAAAAGTAGAGCCGCTCCTGCGCTTAGTTAATAAAATCTCAACCTTTCCTCCGGTAGCCTTGTGTCCTATCAGGCGGCAGGCAAGCACCTTGGTGTCGTTTAAAACCAGAAGATCGTCTTTCTTAAGATACCCGAGGATGTCTTTAAATAAGCAGTGCTTGATTGTAGAGTTTGAGCGTTCAACAACTAAAAGCCTGGCCGCTTCCCTCTCCTGCAAAGGATATTGCGCGATTAATTCTTTGGGGAGGACATAATCAAAATCAGATAGTTTTAACATTTGCTCCCGGATAGTAATATTTTAAAATCTGCTCAACATTAAAGCCTTCTTTAGCCATAAAATAAGCGCCCCACTGGCAAAGCCCGACGCCATGGCCCCAGCCAATACCTTCAAAAACCGCGTCTTTACCGGATATAGTAACAGAAAAATTAGCGCTCTTTATAATATTCGGGCCGATTAAGCCGCGAAAATCCTTAGCCGGGACCTTAACCTCTCCCTCTTTTGAGATTATTATCAGATTTGTAATTCTTCCTGATTTATCCCTTGCTTCTATCCCTATATTACCGATATTCTTTACCTTAAATCCTCCCGCGGATAGCTTTTTCTCTACTTCTTTTAAGGTAAGGTCATAATGCCAGTTAAAATGCGGAGAGGCCACGCAATACGGACAAGCTACCCCCGCCAAAGGCGCTAAATCTATATTCCAGAGGCGGGAGGCGTCCTCCGTATGGCCGCCGCAGGTCGCGTGAAAATACGCCGGGATAATCTTTCCTTTATAGAAGAGGGCCTTCCCCTCTGTCTCATCCACCGCCTTGTTTGTCCGGTACCGTTCGGAAGCCTGACCTCCATAAACCTGAGAATATATATCGCTGGTTACATCAAAATCATTGCGTTTGTTTTCTCCCATTTGATAAAGCGCGTAGGTGCGCGAAATTATCGCCTGGGCCTTTAACGCCTCCACCGGCCAGTAATGAGAGACCTCATGGTACAAAATACCTTTGACATAATCCTGTAATTCTATATGGTTAACAACGAGCAGTTTGTTTTCACCTTTTTTAATAAACTGGATATTGCCCCGGAAGAGCCTTCCGTTAATAACAACGGACTCGGGGTCATCAGATTCAATTAACAGATTATCTGAATTTGACCTTATCCCTGCCAGGATTATCCCGTTTTTATAGGTAGTTACCGTTGTATTCATAAACTTCGCGCCATAGATTATCTTGTTATTCTCTAAGTCCTTGATTTTAAAGAACCCTTTTATCTTAAGGCTCAAAGATGGCGCGTCCTGTATAATAGCCACGCGCACAGCTACATCCGCGTAACAATTAAGAGCCAGGGAGAGGAAACAAAGAGTAAAAACCCCGGTTAGAAATTTAGCCTTATTCATTAATATACCCTGCATATTATTTCTTGTTGCCCCTCTCTATCTCGGAATATACGCATCCGCAATATTTCTGGCAATAAATTCCTTTTGCGCGCGCCTCATTATGGGCCTTGCGAAAACCCAGCCGGAAGTCAGCGTAATAAAATTCAACATGCGCCTCAACTGCAACCTCATTTCCGATTTTCTTTAACAGTTCGTTGTCCTGATAAGGGCTGACTAAAAGGGTAGTCGTGAAATATTGAAAGCCCAGCTCTTTGGCTTTACGCGCTGTCTCTTTTAGCCGCACCTTCCAGCATACAGCGCACCTGTAAGGGGCCTCTTTATTTAAATTAACCTCGCGGAAAAATTCCTGCGGCGCGTACTCTGGATAGATTATCTCTGCGTCAGGGCCTAAAATACCCAACGCCTCCTTGCGCCTGGTATATTCGGAAAGAGGATGAATGTTCGGATTATAGAAAAATCCCGTAACCTTAAACCCTTCAAGTTTTAATTTTTCCAGCGGATAAATCAGGCACGGAGCGCAACAGGTATGAAGCAGAAGGCTCATTAGAACAATTCTTTTTGCTGTTCTTTCGTATATTTAAACCCGAAATGGTCAAATGCGAGCTTGGTGGCGGTTCTTCCGCGCGAGGTCCGCTTAAGATATCCGGCCTTCAATAAATACGGCTCTACTGTATCCGCGATAGTATCAACTTCTTCGTTCAGGCTTGCCGCCAAAGATTCAACCCCCACCGGCCCGCCGTTATAAGATTCCAGGACCAGCCTTAAGACCTTGCGGTCAAGTTCATCCAGCCCGGCTTTATCAATGCCTAAATCATCCAGTGACTTAGAGGCCATTGCCGAAGTGACCTTTGACGCTCCGGATACCTGGGCATAATCTCTTATGCGCCGAAGCAGCCTGTTGGCAATACGCGGAGTTCCGCGCGCTCTCAGGGCAATCTCCGTAGCGGCCGCGGGCTCTATATCAACTCCTAAAACTTTTGCCGAATGCCCGGCTATTTTAGCTAAGTCTTCAATTTTGTAGAAATCCAGGTTATAAAACATGCCGAATCTTCCTCTTAAGGGCGCGGCCAGTAGCCCTGAACGGGTAGTGGCGCCAATCAGGGTAAAAGGCTTGAGGTTAAATTTTATGGTCTTGGCATACGGCCCTTTATCAATAACAAAATCTATCTGGAAGCTCTCCATTGCCGGGTATAAAAATTCTTCTACCACCTTTGAAAGCCGGTGTATCTCGTCAATGAACAAAATGTCCCCTTTTTCAAGGTTAGTTAATATCCCGATCAGGTCTCCGGCGCGTTCAATCGCCGGGCCGCTTGTGGCGGTAATCTTCGCTCCCATTTCATGGGCGATGATATGCGATAATGAAGTCTTGCCCAGGCCGGGAGGCCCGCTTAATAATACATGCTCAAGAGGCTCTTTTCTCTGCTTTGCCGCCTGGATGGAAACCTTTAAATTGTCCACGATCTCTTTATGCCCGACGAATTCCGTAAATTTATTCGGGCGCAGCGAGATATTTAAGACTACGTCTTCTTCGGACTCATTACTGTTGATTATATTCGGCGCTCCTTTAAGCAGCGCTTGTCTCGTCTCTTCGCTCATAGGGAACAATATTCTCCTTGTTGCGCACAATATCTATTTCCTGGAACAACTCCGACTGCCGGGCGATAATTTCTTTCATCTTTATCAGCTCCAATACCGCCAGAAACGTGACAATTATTTCTAATTTATTCTTCGAGCGGCCAAAAAGCTCTGAGAGCCTTACCTCCGGATTAACTAACAACAGATGGAGTATCTGGTGAGTCGCCTCCTCCATCGTAAATTTGTCCTTAACTACCTCATAAAAGACTTCTTTCGGGACATCTTTTAACGCCCGGGAAAAAGCGTTAATCAAATCAAAGATGCTCGCCTCAAAATATCCGTCTTTCTTCTCGGCACCTTGGGCTTCCGCCTCAACCTTGGGGCGCTTAAAAATTTCGCGCTGGTCGGTTTCTTTCTGGCGCAGGTCCTCGGCTATCTCCTTAAACTTTTCATATTCCAGGAGGCGCCTGACCAATTCCTCGCGCGGGTCCTCATCTTCTGCTTCTATGCCCTGGCCCTCTTCGGCAGGAAGAAGCATCTTGGACTTAATCTGCATAAGGGTCGCCGCCATAACCAGAAATTCTCCCGCGATATTTAAATCCAGCATCTGCATCAAATTTATATACTGCAGGTACTGTTCGGTTACCTTTGAAATAGGAATATCGTAAATATTCAGGTGGTCTTTTTTAACCAGGTAAAGGAGTAAATCCAGGGGGCCTTCAAATACTTCTAACTTTATCTTATAACCCATACGCTAAATGCCTGTAAGCCCTTTTACTTCCTTAATGACGCCGGAAGACAGGGCTGCGGCTTTTTCTCCGCCATCCTTTAAAATCTTTTTTATCTTATCTTTATCCCGCAATAAATCTTCGCGCCGGGCGTGAAACGGTTTAAGCCTGTCAATTAAAGCGCCGGCCAGTATTTTCTTGCATTCGGTGCAGCCGATTTTCGCGTTAACGCAGTTATCGTGCGCTTGCTCTTTCAAACCGGGGATAAACGTCGCATAATAAGCAAAAACATTGCATATATCCGGATGCCCTTTATCCGCTAACTTAATTCTCTTAGGGTCAGTAATCATTGAGGTTACTTTACGCCGGATAACCTCCTGTGAATCCGAAAGATTGATAGTGTTATCATAACTCTTGCTCATCTTACGGCCATCCAGGCCCATAAGGCGCGGGACCGGAGTTAATAAGGCCTCCGGATACGGAAAGAAATTCTTTTTATATAACGCGTTGAAACGCCGGGCAATCTCGCGGGTAAGCTCTAAATGCGGCAACTGGTCATCTCCAACCGGGACCTTATCCGCTTTATAAACAAGAATATCCGCCGCCTGAAGCACGGGGTATCCGAGGAACCCGTAAGTATTCAGATTCCTTGTTTTTATCTGGCGCATCTGTTCTTTATAAGTAGGGCAGCGCTCAAGGAGGCCTAACGGCGTAAGGCAGGAGAATATCATATACAGGTCTAAATGCGCGCGCACTTCCGACTGCACGAATAAAATGGATTTCTCCGGGTCAATGCCCGCGGCAAGCCAGTCTACTACGTTATCAATAATAAAGTCCGGCATTTGAGAGGGGTCTTCATACTCGCTCATCAGCGCGTGCCAATCCGCCGCCATAAAAAGGCAATCATATTCATCCTGAAGTTTTATCCAATTATCCAGCGCTCCGACTAAATGCCCGAGGTGCAGTTTTCCGGTCGGCCGCATTCCGCTTAGTATTCGTTTTTTCATAGTCTTCTGGCTATCTTTTCAATTTCGTAGCCGTTAATAACATCGCCTTCCATCATCTGGTCAAATCCTGCCAGGCTCATACCGCACTCAAACCCTTCCCCTACTTCGCGCACATCATCCTTAAAACGTTTTAACGAAGAGAGCTTGCCTTCAAAAACAACCTGGCCGTTTCTTACCAGGTCAATAACGCAATTGCGGGTAAATTTCCCCTTAGTCACAAAACATCCGGCGATGATGCCGGAACGCGATAATTTAAAGACCTTGCGGATCTCGGCCCTGCCCAATAAAGTTTTCTTTAATTTCGGCTCAAGCATGCCTTCA
>Ga0265297_10007433_pt1 | contig 15192 bp, 5 predicted proteins | sample Munlanlwell13791_FD_192502 | JGI IMG/M metagenome (GOLD analysis project Ga0265297, IMG submission 192502) | Leachate microbial communities from a municipal landfill in Southern Ontario, Canada - Leachate well 137-91 | ecosystem: Engineered > Solid waste > Landfill > Unclassified | place... | reverse complement strand
ACCATCACCAACCGGGATAGGTGGACCTGTTGGATCACCACCGGGATCGGTTCCACCATCCAGGGCACCTGCCGATGCTCCCTGTCTTGTTGTGACTGTTGGATCCTGAACTGTTGTCAGGTCGCTGGTCATAGAGATTGAACCGACTCCGTTGTTTGTAGTTGAATTAGTCTGAGTACTTCTGCTGAATCCGAAAGTTGCAATGCCTGAAGCACCACTTCCACCACCTGAAGTAGTTCCGGTACGACCGGTTGCCGGTGTTGATACGCTGTAATTCGTTCCATTATTGATTTTAGAAGTACCTGCAAACGAATTAACCGCATAACTTTTTGGTTCGGGCGTATACACCGGAATTCCTAAGTCCGGGGTATCATATTGTTCGCTGTAATTGTGCGTCTTTGGAGCATTGGCTATTCCTCCACTGAAATTTACACCCTGACTATAAACAATGTATTTGTTTCCGGTGTACAAATCGGGACTACCAATCGGCGAATAGACGATTACCAGGGCTAAAATAGCCCAGGACAATATCCACAACAATATTTTGCCTCCTTTTTTTGTCACTTTTTATTGTACTATTAATCGTTTACTTACTTTTTCTCCTCCGGCAATTGCGGTAGCAATATAGGCTCCCGGTCTTAGACTATTGGTTATTGTAGTTACATTATTGCTGCTAAATGGCACTTTCATCAGGTAATGTCCTGCAATATCGTACACCCTACACTCACCATCAGCACTTCCAACGTTCTGAACATAGATTGAATTTCCGGCACTAAATACTTTAACTTGTGTTTCAGCATCCGGTGCATTTTTTTCATACGGACGGGTTACAATTTTAAAACGGGTTACCGGAGTAGGAGTGGACTCAGCCATAAAGGCATATTGGGTACCACTGGTTGTAATATCGATGGTTCTGTTTTCCAGCAAATCCACCAGATAAACACCGGCATATTGTTTTTCCAGATTCATATTGGTGAAAGTCAGGGTATCCTCCACATCCTGCCCTGCCTGGAATGCTAATTCAGTTCCATTCATATCCGGAAGAGTATTCACCTGATAATTACCATCTTTCTCTATCGAGTAAAGTTGTGGCGTTAAGGCAGATCCAATTATTTTTTGACCATCCCAACCTTTATCGAATCCCCTTGTTGAAGTAGGTTCGGAAAATAACCACATACGATCTGCAGCATGAGCACCATTTACATCGATGATCATTCCAACTTTATTAGAAGAACCGGTTGTATCAGCTTTGGAAACACGTTGTATATCCGTATTTTTCATTATAACAGCATTATAATTTATGCTAAAATTATAATTTACATTTGTTGTGGTACTAGATGGTCTTATCAGCATGGCTCCCATGGATGGCACCTGACGTGGAAGTTGAGAATAGCCGGCATTTTCTATTGGTACTGCTACATATTGTCCGGGATTGTAAGTAGTTCCATCAAGAGGATATGCTCCGTCAATTCCAACCCATGCCCCGAAAGAACCGGTATTGTACAAATATACCGATCCGTCAGTCCCGCTTCCTAAAGTTAACTGGCGTATATCGATAGCTGCCGTATACGGATTGGCAAAGATATACTGACCGGGGAACAGAGCAGTACTTGTTATTGTTAATGGATTTGTACTGGTGTAATTGCTATTCACAAGTTGTCCCTGAAAAACAATAGTTTTTCCTGTCGTTACTTGTTGGGTAATTTCATATCCTTTAAAAGGTTCCAAATAGTAGTCATTGCCAATGCTCAGCCAGTGATTGGTAATTGAATCTCCGCTCTCAACCCATCGTCTGACGTAGGATCCATAAAAAGTAGGCTCTGCTCTTACTGTTGTTATAGGAATGCCAAAATATTGCCAGTTATAATGATACTCAATTAAAGTAGCCGGATCTACTACACCGGTTGAACTCCAAGTTGCCTTTGAATACATTTCTACAGTACCGTATACCGGGTTACTGTCATAAAAAATCAAAGATCCGTTCGCGCCGGTAGATGATGACTGAATGTAAATCCTGTCTACACTATTATCAGTAGTAATTGTGCTATTTAATGTAAGCGATTTTCCTGCCGGTATAATAAGATTTTTAGTAGTTTGGTTTATTAAATTACCTTGTGTCCTGTCCACATCTAACACAAGATCGTTCACAGCTATGGAGCCATAGTTAGCCACCGTAGCAAAAATAACATCTGCTCCCGGAACAGGTAAATATCCACCGGTCCAGTTCGATGTTTTAGCCCAATCGGTATCGGTTGTCCCTATCCAATAATTGGTTGCAGGCTGTACAATCATAGTAATTGTAGTCGTTGAGTTAACAGGATTAGTCGTTGTACAAGTTAAGCTTGAAGTTAACTCACACCTAACCTGATCACCGTTAGTTGGAACATAACTAAAAGTAGAACCGGTTATTCCAACCTGAAGTGTAGAACCAACATACCATGCATAAGCCGGGGAAGTACCACCATTGGTAGGGGTTGCCGTAAAAGTAACCGAAGCACCGGTAGTTGATGGGTTTGCAGATGCAACAATAGTAACCGAAGGTGTAACCATAGGATTCACTGTAAGTGCCAACGTGTCACTTACCTGAAATACCTGTTCGAAATCAATATCATCTAAAGCAAAGTCATTTGCTGCACCATTTTGATTGAAATTTATTAATGTTAATTGTAGGGATGTGTTTGAACCTGAATTTACACTACTTAAGAATTTAACCCAACCTTTTGTTTCGATTGTATTGAGGTCGCCTACAGGTACATTATTTACATATAACTGTAATTCTCCATAGCTGGTACTAACCTGATCCGCAATATTTTGTGCCCAAAAAATAAATTGATAAGCTGCATTACTATTTACTGAGACTGTCTGTGCCCACACAATCTCACCGGTTGAAGTTGAACCATCAAGTACCATTTGTTTTCCAGTATTCGGATTGGTATGATCGTATGCAGTAAGGAAATAAGTAGGATCTGCATCATCAGCATTTGACACAATAGTATATTGACCGTAGGTTATTTGCCCATTTACGTAGGTATATGTACTTCCAAAACCTGTATTTCCCGATTCAAAATCGCCATTTGTAATTAAATTTACTCCGGATGATACATTACCTGTTACAGTATAGTCACCACTATTCGTTGTTGAAACGGTACCCAAATTTGGATTTACGTCAGTTGAATAAAAATTATTCGGGCCGGTCCATGTTTGATTGTCTATATTTGTTCCTGAACTGGTCAGTGTAACACTGCTTCCTTCACAGGCAGATAAAGGATTGGATGGGCCGGCAACAATGGTAGGTTGTGCCACCACCTTTCCATTGCTGGCAACACTAACAGGGGTTGTTCCGGTGGCAGACAGAGTTACAGTTTCGTTATAAGTGCCTATTGACAAAGTGGATTTCAAACGGATGTAAACTGGAGAGGCATTTACTTTCCCGCTTGAAGGCGTAATCGTAAATGAACCACCGAATGTACCATCAGTTCCAGATGATGAAATTTCAAAATCGGTAGGAGCTGTTACAGTTATATCGGAAGTAAGTGAAGTTCCACTGACGGTAAACGATTGTGTTACAGATGGTCCATTCCCAACGATATAAAAGAAACCGTTCAATGTAGGTTTAGAGCTGATAGTTGCCGCTCCACTTACAACGGCCCCGCTACAAGCTACTGTTTGCGTAATGGCATTGGCAGAAGTTAGAGATATATTTTCTGCCGTAATAATTCCTACTGCATGGCCTGATTTCATTCTGACATAAATAGCTGTTGAATTGACAACTCCACCTGACTGAGGCAAAGAAACACTTGATCCGTAAGTACCACCAAAAGATGTTGAAACTTCAAAATCTGTGGGAGCAGTTATCACAATACTAGCGGATAATGTAGTTCCACTCACATTAAACGATTGTACATCTGAAGGGCCTGCATTGTATGTGTAGATAAATCCAGCCAACGTTAATTTAGATATATTGATTGTAGCCCGGTTGACAGCTCCCTGACAATTAACGGTTTTAGTTACAGCATAGGTAGCCGCTAACGTAATGTCTTCGTTGTAAGTAGACGTTGAGAGACCTGATTTTAACCGTACCCAAATAGTTTTACTTACATTTCCTCCTGATTGTATCAAAGTGAGAGTAGTTGATGAGTATCCCGAGGTAGCAGATGTCTGAGAAATTTCAAAATCGGCAGGTGCAGTAACCGTTATATTACTTTGTAAGTTAGCTCCTGTAACGGAAAAGGTTTGAGCAGTCGATGGCCCGCTACCTAATACATAGCTTAATCCGGTTAAAGCACTGGGAGTAACGGTTATCAGCGGTTGATCGGTAACATTACCGGTACAAGTTACCGTTTTAGAAGTTGCTCCCAGCGATGAAGCCGTGATCACATCGTTGGTCGCATCGTTGTAAGTACCAACTGTCAATCCGGCTTTTAAACGCACGTAAATGGTGGTCGTACTTACTGTAGCCGATCCATCATTATTGAGCAATGCATTTACACTTCTGGTAAAGGTTCCACCGCTTGTGGTGGATAGTTCGTAGTGGGAATTGACCGGTAACGATAGATTAATATTTTCGGAAAGTCCGGAACCACTCACAGTAAATAATTGTTCTGTCGATGGTCCGTTATTTTCAGCATAAGTTAAACCGGATAAAGTGGTTGTTGAAACCGTTATTTTAGGCTTCACCCTGCCTAAAACAAAAAACCATGAATTAGTAGCGCCAATAGTGACAGTATTTGAATTGGAAACTCCAAATGTGCCGACAGTTCCATAATACGATGTATAAGTTCCGCCAACTGTAGTACTTACCGCAATCACATTCAGCGGATAAATTGCTGTTGTCCGTTCAAGCGAAACAGAGGTATTTGTGAAACTACCACTTTTGGTAAGTTGCCAGTAATCCACCACACTAATGGAGTCTAATGCTGATTCGGGGGATCCTCCCGAACTTGCTGCAAATGCTTCTACCTGTGCGGTTATTGTTCCAGTAGTTGTGGGATTAACTAAAGAAAATGGCTTATATGCACCTGATTTTCCGACAGGAAAAAAATAAGTTGATCCACTTGTTAAAGTGGGTAATGTCCTCTTAACCGGTCCATCGATATAGGCTGTGGCTGAACCTCCCGAAATGGCCGAGGTGGCAGTGTTCGTAACAGATAATAAATTGGTAAGCGTAGTTGACAGAATGCCGGAGGTAAGAGTTAATGTTCCCGTAACTGTTGTAGCTCCGCTCATAGTCTTGGTTCCACTACCGGAGATAGTGAGATTTGAATAAGTCACATTTTTGACTGTTTGTGCTCCTGATCCGCTGTAATTGACTGTATTGCCGGTTGTTGTGGTCGTAAGTGTATTAATGGCAGATGCAGAAGTAATAAGAGCTGATATATTTAATACACTTGTACTTGTTGCATTATTAAAAGTACCTATTGTGTGAGATGCATTTGTAAAATTCACTGTACCGCCTGCATTGTTTGTCATTCCGGTAAGATAACCGCTTCCATTTAAATTAATCGTACCAGTATTCGTGAAAGTTGCAGCAGCAGTTCCAAATCCCCCGGTAGAAGTAATAGTAAAGGTTCCCTGATTGTTCAAGGTAGTGATATTTATATAGCCGCTTCCTTCTATATTTAAGTTGCCTGTGGATGAGTTTGTTAATGTACCTGTTCCATTCAGAGCTGAACCAAAAGTTAAAGTTCCATAGTTTGTTAGGTTAATTCCTGTAACAACAACAGTTGAACCTGCCATATTTATAGTTCCATTAAGCGACTGTGCATTGGTATCAAATGTATAGGTGTATGCACTCCCCGGAGTAAATGTACCATTATTGGTAATACCACCACGGAAAGTAACTGGAGAATTAACTGAGTTGTCCCATGTACCACCTGAACTAATTGTAAGAAGACCTGTAAATATTTTAGTTCCGTTATAAGAACCGATAGTAATCGTTCCGCTTGTACCATCACCAACAGTAGTTGTTCCTGTTACAGTTAAGTTATAAGCACCGGTAGTAAATGTTGTACCATCGCCGATATTTAAACTCCCTCCAATAGTCAACCCAACCACTGTGGTTGTACTTGCCGTACCACTTAACGTTAGGTTTCCTGTTATACTCGTTGTACCGGTTTGTAAGGTTTTGGTGTTTGATCCAGATAAGGTGAGGTTATAGTAAATATAATTCCCTACAGTCTGAGCAGTTCCATTATAATTGACTGTCCCTCTGGTAAGTGCAGTATATCCCCCTGTAGCATTCGAAATTGTTCCTCCGGTAATTGTTCCAGTTACGTCAACATTTAGCATTCCTGCTCCGGTAAAAACTATTTGGTTTCTGGCGGCAGCTCCATTCATTGTAATGTTTCCATTAACTGTTATAGTACCGGTCGAAACAGTTATATAACTATCATAACTATCATTTCCGGTAGTTGCCATAGTTATTGAACCTGCTGTTAAAGTGCCTGTACCAACAGCTATATATTTCGCAACAGCAGCTGTAGGGGCATTAATTGTCAAAGCTCCAGTTACTGTAAGACTAAAACCAGTTATTGATACATAAGTAATTGTTCCTCCACCTGATATTGTCAATGAAGAACAAGAAGATGTAGCACTAATACTGTAACGAGAACCATTTTGTATAGTAACATTCGTTGAAGAAGAAGGTACCGCCGATGCTGTAATCCAAGAAGAACCATTGTATATTTGCCAATTTGTAGCAGTATTCCAGTCACGCACAGTAGTGTTAGTATAACGAGTTCTGTAATCGCCAATTGTTTGAGCCATCCCCAGTTGCGCAATAAATAAAAAAGCAATAGCTACCACCCCCCAACGCACCAAAAAGCTACTTTTACCTCCTTTAGGAGTAAAGACAGCTTTAGCAAACAGTGCGGCAAAGAAAATCTTCGTCGAATTCAATATTTTATATGTCGTACTTGTATTCATAATAATACCTGTAACTGTCTGCTTTTGTAGTTTTTAAAACGGTGGTTTTATTTGTATTCACCTATATAGTAGTCTCTTAATATAACAATTTTTGACTGATAATGTTAGTTTTTTCAGTTCAATTGCTTGCCATTATTTAGTTATATGTATTATTCACCTCAATCAAATTGTTGTTGATGGCATAATGCATAAGTTCTACATTGTTGTTTATATCCAGTTTTTCAAATATCCGGCAACGGTAGGTAAATACCGTACTGATACTTAATGCCAGTTCTGAGGCAATATCTTTTACTCTTTTCCCCGAAACAAGCATATACATGGTTTCGAGTTCCCGGCTGGAAAGTTGTTCGTGAGGTTTAAGTTTTTTTTCCGGTATAATACTAAAAGCCAGTTGTTCCGAAAGCGATTCACTTAAATAGCGTCCATGTGTATGAATTTTCCGAATGGCAATTACCAGTTCATTGGATGCAGAATCCTTACACAAATAACCCGATGCTCCTGATTTTAATATCCGTAAGGCCTGTTTATCCTCGGGATGAATGCTTAATGCCAAAACAGGAAGTTTCGGATTTATCTTTTTTATTTCATTTATTAACTCAATTCCGTTTCTACCAGCCATATCCATATCCAACAGCAAAATATCACTCGTACTGTTCAGGATTTTTTCTCTCACCTGAGTTTCCGTTTGGGCTTCATCTGTAACCACCAGGTCCGGTTCAGCCTTCAGAATCATCTTTAATCCTTCCCTGATAATTTGATGTTTGTCTGCAATAATTATTCGTATCATAGCTGTAATTTTTAATTTCTTCACAGATACAACGCTAAATACCTGATAGCTTTAGAGTACTGGAATGAAAAACTGTGCAAATGTAGTAATAATTATTGTATATGTAGCAAATTATTATGTAGATATGTATTATATGCTACATATAAATTTGAAATAAATTAATATTATGTTACTTATTACGCATAAATTATCTAAATTAAATATGAAAAACGGAAGAAAAAATCATGTAAATATCAATAAATAAGCATTATAATTTGAATGAAGAATCAAACAGTTAAATGTGTTTAATTTCTGGATTTCATGTAGTATAGATTGCTACATTTTGAAAGATTATGATTGAAATTGGTGGGATTTTTGTTAGTTTTACAGAAGATCAGAACTTGTTTGAAAATATTTGAGGGCAACAAAAAACCCGTTGAACTTTCGTTCAACGGGTTTGCCGGTCTAATTCGGGTGTTTATTTTTAGCAGAACTGATCAACTTTTTCTCTTCCAGAATGCATATCCGGCTGCCATCAACATCAATAACCAGTAACCATCGCCCACAGGGATCGGTGGTCCGGTAGGATCACCACCCGGATCGGTTCCACCATCCAGGGCACCAGCCGATGCTCCCTGTTTAGTTGTTACTGTTGGATCCTGAACCGTTGTCAGGTCGCTGGTCAGCGAGATGGAACCAACGCCACTGTTTGCAGATGCAGGATTACTTTGAGTACTTCTACTGAATCCGAAGGTAGCAATGCCCGAAACACCGCCTCCACCACCTGAAGTGGTTCCGGTTCGACCGGTTGCCGGTGTTGATACGCTGTAATTTGTTCCGTTATTGATTTTAGAAGTACCCCCAGCCGAATGAACATAATAACTTTTTTGTTCAGGTGTATAAGCAGGAATTCCTAAATCAGGTGTTATATTTTGTTCGGCGTAGTTGTGAACTTTAGGAGCATTGGCAATGCCACCACTGAAATTTACACCCTGATTATAAACAATGTATTTGTTTCCGGTGTACAAATCGGGGCTACCAATCGGCGAATAGACGATTACCAGAGCTAAAATAGCCCAGGATAATATCCACAACAATATTTTGCCTCCTTTTTTTGTCACTTTTTATTGTACTATTAATCGTTTATTTACTTTTTCTCCTCCGGCAATTGCGGTAGCAATATAAGCTCCGGGTTTTAAACTATTGGTAATTGTTGTTACATTATTGCTGCTAAATGGCACTTTCATCAAGTAATGTCCTGCAATATCATACACCCTGCATTCACCATTTTCACTTCCAACATTCTGAACATAAATTGAATTTCCGGCACTAAATACTTTCACTTGTGTTTCAGCATCCGGTGCATTTTTTTCATACGGACGTGTTACAATTTTAAAACGGGTTACCGGAGTAGGAGTGGACTCAGCCATAAAGGCATATTGTGTTCCACTGGTTGTAATATCGATGGTTCTGTTTTCAAGTAAATCTACCAGATAAACGCCTGCATATTGTTTTTCCAGATTCATGTTGGTGAAAGTCAGGGTGTCTTCCACATCCTGACCGGCCTGAAATGCTAATTCAGTATCATTTATATCCGGAACTGTGTTTATCTGATAATTACCATCCTTTTCGATAGCATAAATTTGTGGACTTAAAGCAGAACCCAGAATTTTTTGTCCATCCCAACCATTGTCGAATCCATATGTACTTGTAGGCTCGGAAAATAACCACATGCGATCTGCAGAATTTGCACCTTTTATATCTATTATGATTCCAATTTTATCGGATGTAGAAACAGTTTCACTCGGAGCTCGTAATATTGCTATATTTTTCATAACAACCGAATTATAGGTAAGACTTAAATTATAATCAGTTGAAGTAGGCGTAAGGGGTCTAATTAAAAATGCTTGCATAGATGGAATTTGACGTGGAAGAAAAACATAGCCCGCATTAAGTTTTGGAACAGCTATGTATTGACCAGGACTAAAAGTAGTACTATCAGTTGATGCTTGACCTCCAATTGAAGTCCAGGAACCAAAAGAACCTGTATTATACATATATACAGTTGCTTCTGCACCTGATCCAAAGGACAGTTGTCTAATGTCAATGGCAGTTGTATAAGGATTTGCAAATACATATTGTCCAGGAAATAAAGCATTTCCTGGGTCTCCTGGTGCAATATAAGATATTGTTAAAGCTCCTGAGTTGAAATCGCTATTTACTAAAGCTCCTTGAAATAAGAATGTTTTTGCTGTTGGTTGGCAGATTTCATAACCATAAAATGGTCGTAAAACAGAATCATTAGTTAAAGAAATCCAGTGATTAGAAATGGTTGTCCCATCTTCATGCCATCCTCTAATGTATGAATTATCAAGCGTTGGGTGAGCGATTAATGAACTTAAAGGTATCCCAAAATATTGCCAATTATATTTGTTTGGAGAAGCTAAAGCAGTTATATTTGCAATAGAATACAATTCAACAGAAGCATAAACCGGCGAATATTGTGGATTATGAAATTCAAGAGAACCATTTGGACCTGAACTTGAAGAGTATATATATATTCTATCAACATTATTATCGGTAGTAATCGAATTATTTACAATCAATCCCTTTCCAGCCGGTATAACCAACCGTTTAGTGGTTTTATTAATTAAACTTCCAACTGTACGATTCTGATCTAAAAACAAATCACTTACAGCAGTTGAGCTATAATTGCCTCCAACACCTCCTATTGCATATTCAACATCATTTCCAGGAGCAGGAACAAAACCTCCTGTCCAGTTTGCTGCTGTATTCCAATCTGTTTCTTTATTTAAGGTTCCACCATACCAAAAATTATTACGAGCAATAGCTGTCAAAGTATTAGAAGTTGCAGGATTACCTGTTGTGCAAGGATAATTAGATATTAATTGACAAGTTATATTATCATTTGCTGACGGAGTATAAACAAATGTTGGGCTATTTGTACCCATTGGTGTACTACCCACATACCATTGATAAGTTGGTGAAGTACCACCATTTACATGTGTAGCAGTAAATGTAACCGAACCACCTGAATAGAGCGGATTAATTGAAGCTGCAATACCGACACTTACAGGCAATGTTGTATTGGCTACTAAATTCACTGACGAAGAAACAGAAAATGCTTGCTGAAATACAAAATCATCCAACGCGAAATCGTTTCCATCTGCAACTGTGTTTAAATCCACTAAAGTTAATTGTAATACGGTATTGGAGCCAGCATTGACAACACAGTTAAACACATCCCAAGTGCAAGTACTATTGGCATTCTTAACCTGTCCGACAGGGACCCCATTTACATAGAATTGTAATTGTGCAAAATTGTAATTTACCAAACTTTGTACATAATAACTAAACTGATAAGTTGCTCCGGGAACTACTGAAATAGATTGCGACCAAGCAATATTACCAATTCCACCTGCTGTAGGTGTAGCACCATCAATGATCATTTGATTAATTCCGGTATGACCACCGGTTTGATTACAAAATCCGGTATTCTTTGTAGATGGGTTTGGTCCTACGGTATAAGTATTCTGATTGCTATTTGCAACACCATATGTATGAAAAGTATAACTTGAGCCAAAGCCGCTATTCCCGGGCACTGCTTCAAAACCTCCATTGGTAAGCAAATTAACACCACTCAATGAACTTCCTGTTACAGTGTATGTGCCATTATTGGCAGCAGTTACAGTACCTAAACTTGGATTTGGAGAGTTGGAATAAAAACCATTGGGACCAGTCCAATAAATATTTGTTGTACCTCCACCTGCAGTACTGGTAAGGGTGACCGGAGATCCACTACATGTTGATTCTAAGTTTGATGGCCCAGCCACAATGCTCGGCACAGGAATAACAACTCCACTGCATGCAACGTTTACCGTAGTTCCATTCGAAGTCAGAGTAATATTCCCAGAATAATTTGGACCGGGACTCACTATTGTCAATCCTGCATTCATATGGACATACACTGGAACAGCATTGACTGAGGTGCCGGGTATATTAAATGATGATACCCAGTTTAAGCCATTTGAACTAACTGAAAAATTAGTTGGAGCCGTCACTGTAATTCCACTTGCTGAAAGTAATGTACCGCTTACTGTAAACGATTGAGTAACCGAAGGGCCAGTACCAAGTGTATATACAAATCCTACAAGCGTGTTATTTGAACTGATATTAGTTGCTGTATTTACAACTGCCCCACTCAATAACACATTTTGCTGAATTGCCCCGTTAGATGTTGCTGTTAGATTGATAGCTGGATATGTTCCTGGTGGTGTTGTAGATTTCAATCGAACATTAATAGTCGTAGTAGGAACTGTTCCATTGATAGGAGTTAAAGTAATAGAACCAGAGTAACCACCAGTTGTCGCTATTTCAAAATTTGTTGGTGCAGTCAAAACTATTCCAGCAATAAGATTTTGTCCGCTCACAGTAAACGATTGTACACCTGAAGGACCTCCGGCACTTGTATTAAAAATAAATCCGCCTAGATTAAATGTAGATACATTGATGTTAGGTTGATTTACCGATCCGTTTAAAGAAAGGTTTTGTGTGATGGTAGCTGTAGATGTGGTGACAGATGCAGTCAAAGTTTCATTATATATGTTCGTTGACAAACTACCTTTCAAACGAACCCAAATGGTTTGTGCTGTTACAGTTCCAGAATTAGGAGTATAAGTAAAAGGAGTTAATTGATATGTTCCATTTTGAGCCGTAGAAATTTCATAATCTGCCGGAGGTGTTACCACTAAATTTGATGTTCCCATATTAATACCCCCCACAGTAAATGATTGCCCAGTGGAAGGGCCACCTGTAGTAACATTATAACCAAAGCCACTCAAAGTTGCCGGGGTAAAAGTAATAACGGGGACATCGATAACATTTCCACTGCAACTAATTAACCGGGTAATTGCATAATCAGATGTACAACTTAATTTATTTATTGCTACATTACCTAAAGGAAGACCAGCTTTCATTCTGACATAGACTGTAGTAGTCGGCACTGTTCCATCATTAACTAATATAGTAATCTTGCTTTGAGGAACAAACGATGCGCCGGAAGTTAAAGATATTTCAAACGAATCAGTGGCATTCACATATATATTAGTAATAAGAGTAGTTCCACCTACTGTGAATGTTTGCTCAGACGATGGACCATACCCAACAGGATATGTAAATCCAGTCAAATTTCCCGTCGATACATTAATCGTAGGCCAGGATACAATTAACTGACCATCTGAGCCATTGCCACCATACCTAGTAGTACCCCCACCAGTTTTATATCCCCCACCTCCACCACCACCGGGAACTGTACCGGCAGAACCATTTCCTTGACTTCCGCTTCGTCCATTTCCACCGGCACCACCACCGGTAGGTGCTGTAGCACCTGTTGCATTAGTGGCAGTGTTTCCATTCGATGATGTTCCGGCAGAAGATCCACCACCGCCACCGTATCCTGCACCATTAGCACCATTACCCCCACTTGTTTTATAATCACCTATTCCATTTGCTGAAGCACCTCCGGTTGCTCCCGATGCAGTATTATTTGCAACACTATTTCCACCTTTAGCCAATAAAGTTGCGTTATCAATAAAGTAAGAATCACCACCTGCCGCGGTTGTCGTGCTACCTGCACCAACACTTATATTATACGTATTACCCGGAGTTACGGAAAGAAAACTGCGTGAATAAGCACCGCCTCCGCCACCTCCGCCACTTCCATTTGAGGTTCGTGTACCACCTTTTCCTCCACCACCCCAGGCTTCTACCTGCAATAAAGTAATACCGGCTGGAACTGTAAAAGTGGAGGTCCCGGATGTTGTGAAATTTGTCTGAACAGAAGATGTTAAACTGATATTATCGACTGATGCAGGAGGGTTTGAACCTGTATTATTATCATTTTGCCATGTGAATATTAACCTGAATGTTGTGCCTGCTAGCGAAGCAGGCAATGTAACAGTTTGCAAAGTATAGGAACTGATATATGCAGATTGGGTATAAACTAAAGTTGCTCCCGTAATCGTGGTACTGTTTGATGCAGGAGTTCCGGCAGTCGGGGTTACCGAGATTGGTGCAGTATAAACTAAAAGTCTATCCCAATTAACTTCTCCATTACCTTTTAGATAAAAGGAAAGATTTAGAATTGTTTCACCTGTAGGAACAGTTATATCTCTATAAAAATGTGAGGTCTGTGTCGTGGTATTTGTGTATTGATTTGCTGTCCCATTGTTTGTTATATATACGGACTTTGTTCCGTCATAAACAGTTGAAGTACCAATAGTCCAATAATTAGTTGAATTATTTACCGACGTCCAACCATTAGCTCCGAATGTTGTTCCGTTTTCAAAACCGCCATCACCAATTGGAGATATTAAGGTTGTTTGGGAATAAAGACTTAGTGACAATATACTCAAAAGCACTAGAAAACCATATCTAATTCCTTTTGGAGTAAAGATTGCTTTAAAAAACAGCCCGGCAAAGAAAATCTTCGTCTGTTTAAATATTTTATATGTAGTACTTGTATTCATAAATAATACCTGTAACAGTCTGCTTGTGTTGTTTTGTATTTCAATCAATAATACGAATTGTTCAGTTCAATTAAATTATTATTAATAGCGTAATGCATCAGTTCAACGTTCGTGTTAATATCCAGTTTTTCAAAAATCCGGCAACGGTAAGTGAACACGGTGCTGATACTTAGTGCCAGCTCAGCGGCTATATCTTTTACTTTTTTTCCGGAAACGAGCATATACATGGTTTCGAGTTCCCGGTTGGAAAGCTGTTCGTGAGGTTTCGGTTTTTTCTCCGGCATGATACTGAATGCCAGTTGTTCCGAAAGCGATTCACTCAGGTAGCGTCCATGTGTATGTATTTTACGAATGGCGATTACCAGTTCGTCGTAAGCTGAATCTTTACATAAATAACCCGATGCTCCCGATTTTAATATCCGTAAGGACTGTTTATCCCCGGGATGAATGCTTAATGCCAAAACAGGAAGTTTTGGGTTTATTCTTTTTATTTCATTTATCAACTCAATTCCATTTCTACCCGACATATCCATATCCAACAGCAAAATATCACTCGTAATATTCCGGATTTTGTCTTTCACCTGAGTCTCGGTTTGGGCTTCAGCTACAACCACCAGGTCCTGTTCAGCCTTCAGGATCATTTTTAATCCTTCCCTGATAATTTGATGTTTGTCTGCAATAATTATTCGTATCATAGCCGTAATTTTTAAATATCGAATCAGTTTCCGGGCTAAATACCTGACAGCTTTGGAATCCTGTTGATAAATACGACACAAAGATAACAATATTAATTTAACTTGTAGCATAAAATTACAAATAAATCGTATTATTTACTACAAATTCTTCAAATTATTGTTTTTTTGAATGTATTGTTTTGTAGTAATCATACTTATTTTAATAGATATGAATTAAAACGATACAGCATCACAACAGTTTTTACAGTTTACCGGCAGG
>Ga0265297_10007432_pt1 | contig 15192 bp, 16 predicted proteins | sample Munlanlwell13791_FD_192502 | JGI IMG/M metagenome (GOLD analysis project Ga0265297, IMG submission 192502) | Leachate microbial communities from a municipal landfill in Southern Ontario, Canada - Leachate well 137-91 | ecosystem: Engineered > Solid waste > Landfill > Unclassified | place... | reverse complement strand
GGGATGGAGGCCCTTAATATCCTTAAAAGGGCCAATGAAATCGGCCTGGTTTTGATGGATGTAATGATGCCCGGCCCCGCAGGTACGGACATATTAAAAGAGATAAAAAAGAATGATCCTGATCTAAATATTATTATTCTTACCGGGCATAGCTCGAAGGATGTAGCCATCGAGGCCCTTGAAGGCAAAGCAGACGGTTACATAGAGAAACCCCCTGACCTGGCTAAGCTAAAAGAAGAGATAGAGAAGGTTATGGACAAGAAAGTTTTAGGCGATGAGGGGGCAAATGATATAAACAGCAAGATAGAAAAAGTAAAACGCTTTGTCGAAAGGAATTGTTTTAAAAAAATCAAGCTTAATGACGTGGCTCAGGCAGTCTATCTTTCCCCGAAATACCTGAGCCGGGTTTTTAAAGAGCATTGCCACATCAGTTTTAGCCAGTTCCGTTTGAAAATTAAAATCGAAGAAGCCAAAAAATTGCTTGCCAAAACAAGTTATAATATCAACCAGATTTCAGGCAAACTTGGATATGAAAATGCCGAGTCGTTTATAAGGCAATTCAAAAGGCTTGTTAAATCCACTCCCACCGGTTACCGAAAGAAAGTTCAGAAAAAAAGAAGTAAAAGATAGCCTTTATTCAAGCTTAAAGGATTTATTTAGAGGTAGGATTCTTATGTCTATAAGATTAAAGCTTTTTATTTTATTTTTTACTTTTGCCCTTCTACCCTTATTATCTGTCAGCATATTTAGTTTATTCAATTATGAGAAATCTCTCGAAAGAGACAGACTATTACAGCTTCAGGATATAGTTACTTTTGAAAAGGAGGAGATTGAATCCTATTTCAACGGTTTAAAAGCCAGCCTGGAGATGGCTGAAGGTTTTTATAATATCAAGAAAAATCTTCCCATATTATCCCAATCAGCCAACGATAAGAATAATCCCGAGTTTATAACAGCAAAAAGCATACTTGATCAGCAATTGCAGCAGGTCAAGCTTTCTCTCAAGCTGTCCAGCGTTTTACTTTTAGACACCCAGGGGACGGTTGTTTATTCAAGCCAGACCGAAGATTACAATAATGATTTCTTAGGCGGTTCAGGCCATTTAAAAACGGCATTTACTGAAGGAAAAAAGGGGATTTATTTTTCTGATATTTTTCTTGATGCTGGAAAAAAGGAATCAATATTTATCAGCGGCCCGGCTCATGACCTCGATGATCATTTTGCCGGTATAATAGTTTTTAAGCTGGATATGGGCCAGATTTACAACCTTATTCGTGGACCTAGCGGTTTTGGCAAAACCGGCGAAGTACTGATTGGCAAAAAGGCAGGTAATCAGGCGGTATTTTTAAGTCCTTTAAAATATGACTCAGCTGCTGCCCTGAAACGAAAAGTAATTATAGGCGATAAGTTTGCCATGCCCCTTCAGGAAGCAGTTTCAGGAAAGAGCGGTTCAGGCCAGATGGTGGATTACCGGGGAAAGAAGGTTGTAGCAGCCTGGACGTATATATCCGGTTTTAACTGGGGAATAGTGACAAAGATTGACACCGAAGAGGCGTTTGCTGAAGCAATAGAGTTAAGGAATATGGTAACCGTAATGCTGATAATTGGTTTTCTTCTTGCGGCACTAATGTCATTTTCCATTGCCAAATCCATTGCTAAACCGATTAAAAAACTTTCTAAAGGAGCCGAAGAGCTTGGTTCGGGTAACCTTAATTTTAGGTTAGGAAACAGCCAAAACGACGAGATAGGCCAGCTCTCCCGGACATTTGATAAAATGGCGCAGGATCTGCAAAGCCTAAGCGCTGCCCGCGACGCCGAAAGAAAACGTTTATACGATGTTTTGGAAACTTTGCCGGTTTACGTAATTCTTTTGGATAATGATTACCATGTTCCTTTTGCCAATAAATTCTTCCGGGAACGTTTTGGAGATGCGGATGGCAAGCGCTGTTATGAATACCTTTTTAACCGAAGCCAGGTTTGTGAGAATTGCGAATCTTATAAAGTCATGGTGACTAATTCCAGGCATCACTGGGAGTGGTTGGGCCCCGATAACCGTAATTATGATATTTACGATTTTCCTTTTTCCGATTCCGCCGGTGAAAAAATGATACTTGAGATGGGGATCGATGTTACTGAGCAGAAAAAAGCGGAGGAAAAGCTTAGGCAGGCTTCCTTGTATTCCCGCCGGTTGATTGAATCTTCACTAGACCCTTTAGTTACCATTTCAGCGGAAGGTAAAATTACCGATGTTAACCAGGCCACGATCAGGGCTACAGGCAGGACCAGGGAAGAGCTTATCGGTACGGAGTTCTCGAATTACTTTACTGAACCTAAAAAAGCCCGGGAGGGCTACCAAAAAGTTTTTTCCCAGGGATTTGTTACCGATTATCCCTTAACTATGCTTAATAAGGACGGACGTCTTATTGAGGTTCTTTATAACGCATCGGTATTTAAAGATGTTCAGGGCAAGGTCATGGGGGTTTTTGCCGCAGCCCGCGATATAACTGTATTAAAGCAGGCGGAGAACGAATTAAAAAAGCACCGCGATAATCTTGAGCTACTGGTAAAAGAGAGAACTGGACAGTTAGAAGAAATAAGCGCGCGTCTGCAGACGGTTGTTGATAACTTAAGTGAAGGTTTGATAGTTTCGGATCTTAAGGGTAATCTTTTGCATTGGAATCCCACAGCTATTTTTTTGCACGGTTTTACTAACCCCGAAGAATATAAACGCAACCTTAAGGATTTTTCTGCAAAATTTGAACTTTCCACTTCGAAAGGAGAAGTCCTAGGGTTTGACCAATGGCCGTTGTCAAGGATTTTAAGGGGAGAAGTTTTACATGAATTGGAAATAAATATCCGGCGCCTAGATAAGGATTGGCAAAGGGTTTTTAGTTATGGAGGACTACTGGCAAAAGACAAAGAAGGAAAGCCATTTTTGGCTATAATTACTTTAAACGATATTACTGAGCGCAGGATAGTAGAAGAGACTTTAAGAAAAGAAAGAGAAAGCTTGCAGGCTATTTTTGATGTAGTTGATACAGGGATGCTTTTGGTTGACGAGCAAGGAATAGTCAAGAAAATCAACAAGACGGTCTCATTGTGGATGGGAGGAAGAGATTTTTCTTCATTAACGGATAAGCTGCCGGGCAACATTTTGGGTTGTATTTATGCTTTGTCCCGGGAGCAAGGCTGCGGGAATACTTCAGCATGTTCGTCTTGTCTTATTCGCCAAACTTTTGAACAAGTGCTTAAGACCGGAATATCCATACATGGAGTTGAAATTCAGACTGTGCTTTTTTTAAATGAAGTCAATACAAGTTTATGGCTTGAGATAAATGTAGATCCAGTTACTTTGGAGAATAAGCGGCATGTTATTTTATCGATTAATAATGTCACTCTGCGTAAACAGGCAGAAGAAATTCTAAAAAGGGATAAAGAGACATTCGAAAAATTAGTCGACGAAAAATCCCGCGAATTGATGAATGTGCAGCTAAAACTAGATCATGTAAAACGGCTTTCGGATATCGGCACTCTTGCTGCCACTGTTGCTCATGAGTTGCGTAATCCGCTGGCCGCTATAAAGATGGCCGTTTATAATGCTCAGCGAAAGGCGCAGAACCCCATCCTGGATAAACATTTTTCGAATATTGGAATAAAATTACATGAGAGTGAAAATATAATCGATAACCTTCTATTTTACTCTAAGATAAAAGCTCCCCATACTGCTTCGATTAATCTTTTTAATATAATCAGTACCTGTATAAATGATGCGAAAAGCCGTTTTCCGGAATATCAAATTTCTATCATTAGAAATGATGATGCAATCAAGAATTTACTTGTAGAAGCTGATGCGGTGCAAATGAAAGAAGTTTTTACCAATCTTTTAATTAATTCTTTTGACGCTACCGGCCCCGGCGGCCATATCGAGATAAAAGCAGAAACGGCGGGGGAAATAGTTAAAATCGCAGTAAAAGATAGCGGAATGGGTATCGAAAAGGCAGATTTAGAAAATATTTTCCAACCATTCTTTAGTACTAAAGCTAAAGGAACTGGCCTGGGCCTTACGGTAGCCCAGCAGGTAGTTAAATTGCATGATGGCTCGATATATATTGAAAGTCAGCAGGGTAAAGGGACAACTGTAACCGTGGCGCTTCCGATTAAGCATAACAAAAATGCCTAAAAAAATTCTTTTAGTAGATGACGATCTTCAGCTATGCGACGAGGTTGCCGAGATCTTGCGGGACGAAGGCTATTTGGTCGATAATACTTCTGACGAGAATGAAGTTGAATCTTTAATTCGAAACAATGATTATGACCTTTGCCTCCTGGATTATAAAATGCCTCGTTTTACGGGTATTGACTTATTAAAAAAGATAAAGAACAAAAATCCCGCTTGTATCGGCATCATTGTTTCCGGCAGGCCGTTTATTGAGAAAACTATCCAAGAGCAAAATGCTGTCGCCTTAGTCTCGGGTATAATTGAAAAGCCTTTCGAAATAGCCAGCGTGTTGAACAAGATCAAAGAGCTCTCCCGGGGATAAATTAAAGTAAAATAACTTGAACTAGCGTAAAAGAAAGTTATAATCCTAATATATAGGCGCAGAAATTTTAAAAAAGGAGTTTTTATGCTTAGCCCAGTTAACTTGCCAGAACAATTTCGCACAGTTAAAGATAAAGACGAAGAATTTATTTGGGTAGGAGAGCCTAATTTTACCGCATTTTTGACCACAGGGATTCCTTTTTTGATCGTTGGCCTCCTTTGGGGGGCTTTTGATCTTGGATTTATTGGCGCTATGAGTAAAATGAAATCAGGCGCCCCGCCGCTTCTTTTGATTATTCCTTTTTTTGCGCTGCATCTTTTTCCCTTTTGGGGAAGCATCCTTAATATGCTTCGTCTTATCCTAGTTCATAAAAACACTTTTTATGCGATTACAAACAAGAGAGTAATGATGAGGAGCGGTTTTTGGGGGATTGATTTTAATTCTATTGATTTCGATAAGATCTCGGATATCCAGGTGACGGTAAACCCTTTGGAAAATATGCTGGGAGTCGGTACCCTAAGATTCTCTGCCGGTAAAGTTTCGAGTAAAGGCAACCCGCTTACCTCCGATTTTATTGCGGTAAAAGCCCCCTATGAAGTATTTAAAAAAGTCAAGACCGTAAGCGTCGATGTGAAAACCGACTGGAATTATCCTAACAAGCTAAGACCGGAAGAAAATCCCGGCTATAATACAAAATACGATCCCAGGCAATAAAGTTTAGAATTAATATAATTTTCAAAATAAACCCGCAATAAAAATTGCGGGTTTATTTTTAGGGAACTTTTTTAATTTTCCTGCTGTCTAATAACATAGAAAGGAGGAAAAGATGAGAAAGATATTTTTGATAGTTATGTTTTTAACGGTTACGCTTGGACTTAGCTTTACAAATGCTTTTGCCGATGGGGCAAAAGCCAGGCATTTGAGTAAACCAATCAGCAATAAGGTAATTGTTGCAAACAGCAGGAACCACTATAATCATGCAGGAAGATTCTTAAGGCTAGCTTTGTTTCGGTCTGGGCCGAAAAACCACCTGGCAATAGGCGTGGTTGTAACCAGACTGCCGTATGGCCATAGGACTATAAGAGTGCGCGGCTCTACCTATCATCTCTACGGCGGCACTTATTACAAAGCCTGCAGGTTAGGTTATATGGTTGTTCCGGCTCCTTGCTAAAAAGTAAAAAGCGCACTTTACATTCAGAAGAATAAGGATAATAATAGCTTTGGTAAATTATCAAAGCTATTATTATCCAAGTGGGAACTTTTAAGCGGGAAATACGGTCTAATATAAGGAAGGCATATGAAAGATATTGACCAGAATATACTGGAGCTTGCCCGTCAGGGCGATATCGATGCTTTTGAAGACATATATAAAGAAACAAGCGGATTTGTTTATAATGTTGCTTTGAGGATAACCCGTAACAGCGCTGATGCGCAAGAGGTAACCCAGAATGTTTTTTTAAAGATTTACCGGAACTTAAAAAGTTTTGCCTTCCGTTCGGCTTTTAAAACCTGGGTTTATAGGATCACCGTAAATACAGCGATTAATTACTACCGTAAGTCGATGAAAGAACAGAAGCGCAGAGTTGATTTTGATGATATTGCTCCTACTTTGGCAAATAGTTCCGTAACCTCTGAAAATGTTATTAAGAGCGATAATGAGTCAAGGCTACAATCTTTATTAGGCTTGTTAAGCCTGGAGCATAAGGCTTGTTTAGTTTTACGTGAAATCGAAGGTTTAAGCTATCAGGAGATAGCGGTTTCCTTAAGGATTCCGATTAATACTGTCCGCTCACGTCTAAAACGGGCGCGGCAGGCATTATTGGAAGAGGCAAGAAAGGGGAGAAAAGATGCGCTGTAAAAAAATACAAAATTTACTTAAATCCGACTATTTAGACGGTAATCTTAATCTCCTGGAACAAAAAGAAGTTTTAAAGCATCTTGAGCGGTGCGATCAATGTCGTGTTTTAGAAAAAGAATTAAGGGGGCAGAGGGAATTTTTCCAGAAAATGCAAAAACAAAATGTCTCCGGACAAGTCTGGCAAAATATTAAACAGGAAATACTTAAGAAGCAGTTAGAGCGGGAAACTTATAGCGGTGTATTCGAGCGATTAAAAGAATTTTTGTTTCCTAGTCATAGGGTGCTTGCTCTGGTGAGTGCTGCTACAGCGGTAATTATTGTTATGGCTTTAGCCGGCTCATTTATCCGCGGCAGAAATATTTTAAATGAAGAAAAAGACGCGGCTATCCTGGCAGAATACGCTATAAATATCGAAGACCAGGAGTTGCTCAGCGGCCTTGGGACCAATATTGAGGAATATTTTCTCTAAGAGGAACTTTTTTAGGAAATTAGATGTCTAAATAGGTGAAAGGGGGAACAATTCGATGAGGAAGACAAAACTGGCAATCTTTGGTTTAATAGCGGCTATTCTTACGGTCAGTCCGCTATACGCCCAAACAGATAAAGAAGGTAAAAATGGCTACAAGGAAAAAATTTATAAAGAATTGAACCTATCCGCTGAGCAGCAGAAAAAATTGGAGGAAAACCGTAAGGGCCAAAGAGAAAAGATGAAAGAAATATTTTCGGCAATGAAGGAAAAACAGGACCAGTTGCAGCAGGAACTAAAAAAGACCGACGTTAAAGAAGCTTCCGTTGAGCCGATAGTGAGTGAAATAAAGTCCTTACAGGGCAAATTAATGGACCTTAGGATAAAAGGCATTTTTACGGTAAAAGAAACATTGACTCCTGAGCAATTTGCTAAATTCCAGGAAATGACCAAAAAACAGTTAGAAAAAAAGGAAAAGGTTTTCAAAGGTTTGCGGGATAGATCTAAGGATAAAAAGTGTTTCCAAAGGCAAGGTAACCAGGCGGGGGACGTAATTTCTGATTAATTAGGGATATTTTAAAAAATGGGGTCAGAGCTAATTTATCTGAATGTGAGATAAGATAAATTAGCTCTGACCCCATTTTTGTTACAAGGAATAAAGTCAGAAAAAAGCAGAATAGGGTAATTGAAAAAAATAGAAAAGGTAATTTAATAAGGCTACAGGAGGAGGAATGGATGAGCGGATAGATTTAGAGCATAGGCTTTTGGATAGAATAAAGGAAAAGATAGATTTAAGTCAGTCTGCCAGGGTAAAAGAAGATATCCTGGTGGATGCTTTTTTAGAGTTTTGCAAAATTTCGGGGGCAGGCGATTGTAAGGAAAAATCAGGGTTGTTAAGAAGCGAAGAAGACAATCAGGATTTTTTCCAAGATTTTAAAGGGTATGGGGTAATCGACCCTCTGCTCAATGATCCCTATGTCGAGGATATTATTATCAACAGTATGGCCCCCATATATGTGCACCATGCAAAAGACGGATTTAAAAAGACGGATAAGAATTTCTCATCTATGGATCAACTAAATCTTTTAATAAAAAAGTTATTGGTTTTTAGTGGTTCGAATAATTTAAAAAAAATACATAATATAGATTTACCGGGGATGCGCGGCCGCGTGAATATAGTTTATTCCCCCTTAGGCCCGGATTTAACCATAACCAAAATCAGGTCTTTACCGCTTAGCATTATTGATTTGATTCGGGGCGGAGTTTTAAATTCATATATGGCTGCTTTACTTTGGCTATATATCGAAGGATTGGGGGTCAGGCCGGCTAATATCCTGATTTCCGGAGGCCCTGGCAGCGGTAAAACAACGCTTTTGAACGCGCTTTTAAGCTTTATCCCTTTTAATCAACACATTATAGTTATTGAAGATACTTTTGAATTGGTTACCGACTGGATAGGCAATGTTTCCCGGCTTGAAAGTGATGAAGAAATTTCTTTAGCAGAGCTTGTCAAAAACAGCTTGAGAATGAGGCCTGAAAGGTTAATTGTAGGAGAAGTAAGGGGGAATGAAGCCCAGGATATGATAACGGCGATGAATGTTGGTAAATACTGTATGGGTACTATTCATGCCGGGACGGTAAGGGAAACAATCCTGAGGCTGCAGAGCCATCCGATGAACGTGCCCGAAATATTAGTAAATCTGATCGATGTTTTTATCGTAATGAAAAAAGTTAACTTGAATAGTTCTTTTTTAAGGGTAATGAGCGAAATAACCGAAACAGCGGGTCTTGAGCAAAAAACAGTTCTTATCTCGCCGTTGTGGAAATATGACTTTGCTTCGCAAAGTTATAATGAAATCGGCGTTTCTTCAGTTTATCGGGATAAATTATCACAGGCAAGCGGTTTAAGCGGTAAGCAGATTTTAGATGAAATAGGCCGAAGGAGGGTTTTTCTCGATAGCTTGAGCAGGGCAGATATTAAGGACATAAAAGAGGTGTCTTTACATTGTGAAGCTTATACACATGATCCGCAAAAAGCTTTATCCGAAGTTAACAGGTTTTTACATTCTTAGAACTTTATTTTATTAAGAATTGGTTTGGCGCCACCTAGGCAGGCGGTAGCTTAGCCGGAGAGAGTGTTTAATACCAGGTTTTCCGGGTGGATAAAGATCAATTAAAAGGGGAATAGGATAATTCACAATTTTGATTTTACCTAATAAAATAACAACATCAAGATAATCGGGCATTAAAAAAAGGAGGAGATATGTGTCAAAGTTGCGGTTGTACGCCATGTAAAAAATGCGGAAAGCCTGTTGAAAAAAGCGTCTGCAGCGGCTGTGGTAAAAAATCGGCCGAATGTACTTGTAAAGAAAAAAATAGCTAGCAGAAAAAAGAAAAAGGCCCGGGTGTAAAATGGCTAATAAAAAAGTAATGATCGTAGACGATGATAAAGAGTTTCTGGATGAACTTAATGAAATTCTCTCCCTTAGCGGCTATGAGATGGTAAGCGCAAATGATCCGGCTAAAGCCTTAGATGTAGCGGCTAAGGAGCGGCCCGACGTAATAGTCGTTGACCTTAAAATGCCCAATAAAACCGGATTTCAGTTGGCGGACGAATTGCGTTATCTCTCCGGAATGGATGATATTCCGATAATTGCCATGACCGGGTATTTTAAAGACAGCTACGCCCCACTTTTAAATATTTGCAGGATAAAAAAATGCCTGAGAAAACCGTTTAACCCCTTGGATATAATAGCAGAAATAGAGAACGTTTTATCGATAAAATAACCGAACAGAAAGGAAAAAAGACTCATGGAAAGATCAAATACTAAAGAAGAGCTAGTCAAGATGTTAAATCAGGCTTTGGAATTGGAGCATGCCGCCAGGATCCAGTATCTGGCTCACGCAGAGTTAATCAAAGGGCTTAATTCGGAAAAATTAATTGAACGTCTTAAAGAGATTGCCTCTGATGAAGGAAAACATGAAGCGACTTTTCGTAACCTTATCGGTAACTATCTTGATGGTGAACCTTCTATGGGTATCGCGAAAACACATAGGGCTAAAGAGACTGTTGAGATTATGGAAATAAATTTAAAAGGAGAAAAAGAGGCCGTTGATTTTTATAGACAGATTTACAGAAAAGTTATCAATGGTAAAGACAAGTTGGATTATCAATTCGAAACCTTGGAGCATGATATCCGTCATGTGATCATGGAAGAATTGGAACATATAACTGAATTATCGGTTTTACTAGGAAAATAACAATATCAAGGGAGAGGTATGAAGCTCTGTAAGCTTGAGAAAGATATGCTTCCGATAGGCCCGTTAATGATCGAACACAGACTTATCGATAGAGTCATTGAACTGCTTGAAAATGAATCAAGGCAGATGCGGGATACAAATGTAACTAACATAAAATTTATTAACCAGGCAGTGGATTTTCTTAAAGTTTATGCTGATAGGTGCCATCATGGCAAAGAGGAAAAGATCCTTTTTAAAGCGCTTAGAGCTAAGCCTCTCTCGGCGCAGGATAAAGACATGTTGGAAGGCTTAATAAATGACCATATCAGGGCCCGCCTTCTAGTCGGTAAAATTTCGGAAGGAGTAGGAGAAAATTACTTTAAGCCAACTAGTGAAATGACAAAATCGATAGCTTCGATTATCGAGGATTTGACCAAGCTATACAGGTCCCATGTACACAAAGAAGACAAGCAATTTTTTGTGCCGGCGATGAATTATTTCAGTAAAGAAGAGCAGGATAACATGCTTTGCGAATTTTGGGAATTTGACAGAACATTAATCCACGAAAAATATAAATCTGTAGTTTTGCAACTTGAAAAAGGAGAATAATTTAGATGACTGCAATTGTAGATCCGAATATATGCATTGGTTGTACGTTGTGTACACAACTTTGTCCATCCATCTATAAAATGGAAAGTGAAAAAGCGGTAGCCTATACAAATCCTATACCTAAGGAAAGTTTGGATTGCGCCCGTAATGGAGCCGAACAATGCCCCGTTCAGGCTATTGTTATTGAAGCGTAAAAAAAATGAATGATAATGGAATTACCATAAAAATTTCCGGAGAAGCCGGCCAGGGAATCCAGTTAATCGGATCGGCACTATGCAACATCTTTAAGAGATGCGGCTGTTATATATTTGCCAACCAGGATTATATGTCCAGGGTGCGCGGCGGGAATAATTTTATTCAAGTACGCGTATCAGATAAGCCGATATATACATTGCGGGAGAATTCGGATATTACAGTGGCTTTTGATAAAAAAAGTTTTTTGTTGTATAAAAAAACGCTCAATAAAGGAATAATTATAAGTGACAAGAAAAAATTTAGCATTACTGATGAGTTTCCAGGTTTTTTGGATGTTCCATTTTATGATTTAGCTGAAGCCTCCGGAAGCGATATGTTTATTAATACTGTCTGCTGTGGTGTAATCCTGGCTCTAACCGGAGTTGATTTTAACTATCTTGAGCAGGTGATAAAAGAATCTTTTGCCGATAAGGGTGAAGAGATTATTGGAAAGAATATTTCCGCTGGTAAAGCCGGATTTGATTATATAAAAAATAATTTTAAAGACGATAAATTTAAAATAAAAACCGGTATAGTTAACCAGACTTTATTAATGAATGGCAACGAGGCAATCGGTTTGGGCGCAATAAGGGCCGGATGTAAATTTTATTCTGCTTATCCGATGACGCCTTCGACTAGCATAATGGATACAGTGGCCCATTTCGCCAAAGAATTTAATATCGTGGTTGAGCAGGCAGAAGATGAAATTGCAGCTATTAATATGGTTATCGGCGCATCATTCGCCGGCGTAAGGGCAATGTCGGCTACTTCAGGAGGAGGGTTTTGTTTAATGGTAGAAGGTTTAAGCCTGGCTGCTATGACCGAGACGCCGGTTGTTTTAGTCGATGCCCAAAGGCCCGCCCCGGCAACGGGATTTCCTACTCGGACCGAACAGTCGGACCTTGATTTTCTTATCCATGCCGGCCACGGTGAATTTGCCAGAGCGGTTTTTGCTCCCGGGACAATAGAAGAGGCTTTTTATCTTACGATAAAAGCATTTAACCTTGCCGAAGAATACCAGATACCGGTTTTAATAATGACCGATCAGCATCTGGCTGATTCTTATAGAAATATCAATTCTTTGGACCTGAATAAAGTAACAGTAAAGAGGTCAATCATCTCCAAAGAAGATTCGAAAAGTATTGGTTCTTATCAAAGGTATCAACTGACTCCTACAGGCATATCCCCCCGGGCCATTCCTTCTTGGATCGAGGATGTCATTTATTCTGATAGCGATGAGCACGATGAAATGGGGCATATTACCGAAGACGGCAAGCTGAGGACAGAGATGGTCAAGAAGAGGTTTTATAAAAAAGTAGCCGGTTTAACCCAGGAAATAGAAAAGCCTACGGGGTTTAATCTTAAGGATGCAAACAATATCCTTTTAGGTTTTGGTTCCACCTACGGCGTGATGAGAGAAGTATGCGAAGTCCTGGGGTCCGAATTTGGATTTTTGCATTTTTCGCAAGTATGGCCTTTTCCTGTTTTAGAAACTGTTGAGGTTTTAAAAAAGAATAAAAATATTATCACAGTTGAAAATAACGCCGGTGGCCAGCTGGCCAGATTATTAAAAAGAGAAACAGGGATTAATGCGGATTGTTCAATATTACGTTACGATGGAAGGCCGTTTAGCCTTGATTTTGTAATAGGGCAGATTAAGCAGCTAGGCTACAGTATGCCGAATCATTTATAGCCTAATTTATAAGGAAAGAAGGTATTAATTGAATACAAATGATTTTAAAAGTAATGATGAAATTGCCTGGTGTCCGGGTTGTGGTGATTTTGGAATTCTCAATGCCCTTAAAAAGGCATTAGTTGCGCTTGGAAAATCCCCCAAGAATATCCTCCTTGTTTCGGGGATTGGGCAGGCGGCCAAACTTCCTCACTATATAAAAGCTAACTGTTTCAACGGCCTGCACGGAAGGGCCCTACCGCCTGCTGTAAGCGCAAAAATTGCCAATCGTGATCTGACCGTGATAGTAACTACCGGAGACGGGGATTGTTACGGAGAAGGCGGGAACCATTTTATACATAATATAAGAAGAAATGTTGATATTACGGTTATAGTCTGTGATAACCAGATCTATGGGTTGACCAAAGGCCAGGCATCGCCGACTTCTGATTTAGGGTATCAAACCAAAGTCCAGATCAACGGCGTTATTATGCAGCCCTTGCATCCTTTAGAAATGGCAATTTCCCTGGGATGCGGATTTGTTGCCAGAGGTTATTCTGCGGATATAGATTTTCTTTCCAGCTTGATAATTGAAGGGATAAAGCATAAAGGGTTCTCCCTGATCGATGTGCTGCAGCCCTGTGTAAGTTTTAATAAAAAAAATAGCTATGAATGGTATTCAAAGCGCATATACAAAATCAATGAAGATCCAAATTATCACCCTGAAGACAGAATTGCGGCTTATCAAAAAGCAGCTGAATGGGGGGAGAGGATCCCTATCGGAATCATTTTTAAGCAAGACGGGCAAACTTATGGCCAAAGAAGCGGTATAGACGCTATGGCACCGTTGGTTGATGAAGATATAAACGATATAAATATAGATAATGCATTAAAAGAGTTTATTTAAGGAATAGGTGCAGGATGTATCGGGAAGGCGGTGTAAAATGAAAAAATTACTTATCATTATATTGGCAGTCGCATTGTGCCTGACAGAAGCATATGCTGCTACTAACCAGACGATCAATATCAATACCACCATTCCAACAATGACCGGAGGTTTAAACGTTACAATAAGCAGGGTTACGGGTACTGTTTGGACACCGGCAACTTCGATTAGTTTTGGCGCTTTAACCTGGGATCCGTTAAACAGTATTTTCCTACCCGATAGTTATTATGCTGTTGATATAGGGGTTTTGGATAATTCCGGCGCTGTTTGGACAGTGACGCATACACGGACATCTTTGGCTGGGACTGGAACCAACCTTGATAATAAGGTTAATGTAGCTTTTGTCAAACAGACAAGCAGCACTACATCTCAGGAGCTGCAAAAGGTTAGTTATCAGGATAGCCAGGGGATAGCCTACACCAAGACCACATTAAGCGGAGGCTGGTTACGTATATATTATGGTATAGGTACAGGCGATCCGGCAAATCCCGATGCTCCGGGGGTTACGCCGATCAGCCTGGATTCGCAGGCAGGAACATACAGCGGTACTGTAACTATTACGCTTACACCTTAAAATCGCTGTCAATTTATGAGAATTCTTGTTACAATAAATCGCCTTCAGGATTTTTATGTCCGGAAGGCGAAAATACTTTTGAAAGGTTTAAATTAAAATGGGGCTAACTCAGCTTTTATTTGCTAACCCGGGTTTATTTATAATTCTTGCATCAATACTTATATACTCCGTTATTTTCCACGAAGTTGCTCATGGTTGGGTTGCTCTTCGTTTCGGAGACGATACGGCCAAAAGATACGGCAGGTTAACGCTAAACCCTCTTTCCCACCTTGATCCCATCGGGACATTAATGCTTTTTTTTGTAGGTTTCGGATGGGCAAGACCGGTTCCGGTTGACTATTACAGCTTAAAAAATAAACGCTTTGGTTTATTCAGCGTAGCTTTGGCAGGCTGCGCAACAAATGTAATGATAGCAGTTATCGCTTTATTCCTTTTGCACTTTGAGGCCGTTAACAGTAATCCTGTTTTTTCAATTATACTGCCAATAGTAGTCAGAATAAATATTATGCTAGCTTCTTTTAACTTAATACCTTTGCCTCCATTAGACGGATCGAAGGTTTTAATGAGCTTCCTGCCTAAGGATGTCCAGGAAAGATTCGCCGGTATTGAACCATACGGCTTTTTTATATTGATTTTTTTGCTCTTTACCGGCTTGTTAAATCCTTGGATAAATTTTATGTATAACTTGATTTTTGGTTTTGTGGGTTTGCTGTTTGGTTTTTTTTCGGGTTGAGTTTCCCGCATATTTTATGAAATTTAGTATAAAATTTATCTTAATATTATTATCATTAACTTTATTAGGAGCAAGACCGCAGGAGCCGCAAAAAAACATGAAGATACAGATCTTTAACGCGGTAACTAATAGAATCGAAGAAGTTGAAAAAATATATAAAACGGATGAGGAATGGAAAAAGATATTAACCCCTGAAAGCTATAGAGTTACGCGTCTAAAGGAAACCGAAAAACCGTTTGATGCCCAATGTTCTATTCCTAGAAAGGGGGGAAGGGGGATTTACCGCTGTGTTTGCTGCGGGACCGACCTTTTCAGATAT
>Ga0265297_10007431_pt1 | contig 15195 bp, 11 predicted proteins | sample Munlanlwell13791_FD_192502 | JGI IMG/M metagenome (GOLD analysis project Ga0265297, IMG submission 192502) | Leachate microbial communities from a municipal landfill in Southern Ontario, Canada - Leachate well 137-91 | ecosystem: Engineered > Solid waste > Landfill > Unclassified | place... | reverse complement strand
TTCTGGCCGCTTCCGGCTTGAAGAATTGGGTAAATGGCAAATTTTGGAAACATTTTTTCAAGGTTTCCCTGGTTGGCGTTTTGCTTTTCTGGTATCTTTTTGAGGCGGCGCTGGCTTATCCTTTTTATCTTTCTTATTTCAATCAGTTCGGTGGCGGCGTTTCCGGGGGATACCGTTCCGTGACGGATTCCAATTACGACTGGGGACAGGATTTAAAACGGCTGAAAGATTGGGCAGAAAAAAACCTGCCTGCCGGCAGGCAGGTCGCCGTTGATTATTTTGGCGGCGGCGACGTCAAATATTATCTGGGCGATAAAGCGGTAAATTGGTGGTCAGGAAAAGGCAATCCCAGAGATATCGGCATTGAGTGGCTGGCGGTTTCGGTAAATACTTTGCAAAGCGCCTTAGCTAAGCCCGCGTCCGGATTCCAAAGAAATCCCGAAGACGAATATAATTGGCTTAAGGAAATCCAAAACCCGCTTCAGCCCGACTTTAAAGCCGGAACGTCCATTTTTATTTTTCATCTTTAATGAAATTATCCATCGGCATTGTTGGTTTGCCTAATGTCGGTAAGTCAACGCTTTTTAAGTTAATAACGAAGCAAGAGGTTAATATCGCCAATTATCCTTTTGCCACCATCGACCCAAATGTCGGCGTGGTTGCGGTTCCCGACGAACGTCTGGAAAAGCTGGCGAAATTAAGCAGCTCCAAGAAAGTTGTTCCGGCGGTAGTGGAGTTTTACGATATCGCCGGCCTGGTCAAAGGCGCCAATAAGGGCGAGGGGCTGGGCAACCAGTTTCTTTCCCATATTCGGGAGGTAAACGCCGTTGTCGAGGTGGTGCGGTGTTTTAAGGCAGGTGAGATTATCCACGTTGAAAATAAGGTTGATCCCCTGAAGGATATTGATACCGTTAACACGGAATTGATTTTAAAAGATTTGGAAACCGTTGAAAAAAGAACCGTAAAACTGGAAGGAGAAGCGAGAACCGGCGACAAAAATAAAATAAAGGATTTGGAAACAGTCAAAAAAATCCAGGACGGGCTGAATAAAAACATTTTGGCGATTAATCTCAATCAAGAATTGATAAGTGAACCGGTTATAGAAGAATTGAATCTTCTGACTTCAAAGCCGCAGATCTATCTTTTGAACGGCGAAGCCGAAGACGTTTCCGAAGAATTAAAAAATAAAATCAAAGGCCTTAAGGCCGATTATCTGATATCCGATTTGGGCAGGGAGCAAAGCGTGAATGATTTGATAAAAAAGGCGTATGAAATACTGGGGTTAATAAGTTTTTTGACTACCGGCGAAGACGAAACCCGTGCCTGGACCATCAAAAAAGGAGCCGAGGCGCCTGAAGCCGCCGGTGTTATCCACACCGACTTTGAAAATAAATTCATCAGGGCCGAAGTCATCAATTGGGAAAAATTAATGGAAGCCGGCGGCTGGGTGGCGGCGAAACAGAAAGGGCTGGTCGGGATTGAAGGCAAGGATTATGAAGTCCAGGATGGCGATGTGATGGTGATAAGGCATTCTTAGTTTTGGTTGTTTCAAGGATTAAATCATTCTAAATAAATATCGAGTTTCTACTGTTGGGCATGTTATAATATTATTATTATGAAACTATTTAATTTCTTTAAATTTTTGTTTAGCAATTTCGAGAGAGAAAAAGATAGAGTAAAATCCCGGTTCTTTCAATTATTATTTAATCTTGGTTCCGCTTTGGTAGTCGGCCTTTCGGTCGGGACTATAGTTATGGCTTTTAACAATCCTCCGGGGAATCCGACTACTGGTGGAGGAATAATCGGTGCGGCTTCCGGGGCTCCGGCTAGCTCTCTATATATTGATTCCACTGGTAAGGTTGGCATCGGGACAACGAGCCCTGCGGCAAAATTTCATATTCTTTCTTCAACCTCCGGGGAAACTACCACCTCATTCGTGCAAAATAGTAGTAACACAGCAAACTCGCAAGCACGCGAAATATTAAGAGTTGCCGGTTCCAGCGCTGGAGATTCTTATACAGTTTATGATATCGATGGGGTGATATCGTGGGCAATAGGAACTGATAATTCTGATGCCGATAAATTTAAGATTGCAACGGGAGGTATTTTAGGAACATCTGATGATAAATTAACAATTCAATCAGATGGCAACGTTGGCATCGGGACGACGAGTCCGGATCATAAACTTGATGTTAATGGTAAAGTAAGGGCTAATTCTTTCTATTCTGGTTCATCGGGTTCTATGGGGCTTAACGCAACAACTAATTTGGTTACGGGTTTTAGTTCTGGATTTTTAATAGTGGTTTCTGAAGGTTACGGTCGGGCAGCCGTGATAGTGGTTTCTACTTATACGGGAGCGGCATTTATAGCAGGAAACACTTTATTTACCACAACTTAAGGGACTGCTGATAAAATTAACATTTATGTCAGCGGTTCTAATTTAGTGGCCGAGAATAAAAGTTTCGCAGATAATGCCGTCAATTATAGTATTCTCGGGACACCTTAATTAAATCGGGGAAAACAGCGCAACGGGAATTTCTTATCGAGGTTGATTTTACAATCGCTTCTTAGTTAAGAAGCTTTTTTATTTGTCTTGAGTAAAATCGTTAATTTCTATATATTTAATACATGTTTAGAGATTTTAAGAATCTGAAAAATTCCGAGCTGGAAGAAAAAATCCTGAGATTTTGGGAAGAAAACAAAATTTTCGAGAAATCCGTCAAAAGACGGGAGAAGAAGCCGCTTTTTTCTTTTTATGACGGCCCACCTTTCGCCAACGGCTTGCCGCACTACGGCCATATTTTGGCTACAGTTATCAAAGACGCAACCACCCGTTTTTGGACGATGGCCGGTTTCAGAGTTGAGCGCCGGGTGGGCTGGGATACCCACGGCTTGCCTGTTGAAACCGAAATCGAAAAACAACTCAATCTCAAAGGCAAAAAAGACATTGAGAGATTCGGCATCGAGAAATTCAATACCGCCTGCCGGGATTCGGTTTTCCGCTACCGGAAAGAATGGGAGAAAACCCTTGAAAGAGTCGGCCGCTGGGCCGATTACGGAAACGCCTACACCACTTTGGACAATTCCTATATGGAATCGGTCTGGTGGGTTTTCAAAAAACTTTGGGAACAGAAATTGATTTATAAAGATTTCCGGGTGACGCCTTATTGTTTCCGCTGCGGCACGCCTTTATCCAATTTTGAGGTTAATCAGGGCTACCGGGAAGCCGAGGACCCGTCAATATACGTGAAATTCAGAATTAAGAATTCAGAATTAAGAATTAAGGATAAAGAATATTTATTGGTTTGGACGACTACGCCCTGGACTTTAACGGCTAACGTCGCCATCGCCGTTAATCCGGAATTGGTTTACACGAAATATAAAGCCGACGGCGAATATCTTTGGTCTTACAATTTGCCGCCGGAAATCAGCGGCAAGAAAATCGAGGCGGTGGGAAAAACTTCCGGCAAAAAACTGGTCGGTTTGGAATACGAGCCGCTTTACGAGATTTCCGGCCAGACGATTGAAAATCCGGATTATTACCATGTATTGCCCGCTGACTTCGTTTCCACCGAGGAAGGAACGGGCTTGGTTCATATCGCTCCGGCTTTCGGGGAAGAGGACTACAATCTGATAAAAACCCGGTTTCTCAAAAGCGGAGCGAAAAACAAAAAATTCGAGTTTCCTTTCACGGTTGACGAGGAAGGGAAAATGAATAAAGGAGTTATCGCCGAGGGGTTGTTCGTGAAAGAAGCCGATAAAGTCATTTTAGCGGACTTGGAAGAAAGAAATCTTCTCTACAAAAAAGAAATCATTCTCCACCAGTATCCTTTCTGCTGGCGCTGCGATTCGCCGCTGCTTTATTATCCGTTAAGCACTTGGTATGTCGCTGTCACCAAAATCAAGGATAAGCTGGTGAAAAACAACAAAAAAATCAATTGGGTGCCGGGGCACATCAAGGAAGGAAGATTCGGCAAGTGGCTGGCCGAGGCCCGGGATTGGGCTTTCTCAAGAAACCGTTTCTGGGGCGCGGCTCTGCCCATCTGGCAATGCGAGAAGTGCCAGAAAAATATTGCTGTCGGCTCCCTGAAAGAATTGGCGCAATCGACAAGCACGGCCGGCAACCGGTATTTCCTGCTGCGGCACGGCTATTCCGAGTCAAACCACCACAAGATCATTTCCTGCTGGCTTGAGAAAAAAATAATCAATCTTACCGATGAAGGAAGAAAACAAATCGAAAAAGCCGCTCAAAATCTGAAAAATAAAAATATTCAGCTGATTTTTTCCTCGGATTTATTACGAACCAAACAAACCGCCGGAATTATTTCAAAAGAAATCGGAATCCCGGTTAAGTTCGATGAACGATTAAGGGAATACAATGTCGGAATTTTCAATGGCGAATCGAAGGAAAGTTTCGATGAATTCATGGGCAAAGAAGCAATAGCTCTGTTTGAGAAGACGCCGCCGCAAGGAGAAAATCTGCGCGATATCCGCCGGCGGGCGATGAGTTTCATTCTGGAATTGGAGAAAAATTATCAGAATAAAAACATTTTGATTGTCAGTCATGCTTATCCACTTTTTCTTTTGGAGAAAGGGGTTCAGGGTTTAAGCGACGAAGAAATCAGCCGGCGTATCCTGAAGGATTACCAGGAAGTAGGGGAAATTCGGGAAATAAAATTTTCCAATCTTCCTTATGCCGAAACGGGCGAACTCGACCTCCATCGGCCCTATATCGATAAAATCGAATTGGATTGTCCGCATTGCGGCGGCCGGGCCAAACGGGTTCCGGAAGTTTTTGATTGCTGGTTTGAATCCGGTTCCATGCCTTACAGCCAGTGGCATTATCCTTTTGAAAACAAGGAACTGGTCAAAAAAACCTTTCCCGCCGATTTCATCGCCGAAGGCCTGGATCAGACCCGGGGCTGGTTTTACACGCTCCATGTTCTGGCCGCGGCCCTGACATTGAAAAACATCGGTTTAGGCAAAGACAAGCCGGCTTCAAAGAATATCGTCGTTAACGGGCTCATTTTGGATTCTTTCGGAAGGAAATTGAGCAAAAAACTGCGCAATTACACCGAGCCGGAAATCGTTTTCGACAAATACGGCGTCGATGCCCTGCGTTATTTCCTTCTAAGCTCCACCCAGTTGGGCGAGGATTACCAGTTTTCCGACAAAGGAGTGGAGGAAATTTTCCGGAAGGTCATCGATAAATTCAGGAATGTTTTTAATTTTTATGAGCTTTACGCCAATAGTCAATTTCAGGAAGTCCGACCTCCTGAAATTAACCGTCAATATTTGGGAGGTCGGACTTCTCAAACATTGAATATTTTAGATAGATGGATTTTGGCCCGGCTTAACGAGGTTATTTTGGAAATGACCGAAAAAATGAAGGCCTATGAGCTTACGGATGCCACGAGAATCCTGGCGGCTTTCATCGACGACCTTTCCAACTGGTACGTGCGGCGTTCCCGGAAGAGATTTTCGGGCGAAGACACAAAGCGGGCCGCGGCCACGCTCGGTTATGTAATTTCAGAAACCAGCAAATTACTGGCGCCGTTCGCTCCGTTTATTTCCGAAGCGGTTTATAAAAGTATCAAGTATCAAGTATCAAGTATCAAGAAAAATGAATCAGTTCACTTAGAAGATTGGCCGAAAGCCGATAAAAGAATAGTTGATAGAAATTTGATGGAATCAATGGTTGAGGTGCGGCGTTTGGCCAGTTTGGCTTTGGCGAGAAGGTTGGAAGCCGGAATAAAAGTGAGGCAGCCCTTGTCAGAATTAAGAATTAAGAATTATGAATTAAGAAACAAAACCGAATTATTGGCTGTCCTTAAAGACGAAATCAACGTTAAAGAAATAATTTTTGATTCCAAAATCAAGGAAGAGTTGGAATTAGATACCGAAATAACGCCCGAACTGAAGGCGGAAGGCGTTTTAAGGGATTTGACCCGGCTGGTTCAGGGTTTGCGCCAGGATGCCGGTTATCAGCCGAAAGACAGGATTATTTTGATGATTGAAGGCCCGGCGGAATTAAACACCATTCTCGAAAAAAAAGAAGATTTCCTCAAAAAAGAAATTAATGCCCATGATATTGAGCTGAAGCACTCGGATAAATTTGACGCGGAATCAAGTACCAAAATGGGCGAGTGGCAGATTTGGCTGGGGGTGAGAAGGATTTGAAAAACTCCCGCAATTGCCTTTCAGAACCAGAATAATTTTGCTCCAGCGGCAAAATTTCCTGCCTGCCGGCAGGCAGGTCTTTTCCCTCGGCGCTGAAACTTTACTTTGTGAAGACCCAGCTTTCAGCGCCTGCGGGATATTCTTCAGGGCAACTGCGGGAGTTTTATTTTATTGGGGATTTTAGATTTTATTTCGGCGATATTTACTATTTGACATGATAGTTTAATCATGTTATTATTAAATAATAGGTAATACAGCTTGTAGAAGATTGAACATTAAAAAATAATAAAAGGCAAAAAAGGAGGAGGCATGAAGTTTCTCGATCGTTTGAATGGGAAATTCCTTAATTTTTTTAAGGAGTTGCCGGATTTAGCGCTATGGGAAAAAGTCGGAGAGCCCAAGACATTAGCCAAAGGTTATGGCGGACGAAAATTATTGAGTCAGGAATTCAGAAACCCCAGGACTAAAGCTTTACAGGATTTTACCATGTATTCCCAGCCTGAATCATCGGTGGTTCTGGCCTTAACGGAAAATCTTGAGGTTATTTCCACTCTGCAGTACAAACAGGCGATTAACGATTTAACGCTTGAAGTGGCGGCAGGCAATTCCGATAATATCAAGGATAAGCCCGAAGTAGTCGCGCAAAAAGAGCTTTTGGAAGAAACCGGATACCAGGCGCATAAAATGATTTCCCTCGGGCATATTTGGGTTAATACTCGAAATGCTTGGGACGTCAGGAATATTTTTCTTGCTTTTGGATGCACCCAGGTGAAAGAATCCAAAAAAGATCCAAACGAGGAGATTATAAGAATACTTATCCCGTTCAAGGATTGGGAGGCGATGATTCGCAAAGGCGTTATTGTTGACGCGCAGTCCATCGTCGCTACTTATAAATCTCTTCCTTATGTTTATCCCGGAAAATAACAGATTTCCGGAATTAAAAACAGACCCGCAACAACTTAAAGTTGTTGCGGGTTTTTAATTTAGAAAATGATTCTCGGATGGAGTTATCGCCTAAATAAGCCCTATTTTTTTCTTGATTTCTTTGATTTTCGCTTGGGCTTGTTTCCCGGCTTTTTTGGCGCCGGCTTTCAGGACGGATTTAATTTTGGCGGATTGCGGTTTCGATTTTTGAAACGGCTTGAGAGAATCTGAAATCACTTTTGCCAAATCTTTTTTGAATTCGGCGTAGCCCTTGCCGCTATATTTTTCTTCCAGGATTTTTATAGGTTTGCCGGATAGGGCGGAATAAATCGTCAAGAGATTACTGACCGCGGCTTTGTTTTTTAAGTCATATTTGATTTCCCGGCCGGAATCGGTGACGGCTCTGGCCAGTTTTTCCTGGATTGTTTTTGGTGAATCATCCAGGAAAACGCAGCCGCTGGGCTGTGACTTGGACATTTTTTTGACTGGGTCGTCCAAGCTCATTATTCGGGAGGCATCAGTTAAAAGGGGCTTGGGTTCAACAAAAGTTTTGCCGAATTTTTTATTGAATTTTCTGGCTAAAGTTCGGGCAAATTCCAAATGTTGGAGTTGATCTTTCCCAACGGGAACAAATTCGGCGTCATAAAGCAAAATATCGGCAGCCATCAGAATAGGGTATTCGGCCAAACCGAAGTTGGATTTTTCAATAGTTTCTTCCAATTTTTCTTTTGTGATTTTTTCTCTTTCGGAGGGTTTAAGTGGTTGGAGCACTTTTTCTTTGAAAGCCGTCATACGCATAAGTTCGCTCAACGGCGTGAGCGTGCTTAAAATCCATTTAAATTCTTGGAGGGGTTCAATCTGCGATTGCTGAAAAATAATTGATTTTTTTGGGTCAAGTCCGGCTGTTAAAAAATCCGCCGCTAAATTTATGATATTGGCGCTTAAATCTTTTGCTTCCGGATTTTCCGTGAGCGCGTGAAAATCGGCAATAAAAAAATAACACCGATATTTTCCGGAATTCTGGAGCTCCACGAAATTTTTAAGGGCGCCAAGGTAGTTGCCGAGGTGAAGTTTGCCGGTCGGCTGGATTCCGGAGATTAAGATTGGTTTAGACATATTTTAGAACTGTTAGACCTCAATCACCACGGGCAGAATCATCGGTCTTCTCTTGGTTTTATTATACAGAAACTGGCCGATTTGGTCACGGATAAGCGATTTGAAATAATCGGCATCGAGGGGCTGGTAGCGGGGTAGGCGGCCGATCATTCCCCGGATGTGGCGTCTGATTTCATCGAGAAGGGACTGGTTTTCTCTTAAATAAATGAAACCGCGGGAGATAATGTCGGGATTTTTAACCAGTTGGCTGGTGCGGCGGTCGATGGTGGTAATGATGACGACCATGCCTTCCTGGGCCAGAACTTTCCGGTCGCGGAGCACCACTTCGCCGACATCGCCGATGCCCAAGCCGTCAACCATGACATAAGAAACCGGCACTTCCTCTTTGGTTAATTGGGCGTGGGTGGGCGAGAATTCCATTACCTGGCCGTTTGAAGGCAGGAAAGTATTTTTTTCCGGTATTCCTATTTTATGGGCCAGTTCGTTATTGATGGCTCTCATGAAAATATAGCCGTAGATGGGAATGAAAAATTTAGGATTGATTAATTTAGTCGTTAATTTCAGTTCTTCCTGGGGCGCGTGGCCGCTTGAATGGATGTCGATGATTTTCGAATAGAAAACCTTGGCTCCCTGCCGGCTGATGCCGTCTTTAAGCAATTGGACGCCTCTTTCGTTGCCTGGGACAACCGAAGCCGACAATAAAACCGTGTCCGTGGCTTTCAAACTGATGAAGCGGTGCTCGCCGTTGATGATTCTGATTAAGCTGGCGTTGGCTTCGCCCTGGGCGCCGGTGCTTAAAATCATGACTTTATTGTCAGGATGTTTTTTAACGTCCTCCAGGGGAATAATCAGCCCTTTCCTGGCTTTGATGTAGCCGAGATTCTGGGCGATTTGAATGTTGGTTTGCATGGAATAGCCGCTTATGGCTACTTTGCGGTCAAGCCGGTCGGCAATTTTCAGGATTTCGTCGACGCGGTTAATGAGCGAGGCGAAAAGAGCGATGATTATCCGGCCGGGAGAATTTTTGAAAATTTCCTCAAGATTTTTTTCCACCACCCGTTCCGAAAGGGAATAGCCCGGTTCTTCGGCGTTGGTGCTTTCAAGAAAAAGAGTATGGATTTTTTGCTCGCCGATTTTTTTGAGTTCGGCCAATCCTTTGGGCTGTCCTTCTTTGTCGTAATCGAATTTATAGTCGCCGATATAAGCCATTTTTCCTATGGGGGTGTTCAGCACGAAACCTAAAGTATCCGGAATGTTGTGGGCGACGCCGAAAAACTCGGCTGAAAAATACTTGGAGAGTTCGACTTTGTCCTTGTCTTTTATGATTTGGAAGTTAAGCTTGGCCGCTTTGGGAAATTCCTCCTGTCTTTTATTGATGATTTCTTTGGTGAGAGCGGCGGCGTACATCGGGGGATTGCCGAGTTTTTCCATCAGATAAGGGATGCCTCCGATGTGGTCGTAATGGGCGTGAGTGACGATGATGGCTTTGATGTTTTGTTTCCGTTCTTCAAGATAGGCGACGTTGGGGATGATGTAGTCGATGCCCGGAGTTTCTTCTTCGGGAAACTGAAATCCCACGTCGACTATGATTATCTCGTTGCGGTATTCGAAGAAAGTCATGTTGCGGCCGACTTCTTCCAAGCCGCCTAAAGCCGCCCAACGAAGGGGTTCTTCGCGGTGTTCCTCTTTTTTCTCCTCTTTTTTTAATGTTTTTGTTTTTATCATAATATGATTATTTTATTTTCGACTTTAATTATTAATTAAGGGTGCCCCTGAGAGGATTTGAACCTCTAACCCTTACGGGATAGCGTTCTGAACGCTACGCGTATGCCAGTTCCGCCACAGGGGCTTTTTGATAATTTCTAATTTTTTTCCAAGAAATCCAGGTTTTTCGGCATTGATTTCGATTGGGGTTTCTTTATTTCCAGTTTCGGAATTTTTTTGTATTTTTTATTTCTGACCCAGCCGTTTTTGGTGTAGTAATAGCAGGCGCCCTGGAAACGGTCAAAAAAAGAATAGTCGTTTTCCGTCTTGTTGAAAATCCAGTTGGCCATCACCAGTCTTTTTTTTCCCGGGTTGATGGTCAGGTGGTCGTAGCCGGTTGGGACAATCACCACGTCGCCTTTGCTCGCTTTCACCGCATAAGCTTCCTTTATTGAAGCGCCGGTTCCTTTTTGAAAAAAATAAAAAGCTTTGCCTTCGAGAACTTGTATTAATTCCGGAATTTCGAAATGATGATGGCCTTTGGTTTTCGGGAATTCTTTGCCGAACATCTTAGCCGGAATGACGGTGATGTCATATCTTAAATCTCCTTTCTTTTTCAAGCCCCGGTAGACATAATAAACCGCGAACTTTTCCGTTTTTTTTATTTTTGTAAACCATTCCTGGTCGCACAAAACCGGCTGCATTTCATTCAAGAATCGGATTCCCGGTTTTTTATTATTAAGTAGATTGTTTTTCATGATTTTATCTTAATACCCAGGATGTTTCTACGTACCAATCTTTAACATTTTGGAAACGCTCGCTGGCGGTGGTCAAAAATTTGTCCGTGAACCCGCCAAGGTCGTTAATGCTGACGTAAAGGTATTTGGGGGAATACAAAGGAATGGCCGGCAAATCATCGGCAATGATGGATTCCAGATTTTTCAATTTTAGCTGGCGTTCGGCCGGGTCGTCGGTTTGCCGGATTTCTTCCATTAGCTTATCGGCGTTCGGGTTGCCGTAAATCGCCAGATTAAGGCCGGGATAAAATTTTTGGGAAGAATGCCAGAAAGAAAACAGGTCTTCTTCGTTCGCGGGATTGATTCCGAAAAGAATCATTTCGTAGTCGCGCGACCGGATTACCTGGCTAATGATGTCGTCGGGGTTTAGGACTATCAGATTGAGATTCACGCCTATCCCTGACCATTCCTCTTTTATTATTTCGGCCGTGTTGATGAGGAAATCGATTTGGGGAACAACCAGATTGAATTCTAATTTTTTATCTCTGATGACCGTTAAGTCCAGGGTGCTGGTGGCTTCCGATGGTTCGCCGGCTTCCATGGCTTCGCCGTTAAACACTTTTTGGATAATCTGTTTTTTATCAACGGCCTGAGACAGGGCCCGGCGGACGTTTTTGTCCTTGAGATTGGAATTGATGTTTTGGTTGAAGAAGATGGCGTAATAACCGGACATGGCTATGCTTTTAATATTGTGATTAAGCGACAGGTTTTTGATTTTTACCGGGTTAAGGCCGCCGAAGCCGTCGATTTCTCGCCGGTTGAAAGCGCTGATTAAATCGTCCTCGTTTTCGTAAAATTTAAAGACGAATTTCTCGATGTAGGGTTTCTTGCCGAAATAATTTTCATTGATTATCAGTTGGTACTGGGTGATAAAGCCGTCTTTCTTTTTAGTGAAGCGGTCGTATTTATAAGGGCCGCTGCCTACCGGCTCTAGATTATAATTTGAAAGCCGGAGATTGGCCGCGGGAATTTTTCCGAAAATATGCTGGGGGATAATCGGCAGGTTGCTGAGATTATCGCCGAAAAAAACATAGGGATTGCGGAGAATGAACCGGATTTGAAGTTCGCTGACTCTTTCGGTGACAATGCCCTGCCAGGTTTGAAAAAGCGGGGAACGGGCATCGGAATCCTCTATGGTTTTGAGGGTAAAAATGACGTCATCGCTGGTCAGCGGCTGGCCGTCGCTCCAGACGAGATTTTGTTTAAGCTTGACCAGGTAATTGGTTCCTTCTTCGATTTGATAGTCGCTGATTAAATCCGAGAGCGGGCTGTAAATTAAGGAAGCGATATCGCGGTCCGTTTCATTGCTTGAAATTATCGGATTGATGAAAATCGGCTGGCCGGCTTTTCCTTCCCGGTATTGGCCTCCTTTTTTCGGGGTTAATTCGATTTTTTCCTGGAGAGCGAGAGCCGACCAGAATAACGAAGAAAGCAGAAAAACCGAAATTGCCACAATAAAGATATTGCGTTCAAATCGCGTGAACGAATCGATAACTTTTGCCATAATTGTCTAAATTTTTGACCTGCCTGCCGGCAGGCAGGGCTCATATTATGTAGCGATAAAAATTTAGCTACAATTATGAGCACCCCGCACATATTTTACGAAATAATCATTTCAATTTTTCGTCTCGCGAGACGAAAAATTATTTTCAATAAATTATTTCAGATAATATAATCTTGAATTGGCATTTTGTTTCGTAAAATATGTGCGGGGTAAAGGTTTGGTGTCTAATTTTTGTTCGCCTTTGGCTCCAAAACTTAGACCAAGCCCTTTATTTTATCAGATTCAGGAGAGCTAAGATGACGAAGATGACAGCTAAAACGATGGTGCCATAGAAAATCAATTTTTCCAATCCCCGCCGGGTCTGATATGAAGAACCGGCTTCGCCGCCGCCCAAAACTCCCGACAAACCCGAAGAACGTTCCTGAAGCAGGATTAGAATTATCAACAAAACAGCTACGATTATCTGTAATATGGAAAGAAACATGTTTATAGTAAATAACTGATAGCCGATGACTTATAACTAATAATGACGATCTAGTCGCCTAATTTGGTTGAGAGATTAACCAGGATGTTGATGAAGCTGATGATCACAGTGGCAATAATAAGCGGACTTAGTCCATTTATAGTAAGGCTTGGGCTGAATTTGTCAAGCACGTAGAGGATGCCGGCATTCATGGCGATGGCTAGGAGCCCGAAAGTCAGATTTATCAAAGGGGCGAGAACGAGTTTTAAAACCGGCCGGATGAACGTGTTGCATAAAGTCAGGATAACCGCCGCAATCGCAAGGTCGGTCAGGGTTCCTTCAAAGACAAAACCGCCGACAAAATGAGCCGCGACCAAAATCGCGATGGCGTTGACGATTATGAATAAAATTATTTTTCCTATGAATTTCATGGCGTTAGAAACGGCAGGATATTGTTGCCGGTCATTGTTTTCGGTTTAGGGAGTCCCATCAAAGCCAGAACGGTTGGGGCAACGTCGGCCAGCGTGCCGAGATTCTGGGTTTCCGCTTTCCGGGTTTCGGCTTCGCTTTTAATTCTTTCGAATTCTTCGCCTATAAGATAAAAAGGCACGGGGTTGGAATCATGCTTTGTCTCCATCATGCCGGTCAAGGGGTCAAGCATTCTTTCAATATTACCATGGTCGGAGGTAATAATCATCACCGTATCGGGCCGGGCCATCACCGCTTTCAGGAGGCGGCCTATTTCTTCGTCGATGACCTTTATGGTTTTAACGGCGGCTTCGTAATTTCCGGTATGCCCCATTGTGTCCGAGTTGGCATAATTGACCAGGATGAAATCGTAAGCCCCTTCCTCGACGGAACTGATTGTTCTGTCGGTGACGGTTTTGGCCATCATTTCCGGAAATTGGTCGTAACGGGGCGCGTTAAGCGAGGGGACAAGAACGCGGAACTCGTTCGGGAAAGGTTCTTTGCGGTAACCGTTGAAGAAGAAAGTCACGTGGGCGTATTTTTCGGTTTCGGCGATGCGAAGCTGTATTTTGCTGCTGTCGGATAAAATTTTTCCGAGATTCTCGTTGTTTAAATCCGGCGGGAAAACAACAGGCAGGTTGAATTTCTCGTCATAGCGGGTCATGGTGACGAGGTGAAGGTTGGAGAATTTTTTGACGGGAAAATTCGGAAAGTCCGGCTCGGCGAAAGCAGCGACAATTTGACGCGGGCTTTCTTCCCGGAATTCGAAAAAGATGACGGTGTCGTTGTCTTGAATGGGATGAGTCGAGCCGATGATAGTCGGTTCAATGAAATCATCATTGAGATTTCGCTTATAATTTTCAGCCAGCAAATCCCTGTAATTGGCAACGGTTTTTCCTTCATCCGTCAAAATTTTATAGACCCTTTCGGTGCGGTCCCAGTGGCGGGTGCGGTCCAGGGCGTAAAACCTTCCGGAAAGACTGGCTAAGGTTCCCCGGTTTTTTTCTTTTATGGTTTTTTCAAGATTTTCCAGAAGTCCGGCGGCGGATCGGGGCGGACTGTCGCGGCCGTCGGTGAAAAGCTGGAGATAAAGCCGTTCAAAATTTTCTCTTTTGGCGAATTCCAACAAAGCAGCCAAGTGTTCAAAAGAGGAATGGACGTTGCCGCTGCCCAAAAGGCCGACCAGGTGGACATTGGAATTGTTTTTTTCGGCGTGGGCGAAAGCGTTTTTCAGAATTTGGTTCTGGAAGAAACTTCCGTCCCGGATTGCCAAAGAAATTCTGGGGAAGTGCTGGTAAATGATTTTTCCGGCTCCCAAAGTGATGTGTCCCACTTCGCTGTTGCCTTCTTCGCCCCAGGGCAGGCCGATGGCGATGCCCGAAGCGTGAAGGCAGCCGATGGGGAATCTTCTTTTGATGTCTTCTATATTTTTGGGATTAACTTTGTAGACGGGGTTGCTTTCGTCATGGGCTCCGATTCCCCAGCCGTCTAAAATAACCAATAAGACTTTTCTTTTCATTCCCAGTAGTAGAAACTCGATAATTATTTATAATAATAATTTGACCTTTTTAACACTTCTTTATTTGTCTTAATCCAATAGTGATTTTGCTTTAAATCTTGGTCGCCCGTGGCGACCCAATCGAGTTTTCACTACTGGGCATTTTTAAGACTCATTAAGAATATCTATGTCCTTTTGAAATTCATTTGCTTGTTTAACCACGTTATAGCCGTAAACATTTAGGCAGACATAACGATTCCATCTTCCGCCGCAATAATATTTGGCGGCCGCTATTTTTTCGTTGGTGACCGCGCCGGCGTCTTTCAAATAAAGCGCCGCGGCGATAAAAGCGTCGGCGTTGTTCCAGGGATTGGCGGGGCTGCGTCCCAGAATGTCGCTGATGTCGGCTTTATAGATATTCCAGGTTGACGGCAGGAATTGCGCCGGACCCATCGCGCCGCCGTAAGTTCCGTCCTGGTTAGGGCAGGAAATCTGGACTGATTCGGGGCTGATATTGAGAGATTGGAGAATTGAAAGAAAG
>Ga0265297_10007430_pt1 | contig 15195 bp, 10 predicted proteins | sample Munlanlwell13791_FD_192502 | JGI IMG/M metagenome (GOLD analysis project Ga0265297, IMG submission 192502) | Leachate microbial communities from a municipal landfill in Southern Ontario, Canada - Leachate well 137-91 | ecosystem: Engineered > Solid waste > Landfill > Unclassified | place... | reverse complement strand
CTCATCGGCACCCACCGCGCGTGGGCCGGCGCCAACAACCGTGTCCGCCTCGCCGTCGTTGGCATTCACGGCATGGGCCAGAGCCACATCAGAGCTTACAACGAACTGCCCAACGTCGAGGTGGCAGCGCTGTGCGACATTGATGAGAACCTTTTCCCGGAGGTCATCGCCAAGCATTTCACCAAGAAGAACCGCCCCGCGCCGAAGACCTACACCGACATCCGGAAGATGGTCGAGGACAAGGAGATTGACGGCTTCTCGGTCGTCACGCCGAACCACTGGCACACGCTCGCGGCGATCTACGGCATCCAAGCCGGCAAGCATGTCTCGGTCGAGAAACCGTGCTGCCACAATTTCTTCGAGGGCCGCAAGCTCGTCGAGGCATCGAAGAAGTACCGTGTGCTCGTCCAAGACGGCGCTGAACAGCGCAGCAACCCGTGCTCGCAGACGATGGCGCAGTTCCTCGAAGAAGGCGGGCTCGGCGAGGTCTATATGGCCAAGGGCATGTGTTACAAGTGGCGCAAGACCATCGGCCATTTCGAGGACGAGCCGGTGCCGAAGGGCGTCCATTACGACCTCTGGCAAGGCCCCGCGCCAGCGCGGCCGTTCAACAAAAACCGCTTCCACTACGAGTGGCACTGGAACTGGGCCTACGGCAACGGCGATATGGGCAACCAGGGCGTGCACGAGATGGACATCGCCCGCTGGGGCCTCGGCGTGAAGCTTCCGACGAAGATCAGCGCGATAGGCGGCCACGTCATGTTCAACGACGATCAGCAGACGCCGAACGTGTTGATGGCGATGTTTGAGTTCCCGAACCCCAAGGGCGGCGGCGATAAGAAAAAGATTCTCCAGTTCGAGGTGCGGCACTGGATCGGCAACAGCGAAGACGCGATGTGGATGAAGAACGCTGGCACGGATGGCTACAAGGCCACCAGCGCCGGCAACACCGTCGGGAACTTGTTCTTCGGCTCCAAAGGCTACATGGCCAAGAACGTCAACGAGTGGCGCACGTTCCTCGGCGAGAAACGCGAGGCCGGTCCGACCGGCAAGGGTGCGGGCAATCACTACGAGGTCTTCGTCAACGCCATCCGCGACCCGAAACCGGAGACGTTCAACCATAGCATCCAGGAAGGCTTCTATTCCTGTGCGCTGATCCATCTCGGCAACATCTCCTACCGGCTGGGCCGCAGCCTGGAGTTCGACCCGGCGACGATGGCTTTCCCGCACGACAAGGAAGCCAACGCGATGCTCACGCGCGAATACCGCGCGCCGTTTGTGGTGCCGGACAAAGTCTAGAGACAGCTTTTGCAGCCGCCGACGTGAGGAGGCGGAGGCGTTGCGGCAAGCCGCGCGTCCTCCGCCTTACGGCGGCGGCTACGACAATACCATGACACCGCGCGAACGCCTTCTAACCACCCTCCGCAGCAAGATCGCCGACCGCGTGCCGGTCGCGCCGTTCGTGCAGGAGGAATACCTCTCCTTCTACTATCCACAGAAGCCGAAGCTCGACCGGGTCATTGACGCCACAGAACTGGCCAATGAACTCGACTTCGACTTGATGGCGAAGCATCGCGCATTGGAAGCGCCGCACTTCTTCCGGCGCAGCCATCCGAACTGGGAACTCCGCCGCACCGAGACGCGCAGCGACGGCATGATCCAGCGGCGTCTGGAAATCGTCACGCCAACGCGGACGCTCGTGCAGGAGGAGACCGGTCCCGACAGCGGCGCAGCCACCACCGGTGTGCGGTTCCACGTCACGCGGACTCTCCTGCAAAATGCGGACGATACGGAAGCGTTCCTGAAATGGCTGCCGGCGCTCGACAACGAGGACCGCTGCTTCATGCGCGAAACCGCTGACACCTGGCGGCGCATCCTCGGCGACCGCGGCGTGCTCGCGCCATGGGGATTTGCCGGCGTCTTCAACTTCTGCGCCGACCTGTGCGGCATGGACAACTTCTACATCGCGCCCTACATGGACGAGGCATCCTATCGCGCGCTGATGAGCGGCGTCGCCGATGCGATGTGCGCCTACAGCGCGGCGCTCGGCGAGTCGGCGATTGACTGCATCGGCATCCAAGGCCACATGGCCGGCGGCTCGACCACCGGGCCGGATTTCTTCCGGCAATTCGTCCTGCCGTATGAAAAACGAATGATCGACGCCATCCACGCTGCCGGCAAGTTCAGTGTCTATCACAACTGCGGTTGCGCGAAGATTCTCTATGAGAACTACCGCGAACTTGGCATGACCGTCTGGGAAACCGTCAGCGAGCCGCCCCGCGGCGACAACAAGCTTGCCGACGCGAAGGCAGTGCTCGGCGACCGCCTCTGTTTGCTTGGCAACCTCGATCAGGTGGATTTTCTCAAACGCGCCACGCCGAAGGAAGTGGATGCCGCCACACGTGAGATCGTCCGCATTGGCAAGCCAGGCGGCCGCTACATCTTCTCGACGTCCGACTATCTCGAGAAAGGCACGCCGCGCGAGAACGTCGTCGCGATGATTGAAGCCGCGAAAGACGAAGGCCGTTACGCCTGATCGTGGTTGCGGCAACTCAACCCGAAGGCTGAAGCCATGCCGACAGGGACACCGGCACCGTGGTCAATCGCGGCGTTTGGCTTATGATCTTGCTCAGCCGTTGAGCGTCCATCCGTCGCGATACTTCTTCTGGATGAACTGCTCCGCGGCGGGACAGTTGGTGGCCTTGAGATTGGCGGCATCCCATTCCAGCTTTTTGCCCGTGCGGTAAGCCACCAGCGCCAACAGGTTGTTCTCGATCTCGGCGCCGGAGTAATCAAAGTTGCACAGCGTGGGCTTGCCGGTCTTGCAACCAATGATCCACTCCTGATGATGACCCGGCGATGTCGGAATCAAGTCTTCGGGCTTGGGCGATCGGTAGTGGGTCAAGTCGCCCTTGTAGGGCATGAACACGCGGTAATCGTAGTCGGCGATCAGATAGCCCAGGTCGCCTTTAAAAATAAGGCCCTTGAACATTTCTTCGCGGTTGAAAATCTTGGACGGCACGCCGGGCTTCTTGCCGCCGTCATACCAGTAAACCTTGACCGGCCCGCGCCAGTCGTTCGCCGGATGCTCCCACTCAGCCGTGAGCCATTCCGGACAGGTGTCGGGGTTGACCGGTGTGCCCTCGGCTTTGCAGGATGTGGGGAACCGCAGGTCATACGCCCAGAACGCCAGGTCCATCATGTGGCTGCCCATGTCGCCGATCTGGCCGCTGCCGAAATCCCAAAACCGGTTCCATTTACCGCAACCGCCGATGTAGTCGGGGTTGTAGGGATGCATCGGTGACGGGCCGATCCAGAGATCCCAGTTCAAATGCGGCGGCGGGTCGCCGGCCGGCGGCAGGTATGAGCCGCCCTTGGGCGTGCGGCTGCACCAGACGCGAACTTCCTGCGGCTTGCCGATGGCGCCGGCTTTGATCATCTCGACGACACGGCGGAAATTGTCGGTCGCGTGAATCTGCGTTCCCATCTGCGTGGCGAGCTTGGTTTTGTTTTTGAGATAGGTCTCGCGGACCACGCGGGCTTCGTGCACCGAGTTGGCCAGCGGCTTTTCGCAATAAACGTGCTTGCCGCGATTCATCGCCCAGACGTTGACGAAGGCGTGTGTGTGGTCGGTCGTGGAGCAGACGACGCCATCGATATCTTTTTGTTCGAGACATTTCCGCCAATCGGAGTAGGTCCTGGCTTCCGGGAACTGTTGGGCGGCCTTCTTGAGATTCTCTTCGTTCACGTCGCACAGTGCGACGATCCGCTCGCTCGCGACGCCCTTGAGATTCGCGCCGCCGCGGTGGGCTACCCCGACGATGGCGAGGCCGAGCTTCTCGTTCGGCGACTGGCCGGCTTTGAGCGAATTGGATTTCAGGATCAACAAGCCGGTTCCGGCCAGTGTGGCGTGTTTGAGAAATGCGCGGCGGGTGGTGGATTGATTCATCGTTCGTTTCCTTCCATGAGGTTTGAGAGTGGGCACACGGCCCGAACGTCGGTGGCATGGTAGCACCACAACCGGGCGCGGCACAACGGCAAAGCCGGAGGCCGCAGGCTGCAGCGGGGAACATGGGCGCTGAACAACGCGCGATTCCGGGCTCGGAGAGTCGGGGTTTTCCCTACGCGCTGTTCGGGATGTTCCCGAGTAGCGCGTTTTACCCCTGATGCGTAGCGTTTGTCATCGACAACATGGGAGAGTTCGCGGGCGCCCGTGCTCGATGAACGGACTCCCGAGGAGTCGCACGTCATGACAATCGTATTAGAGATTTGGGGCATCTGCCTCGGCGTGGTTTTCGTTCTGTGCCTGGCGTTATGCCGCGCAGCCAAGCGACCGATACCCGGCATCAGGCACTCGAATCCCATCATTCTCGTCATGGACGACAATGCTGGCGTCCTCAACACGGTCCGCATGGGGTTGGAGAATGAAGGCTACACGGTTCTCACAACCTCCGATCCAAACGAAGGGCTGCGGTTATTCAAGGAAGGCTGCCAGAACATCAGTCTGGTTCTGCTGGATGCCTCCATGCCTGAAATGACAGGGCATCGCATGTTCGAGAACTTGTGGAAGATTGATCCCGAGGTGCCGGTCCTGCTAATGGCCCGCCTTTACGAAGAGATCGCGGCAGCCGGAGAACTCAAGAGCAACGTTCACGGATCTTTGCTCAAGCCGTTCTCCCTGGGCGACCTGATCGGGAAGGTGCGCGAACTGGTCAGCTTCGCGTAAGCTGTGCCAGGTCGCGCGCTGTTGTTGAGCGGGGGACTTTTTCTCAACCCTTCCGGATGACGCGCTTCTCGCGATCGTAAACCGTGCGAATGCCAAGGTTGAACGACTCCACAGCCATGATGCAGGCAACAGCGTGTTGGTAACCTGCCTCGATGGGAGCGCGGGTGGTTTTGCCGCTGCGGATGCATTGCAGCCAATTCTGGAAGTGGTCGGGACCTTCGATGCCTTTCACGTCGTTGACGCCACGAATCTTGCCGTCGCGCTTGGGGCCACCCTCGGCGCTGTACGTTGGCGCGGCCCAGTTATCGAGATTCAACTGGCCCTTCGCTGTGTAATACCGATGCCGCCGGCCGCCGGAGTGGCCCATGTTGCACGAGAACACCGCCATGAAGCCTTCCGGATAAACCCACAGCGCCTCGGCGTGATCGGGCGCGGTGAACTTGTGCTCGTCCTTCCACGTGAACGTGCCGCCCAAACAAACGCAACTCTCCGGGAACTGCGCGCCGGTGATGTAGTGCAGCAGGTCCACGAAATGGCTGCCGAAGCCCGTGATGGGACCGTCGCTGTAGTCGCGGTAGCCATACCAACCCGAGTAGAGGTCGGACGTAAATGTCTGCTTCGGAGCGTCCATCTGGAACTCATCCCACGCCACGTCATCCTTCTTCACGTCCTTCAAGTAGCGATACCAATAAGGCTGGTCGCTGTTGCGGCATTGCTCGATGCGTGACGCCTTGCCAAGCAAGCCGGACTTCCACAACTCGCGGCAGGCGGTGCTGGTAGGCAGGCTGCGCACCTGCGTGCCAACCTGCGCCACGACACCCGCCGCCTTCACCGCGTCCACGGAGCGAACCAGTTCCTCCATGTTCTTCGCCATCGGTTTCTCGACATAGATGTGCTTCCCGGCCTTGGCAGCGGCTTCGAGATGCGTTGCGTGCTGGTGGTCGCACGAAGCAATCATGACCGCGTCCACATCCTTGCACGCCAGCAAGTCGCCGTAGCTGACGAACTGTTTCGCGTCGAGACCATACCATTCCTTGCAGAGTGCCGCCGCCTGCTCACGCGCGACGCGCCACGGATCGGCCACGGCCACGAATTCGACATTCTCAACCTTGTCATGCTTGTGAATGCCGGCCATGTGCGCATTGCGGCCGCGGTCGCCGCAACCGATCTGGCCAATGCGGATGCGCTCATTGGCGCCGACGATGCGCGCGTAACTGCGCGCCGTGAACGACATCGCCGTCGCGCCCGCGGCGGCTGTCTTGAGAAAATCCCTGCGGTTACAATGGGTTTGCATGGTTCAATGCTCCTGAACAGGTGGGTAAATCTGGAGGGCTCTCCAGGTCTGGCGTTGCGGCGAGCACCGCTGGATTCCGCTCTGCTGCGAAACCGCGCGCGTGTCCCGCTTCGATCGTTCCGTCTTTGCCTCCATGGCGTTCGTCTCTATCAACGGTTCCGACTTCGGCGGCAGTATAGCGCGCAGCGGCTCCGGTGCGAGCAAGAAACCCTCCGTTCGCATGCCAGGAATCCGGCCAGCGACACCGGCGGGGGATCGGTTGCGAACTAGGAGACTTCGCGCGCCGGTTTCTTGATCCCCCACTTGTTCATCCTTGAAAGCAAGGTCGTGGGTTTGACTCCGAGAAGTTCGGCGGCGCCATCGGGGCCTTTGATCTTCCAATGGGCCTTGTCGAGAATGACCAAGAGATTCTCGCGCTCGCGGCGCTGAAGTTCAGCTTCTGTGAGAAAGCCTGGTTGAGGAACGTCCGCTTCCTGTGATTCCACCGGCGAAGCCGGTCGAGATGCGGGCGATGAATGTGTTGTCACGGGCAGGTCAAATTCCAGAGTCCCGCCACGCGCCAGGATGACGGCGCGTTCGATCACGTTGCGTAGTTCCCGAACATTGCCCGGCCAATGGTAACTCTGGAGTTGAGCTACGCCGGCCTTGGTCAGGCGGGGTTTCGTGCATTTCAGATCCCTGACCGACAGGTCGATGAAATGCTTCGCCAATAGCGGGATGTCGTCCACCCGTTCCCTGAGTGGTGTAACCTGAATCGGGAACACGTGCAGCCGGTAGTAGAGATCCTCGCGGAACCGGCCCGCCGCCACCGTTTTCTTCAAGTCCCGGTTGGTGGCCGCGATGATGCGCACATCTGCGTGGCGCGTCCGGTCATCACCGACGCGCTCATACCGTTTCTCCTGCAGGACACGCAGAAGTTTCGCCTGCATCTCCAAGGGAATCTCCGCAATCTCGTCCAGAAAAAGGGTCCCGCCCTCGGCTGTTTCAAAGCGCCCGGCGCGGTCTTTGATGGCACTGGTGAAGGCGCCTTTGACGTGGCCAAAAAACTCACTTTCAAAAAGGTCCTTGGGAATGGAAGCGCAGTTGACCCTCACCATCGGCTTGTCGCTGCGCCTGCTGCGACGGTGGATTTCGCGCGCGACCAATTCCTTGCCCGTCCCGGTATCCCCAAGGATGAGCACCGAAGCTTCCGTCGGCGCCACCATGTCAATCTGGCTGATGATCTGCCGCAAGGAGGCGCTCTGGCCGACGAGATCGCCGAAGGCCTTGGCTTCCACCACCTCTTCCTGCAAGTAGGTGTTTTGCAGCTCGAGTTGTGCTTTCAACCGCTGGATTTCCTCAAAAGCCCGCGCGTTGGCGATCGCGGCACCGATGTGGTCAGCAAAGATGCGGCCCCAAGGTCGCGATTCATCCGGCATGTCCTCGCGGGAAAAGCCAACGATAACGCCCAAGACCTCGCCTTTGAAGATGATCGGCGTCGCGCCAAATGCGCGAATCCGTTCCTGTTTCAGCCACTCAAGCCCAACGGTCTCTTCTTGCTGCTTGTCGAGGTCTTTGACGAGTCTTTGTTCCCCTGTCGCCGCCGATTTACCCAAGAGCCCCACTCCAAGAGGCATCCGGGCGTTGGGATCACTGAAACGTGGAGTCTCCCGCTCGGGACCGGACAAAGAGACACCTTTGCCTGCAACCAAGTGCAAACACCGGGACTGGTTGGGGCATTCCGACCGGTGGGGACAAACGGAACAGATGTCTCCTTTATCAATCAGCCAAATCTGGACACAGACCATTGGCCCTTCTCCTGCGTGACTGACGAGCCTCTTTACCAGAAGGTCCAGTGAGTGTTCGTGGGCGATATCCAACAACAACTGCGTGGCACGATTGGGATCGAACCGCCTATCACTCGTTGATTCCATAGCAGGCTAATACTGCCAGATGGCACACGATCCGTCCAAACAGAAACGAACGGTTTTTCGTACGTGCAATATTTCGACTCTTAATAGCTGACGCATAAATCGATGTTACACGCTTACAATAAGCATCTTATGCAACCGAATGTGCCAATGGCACAAATACTGCATAATGTGTAGTGAATTTGAAGCACGGCCCAAAATATGAACGTTGTCCCAGACAAAACATTGTGTGTTGAGGTTGGCGAAGCAGATTTCGAGTCAGAAGTTCTGCGTTCGAAACAGCCGGTCTTGGTCGTGTTCTGGGCACCGTGGAGCCATCCCTGCCAGATCCTTGATGCGGCACTGAATGAAGTCGCAACCGCATGTGCAGAGAAAGTGAAGGTCGTCAAGATCAACGCCGACGACAATCCAGATCTCAGCTTGGTGTGTGAAATTCAATCCATCCCAACGTTATTGTTCTTTGTGAACGGGAGTCTTCGCGCCAAAGTTGTTGGAACCACCAGCACGCAAGCGATCCTGTCCAAATGGCAGTCGGTCTTCCGCGACAGCGACGCCATGCCTCCTTCTTCCACCCAACAAGGAAAATAAGTACTGCGATATTTTTACAGAAAGGGACTTCTTATGAACATAAAGCGTGAGTGGGTAACGCCGATTACTACGGGTGCATTTTTGCTGTCCGCTGCGACGGGCATTCTGTTGTTCTTTCACATGAATTCGGGGGCAATCAAGGTTGTCCACGAGTGGTTGAGTTGGATCCTGGTAGGCGGCGTCGCCCTTCACATGGTGCCGAATTTCCGCGGATTGAAAACGTGTCTTTCGACCAAACGAGGAACGCTCATTGTTGGAGCATTCGCTGCCATTCTTGCAGTCGTTATTTTTCTCCCGGCGGGGAAGCATGGCGAACCTCCTTTCATGCAACCCATTCGGGCGCTTTCACAAGCACCTCTCACAACGCTCGCCCAAGTTGCGCAGATTCCACCTCAACAGTTGCTTGAGCGACTCGCAAAGGCCGGTCTCCAGCCGGTGTCAGACCAGCAGAAGTTGAGCGAACTCACTGGCGACGATATGAGGAAGCAACTGCGCGTATTATCCCTGGTGCTGAGCGAAAACAACTGATGCTGCACGGCACATCGTTCGAGAGGCACAACTTCACCATTCGAATACTTTTTCTTCACCAAGCCACTAACCACCTCTGCAACACCGTATGAATCTTCCATTTCATCCACGTCTTCTGATCGCGGCCCTGGCGGTGCTTACGACCTCTTGTTCGAAGACCCAGGCTCCGCCGCCAGCCGCCACGCCGGAAGTGGCAACCATCACGGTCGCCCGGCAGCGGGTCGTGCTGACGACCGAACTGCCCGGCCGCACGTCTCCGTATTGCATCGCGGAAATACGGCCCCAGGTCAACGGCCTCATACTGAAACGCCTGTTCACTGAAGGGTCCGACGTCAAAGCCGGCCAGGAGCTTTATCAGATCGACCCCGCTCCCTTTCAGGCGGTGCTGGACAATGCCAAGGCTGCTCTCGGCCGGGCTGAGGCCCACCGGCCTGCCCTTCAGTTGAGGGCGGAGCGCTACAAGCAAGCGCTCTCCGAACAAGCCGTCAGCCGGCAGGACTTCGACGATGCGGATGCGGCATTGAAACAGGCCGAAGCTGATATTCAGTATTACAAAGCGATGGTGGAGACAGCGCGCATCAATCTTGGATACGCCCGGGTCGTCTCGCCCATCACCGGCCGCATTGGAACATCCTCGGTGACGGACGGCGCCATTGTGACGGCGTATCAACCCGTGGCCCTCGCAACCATTCAGCAACTGGATCCCATTTATGTGGATGTGCGCCAATCCACGACGGAGTTGCTGCGATTGCAGCGCCGCCTGGAGGATGGACAACTCAACCGCAGCGGGCCGAACCTGAAACAGGTGCAGGTGATCCTTGGCAACGGCGTGACGTATCCCTTGGAAGGGACGTTCCAGTTCCGCGACGTCTCGGTGGACCCGACCACCGCAACTGTGACTTTGCGGATGGTCTTCCCCAATCCCAAGGGAGTTCTTCTGCCGGGCATGTTCGTCCGCGTGGTGCTGAAGGAAGGCGTCAACGACCAGGCGATTCTGATTCCCCAACAAGCAGTGGCACGCGATCCAAAGGGCAATCCTATCGTTTCGGTAGTGGATAACAATGGCAAGGTCGAACAGCGGAAGCTTGGTCTTGACCGGGTCATCGGCGATCAATGGCTCGTTTCCTCAGGTCTCGCGCCCAATGACCGTGTGATCGTAGAAGGCATACAGAAGGCGCGGCCCGGCGCCACCGTAAAGGCGGTTCCCTTCGATGACGGCCGGAAACAGTCAGCAAACACGACCCCGGCTGTTTCAAAATCGAACTAACGAGGGCGCGCCATGTTATCAAGATTTTTCCTGAATCGTCCGGTTTTTGCCTGGGTCATCGCCATCATCCTGATGGTGGCGGGTTGCCTGGCGATCCACAATCTGCCGATCGCGCAGTATCCACCCATCGCTCCCCCTTCCATCGCCATCACGGCCTTCTATCCCGGGGCGTCGGCGGAAACGGTTGAGAACAGCGTGACGCAGATCATCGAGCAGAAGATGACCGGCTTCGACATGATGCTCTATCTGTCGGCGACCAGCGATTCGTCCGGGCAGTCCCGCATCGAGTTGACCTTCGCGCCAGGAACCGACCCGGACCTCGCCTGGGCCCAAGTGCAGAACAAGCTCCAACTGGCGATGGCGAACCTGCCGGAGGTGGTGCAGCGGCAAGGCGTCAAGGTGAGCAAATCCACCCGCAACTACCTGATGATCGTGGGTCTGATCTCGGAAGACCGCAGCATGGACGGGAATGATTTGCGCGACTATGCGCAATCGAACCTTGAGAAAGTGCTCTCGCGAGTGCCCGGGGTGGGCGAAGTGGAGAATTTTGGCAGCCAGTATGCCATGCGAATCTGGCTGAACCCCGACAAACTGACCGATTATCAGATGACGATGGCGGATGTCATCGCGGGACTGAAGGCGTACAACGTGGAGATCTCTGCGGGCCAGTTCGGCGGTGCTCCAGCAACGGAAGGTCAGCGGCTGAATGCAGCCATCATCGTCCAGAACCTGCTGAAGACGCCGGAGGAGTTCGCCTCCATCCCCCTGCGCACCAACCCGGATGGGTCCATCGTGCGGATCAAGGACGTGGGGCGAACGGAGTTGGGCACCGAGGCCTACGACGTTGTGGCTCTTTACAACGGCATGCCTGCGGCTGCGATGGCCATTCGACAGTCGGCAGGAGCCAACGCCTTGGAGACAGCGGACAATGTCCGAAACAAGCTGAAGGAGATGAGCGATTTTTTCCCCACAGGCATGAAGGTCGTTTATCCCTACGACACAACGCCGTTTGTCAAGGTGGCTATTGAAGAGGTGGTCAAAACATTGTTCGAAGCAATCGGGCTGGTGTTCCTGGTGATGTACCTGTTCATGGGCAACATGCGGGCCACCCTGATCCCGACCATCGCGGTGCCGGTGGTGATCCTCGGAACGTTTGCGGTGCTGGGACTGTTTGGTTTTTCGATCAACATGCTGACCATGTTCGCCATGGTGCTGGCCATCGGCCTGTTGGTGGACGATGCCATCGTCGTGGTGGAGAACGTGGAACGGATCATGAGCGAGGAAGGTCTTTCGCCATTTGAAGCCACGCGCAAATCCATGGACCAGATTACCAGCGCCTTGATCGGCATCGGGCTGGTGCTTTCGGCGGTGTTCGGGCCGATGGCGTTCTTCACCGGTTCCACCGGCGTCATCTATCGCCAGTTCTCGGTGACCATCATCGCTTCCATGCTGCTCTCCGTGGTGGTGGCCCTGGTGCTGACTCCCGTGCTGTGCGCCTCGCTGCTCCGGCCCATTTCCAAAGGACATGAACCCGCGGAGGCGAGTGTCTGGTTTCTGCGGCCATTCTTCCGATGGTTTGACCGCATGTATTTCCGGACCCGGGATTGGTATGTCCGCCGGGTGGGCCAATCGCTGGTCCACAAAGTCCGTTACTTGCTGGTTTTCGTCGCAATCGTTGTTGCCATGGGATGGTTGTTTCAACGAATGCCAAAGGCTTACCTGCCGGATGAAGATCAGGGCATCCTGATGGTGCAAACGCTGCTCCCGGCCAACGCGACCCTGGAGCAGACCGAGCGGATCATGCTGGATGTTCAGAACTTCTTCCTGCACGACGAAAGTCGCGCGGTGGCAAACCTCCTGACAGTTTCGGGCACCAGTTTTTCCGGACGCGGCCAGAACTCGGGTCTGGCGTTCGTCAGGATGAAAGACTGGAAGCTGCGTGACAAACCGGACTTGAAGGTGAGCGCCGTGGCCGGGAGAGCCATGGGCAGGTTCGCCCGCATCCGGAATGCGATGGTGTTTGCCTTTGCGCCACCTGCGGTGATCGAATTGGGTCAGGCCAAAGGGTTTGACTTTCAGTTGCTGGACAGGAGCGGTCTGGGTCACGCCGACCTGATGGCAGCCCGAAACCAACTCCTCGGCATGGCGGCGAAAGACCCGGCGCTGACGAAGGTCCGGCCGAACGGGTTGGAAGACGTGCCCGAATACCGCGTCGACGTGGACTGGGAGAAGGCCGGGGCATTGGGCGTGCCCATCTCCTCAATCCACACCACGATTTCAGCGGCCTTCGGCAGCGCGTATGTCAACGACTTCATCCAGGGCGGCCGGGTGAAGCGGGTGTATGCGCAAGCCGACGCGCCTTATCGAATGTTGCCCACCGACCTTGAAAAACTCTATGTGCGCAACAACCAGGGCAAAATGGTTCCGTTTTCTTCTTTTGCTTCGGGCCACTGGACGTCCGGTTCGCCGAAGCTCGAACGGTTCAACGGTTTTCCGTCCATCAATATTCTGGGTGAATCGGCCGCGGGAAGAAGCTCCGGTGAAGCCATGCAGGCGATGGAGGGTTTCGTCAAGAAACTGCCGCGAGGCATTGGTTTCGACTGGACTGGGCTGTCCTATCAGGAACGGATGGCGGGTTCCCAGGCCGCTCCGCTCTATGCCTTCTCCATCCTTGTGATCTTCCTTTGCCTGGCGGCGTTGTACGAAAGCTGGCCCATCCCCATCTCGATCCTGCTGGCGCTGCCCCTGGGTGGCATCGGCGGCATGATCGGCTCGACGCTCCGGGAATTGCCCAACGACGTTTATTTCCAGATCGGACTGTTGACCACACTTGGTCTGACCACCAAGAACGCCATCCTGATCGTCCAGTTCGCCAAAACCAGAGTGGAGGAAGGAATGGGGTTGATCGACGCCACTCTGGAAGCGGCGAAACTGAGGAATCGTCCCATCATCATGACCTCGCTGGCCTTCGGGTTCGGCGTTCTGCCGCTGGCTCTCGCAGATGGAGCGGGCGCGGGGGCACAAAGGGCCATCGGCACCTCCGTGTTGGGAGGGGTGGTAACCTCGACTTTCCTGGTCACCATATTCGCACCGCTCTTCTATGTATTGATCGAGAAAACTTTTGGCAAAAAGCCGCAAGCAAGCAAGGCAACGCTCTCCGGGCATGCCGAGCCAGATCCGTCTGTGGATCACTAAAATGAACAAGAACGTTCTTCTTCTATTATTTCTAGTGTTGATTGGAATCGCCATCCTCGCAACCGGCTGCACCATGGCGCCGAAATATGCCCGGCCAGCAGCGCCGATTCCGACCGCGTGGCCGACCGGCACGGCCTATGAAGTCGGCGTGTCCACCAACGCTCCACAGGCTGTGGACGTAAAGTGGCGGGACTACTTCACCGACTCGAAGCTTCAAAAGGTCATCGGCCTCGCGTTGACAAACAATCGCAACCTGCGGGTGGCTGCGTTGAATGTCGAATACACGCTGGCGATATATGGCATCCGCCGGGCTGAGTTGTTGCCAACGCTAAGCGCTTTTGCCAGCGGGAGCAGACAACGGGTCCCTGCCGATCTTTCGAGCAGTGGAAACAGGCAGATTTCGTCACGTTACGATGCCAATCTCGGTGTGGCGTCCTGGGAAATCGATTTCTTTGGCCGTATTCGCAGCCTGAAGGACCGCGCTCTGGAGGAATACTTGGCCTCAGAGCAGGCTCGCCGCAGCACTCAACTGCTGCTGGTGGCCTCGGTGTCTCAAGCGTACCTGACGATGGCCGCGGACAAGGAGAGCCTCAAGCTGGCCGAGACCACTCTGGAGGCACAACAGGGAACCTATAATCTGGTCAAGAAACGCCGTGAACTCGGCCTCGCGCCGGAGTTGGACCTTTTCCGGGCGCAAACGCAGGTGGACACCGCCCGCGGAGATGTGGCCCGCTTCACGCAGCTTATCGCGCAGGACAAGAACGCCCTGGATTTGCTGGTCGGTTCCCCTACCCCTCCAGAACTTCTGCCCGGGCAACTGGCCACCGTCAAGCCGCCCAAGGAAATCAGCGCGGGTCTTTCCTCCGAGGTTTTGTTGCGCCGGCCAGACGTGCTCCAGTCAGAAGATCAGCTCAAGGCGGCCTATGCCGACATCGGCGCCGCCCGGGCGGCGTTCTTCCCTCGCATCAGCCTGACCACCGCTTTCGGCACTGCAAGCAGCCAGCTCTCCGGGCTCTTCAAGGCTGGTTCCGGCGCATGGAGCTATGCACCGGAAATTGTGATGCCGATTTTTGACGCCCGCACGTGGTCCGCCCTCAAGGCAACCAAAGTGCAGCGAGAAATCGCCGTGACCCAATACGAAAAGGCGATTCAGAATGCATTCAAGGAAACGGCCGACGCCCTGGCCGTTCGCGGCACCGTGGACGACCAGATAGCGTCGCAGCAATCCCTGGTCCATGCCAATGCAGAGACCTATCGCTTGTCCAATTTCCGCTACACCATGGGAATTGACAGCTACCTCAGCGTCCTTGATGCGCAACGGTCCCTGTATTCAGCGCAGCAGGGACTCGTCACACTGAACCTGACGAAGCTTGCCAACGATGTGAGACTCTACGCCGTGCTGGGCGGCGGCTGGGACGCCGACAAACCCTCCATTCCGGTGGCCGCGAAAACTACGCCTGAAGAACCGAAAAAGAACTGATACATTGATCCGCGCGTCAAAAAGGACATCTAAAAATAACGAGACTGGTTTATGAACGAGTCCCACGCAAAACCACACGGTGGAGATGTTACTGGAGGATCAACGGCAACACCTCGGGCCCGGCTCGACGAGGCGATCGCCAACGCCGAGCAATGGCTGGCACGCGAACAACTGGAAGAAGGCTTCTGGGTGGGCATGCTGAAGTCC
>Ga0265297_10007429_pt1 | contig 15202 bp, 12 predicted proteins | sample Munlanlwell13791_FD_192502 | JGI IMG/M metagenome (GOLD analysis project Ga0265297, IMG submission 192502) | Leachate microbial communities from a municipal landfill in Southern Ontario, Canada - Leachate well 137-91 | ecosystem: Engineered > Solid waste > Landfill > Unclassified | place... | reverse complement strand
TCTATGAATGAGCGGACCGATGCCTCGTCCGCGAAAACGGATGGCGTGGAATCCAGCAGCCTGGCCGCGGTGTTTGCGACATTTTCAGGAAGCTTTTCGTGCTTCTGCATGAGGTATATCAGGAGTTTTGCCGGATAGGGATGGCCCTTCCTCGCGCAAATTCCTGCGAAGAACCCCATCTCGCTCTTTATGTCCCCGAGCTCCGGCGATTCGGACATGATGAGCTTGAGAGCCTCATCGGCCACGTCCTGCGGGATAAGCTTCTGGGAGACCCTCTTGCCCATCTGCATTTTGAGCCTCATCTCGGACCTGCATTCGGCGAGGAGCTCCTTTGCCTGCTCCGCGGTCTCGACCGCGGCGCCTTCCTCGCGGATACGCCTCTGCGCCTCCTGGGCCGCGGCTGCCGTGATGTTGTCCACCGGCTGCTCCCAGCTGGTGCCGATTTTCGCCATGAGCGCCTTGAGCCTGCCGGGCATGTAAAGGACCGCCTCCCACGTGCCGAGTTTTTCCTGGGCCCGCCTCAGGAGTTCCGCCTTTTCCGGGTCGTTTTCCTCCTTTAGAGCGTCTGCCCTTTTCCTGTGCTGGTTCACGAGCTCTGTGACCATCTCCGCGTTTTTGCTGAAGACTTCTAGCATTCCCTGCCTCCTTGTCACCAGTAGGTCAATGGCATCGTCAAGCGAAATGTCCTCGCCGCGGAGGGTCTTCCACGCCTTCTGGAAAGCGGCTGGCAGGTTCGGGTCGGCGTTCATCACCCTGGAGGCCTCCAGCTTCTTGTGGGGCTCGAGCATCTTCCTTATGCGGGCGTCCACCGCTTCCCTCAGAAGCCTTTCCGCCTCCGCTGTTTTAACGTCGGGCTGCGGGGGTTTGGGAGCTTCCTGGGCTTCCGGAACCTTCACCGGTGCTGGCGCCTCTGGGGCCTTTGCCAGCTCCGGGGCCGGGGCCGCCGCGGGCGCGGGAGCTGCCTGCATCGAACCGACCCATCCGGAATATTTGGCGTCCTGGACCAGGAGCCTGGCCTGATCCTCCCTTGAGAATTGCAAAAGCTCCATCGGGAGCGGGCTTCCGTTCTGCGCGAGGCTGTTCCTGGCCGCCACGATGACTGCGGCCATTTTCCTCTGGAGCTCGGCCTCGATGCGGCCGGAGTCATCGTCCACGCCGACAGAGGAAAGCCTGGCCGCCACCCTGGCCAGGCCCTTGCAGGATTTCCTTATGAACGCCTCGGGGTCTGCGCGGAATTCCGCCTCCTCCCTCATGAATAAAAGCACCTGCGTGCGGGTGATTGGGTTGCCTACGAAAAGGTATTTCTTCTCTATCTCCGCGGCAACTGAATAGGAGTATCCGCCCTCCTCGGCCACGAGCCAGATGTATTCCCCAATGTCTCCCTTGAGCTTCATCCTTGCCTGGAGCAGTAGGTCGCCCGCGGAGTTCACATCGGCCGGGGCGATGAAATGGCTCCTGGAAAGCTGGGCTGCGGCATCAGCCTCCTCCTCGGTGAAGCCGAGCTGGCCTGCGGCGCGCGCTATCATTCTTGCCGCTGCCTTGCCTTTTGGAACATAATCGACCGCCTTCTTCACGTATGCGGAAGCGGACTTCCTGTCTTTGAGCACCGTGCCCGTGGCTATTGCCGCCTCCTTTGCAGTCATGCGTATTTTGTCGGAAACCCTCCTCTCCTTCCCGACCTCGTCTATGTGCATGCTGTTGTCCAAGAGCTCCTGCGGAGAGAGCACACGGGGCTTCGGATGTATCGTGGTTGCCTGGGATTCATGGGCGAGCCTCACTTTTGTGTCCTCTAGAAGTCCTTTGCAATAGGTGTCCGGGTGGATGTTCGCAACCCTCAGGACCGGCTTTTCCGAAGACTCGCCCTGCGCAGCGAGGCGTTCCGCTGCCTTCATGTAGACCTTCCTCTGGTAGCCCCTGCGCCTTCCGAAGGATGAGACGTATTCCGCCGGGTTCGTGGTGAATGCGTACTCTGCGTTCAGGTCGTCAAGCACGTCCCAGGCGACTATCCTCTTTTCGGATGCGGAATGCCTGAGCAGGACCGCTGAGATCAGCTCTTCGCGCCTGGACCTTGAAACCGGCGGATGCCAGTCGAGATTGGCTATCGTGCGGATGTAATCATAGCCGTGCCTCGCCTGGTTGAGCAGGTCGAGCGCCTCGGTCTCGAGCGATTCGCGCCTGCCTTTGCGGGTGCGGGTGACGTGCATGCCAAGGACCTTTGCCGGGGGCTTCGGGCTCCATCTGTATTTTCCGCAGAGCGCCACGGCGGCGTCGGCCTCCGTTGCGGTGAATCCCTTCTTCTTTGCGAGCTTGCGGACGAACTTTTCGGTTTGTTTCGGCACGGAATCCGCTGAAGTATGCTTCGGAGCGCCGAGCGAGACTATGACAGTGGGCTGCGGCTTCTGCGGAGCGGGCTCTGGCGCCCTCACTGCAGGGACTGCGGCCGGGGTCGGGAAATTATGTGAGATTGAAGGCCTGGAGGGTATCTCGACGGGCCGTGTCGCCATTGATGCGGCAGGCAGGACTTCGGTTGCCGCATGCGCCGCTGGAACGTATGGTTTCGGAGCGGGAACTTCCGGCGCCGGCATCGGGCCCGGGGTTTCCAGCTGCCTCTCGAGCTCCCTAAGTGGAACGTGTGCGGAGATGCCCGGCCCCTCTACGCGGGACGGGGATGATTGCGGAACCTTCGGCGCCCTCATCTGGGTTGTTTTCATGCCGTGGATTTCCGGCTCTTCCGGGACCGCAGGATATGAGGAAACGGCCAGCCCGGCCATTGCTTCCCTGCTCATTATGCGGGCATGTTCAAGGTCAGGGTCTGAAGACGCGCTTATCGCATCGTTGATTTTTTCCCTTGCGGTTTGCAGAAGAATTTTTGCGGAAACGAGGTCGTCCGGAAGCCTGAAATCCTCCCGCAGGGATGCGATGGCGCGGTCCGCCTCTGCATGGGAATAGTTGAATTTCTTCGCCGCCTTGCTTATGATGGCGTGCACCTTCCCGTGGTTTTTGTAGTACTTGAAGAACGCGGCCGCGTGCTCCTTGTCGTGGAGGGCAATGCCCTGTTCGCTGGCGAAACGCTCCGCCTCCATGCGGAAGGACTGGGAAAGCCTGGCGTCCGCTGCGGCCTCATCAATCAGGTATTCGTTCCTGATGCGCTGTGAGTAGGCAAGGATTCCATGGGTGCTGGTATTGTCGCTCATAGTATATATTTGTCGTAGAAAATGTTTTTAAAGGAATGCTATTTATGAACACGGCTCACCACAACGGAAAAATGCGGGGAAACGGGCGGAGGGATGGCATTTTTGCAGGCCGGCACCGAGGATGCAGAAGGTTTATTAGAGTTATATGATATAATATGGCGGGTGGAAAAAATGAAAATAGTAATAGATGATGCTACTTCGCTTAAGGACGCTGTTGACACGATTGTGAACCTTGTGGAGGAGGGGCTCTTCGAGTTCACGAACGAGGGGGTGAGGCTCAAGGCCATGGACCCGTCGCAGATTTCCATGATTTCATTCTTCATGCCAAAGGAGGTCTTCTCGCACTACGGGCTGGACGAGGAGAGGAAGATAGGGATAGATGTGGACAAGCTCAGCAAGGTGCTCGCCCGCGGGATGAAGGGGGAGAGCGCGGAGCTCGGGCTGGAGGAGGGCAGGTTCAAGATAACATTCAGCGGGGCGAAGAAGAGGAGGGTTTTCAAGCTGCCGCTCATAGATGTGGGCTCCGGACTGGAGAGGGAGCCGAAAATAGAGTACAAGAACCGCATAAGCATTGACTCGGAGGCGTTCAAGGAAATACTAAAGGATGCGAAGCTGGTGAGCAGCCACATAAGGCTCATTCTGGAGGACGGAAGATTTAGGGTTGAGATAAAGGGGGACGACGGGGAGGTAAAAGAAGAGTTCGAGAAGGATTCCGGGGAGGTGAAGGAGCTGCACGTGCACGAGGGCGCGAGGGCGACCTTCCCGCTCCAATATCTGGAAGACATAGTGAAGGCGAGCAAGGGTGGGAGCCAGGTGATCATACACCTGGAGACCGACCGGCCGCTGAAAGTGGAGTATGATGTGGTCGGCGCGAAGAGCGTCTACTACCTTGCGCCGAGGATAGAGAGCACCTAGGCCTCTTCGTCCTGCGCGGCAATCTGTGCGCGTATCTTTCCCATGTCTCGCTCCGAGGACGCGCGGAGCTCCCTTGTCGCGTAGCCGCGGGCGTTCACCTCGAACATCCTCAACTGCCCGGGATTGGCCGCCGCGTATTGGAGAAGGTTCTCCGTGCTTGTGCCAGAAAGGTCAAAGCCGGAGTCCTTTGCCGCGAACCTGAATATCTTTCCGCCTATGTTCATGTCTATTACGTTGGCGTATCCGTCTCTCCGCAGGTCCGCTATGGTAGGTACCGCGTTCCTCCTTGCTGGCGCGGCCGGCGCCGGGGCGGCCTCCTCCTCACGGGCAGGGACATTCTGCAGGGACCTTGGCGGCGTAAGAACAGGCCCCTGGAAGGTTGTGCCGCTGCCCACTCCGCGGAGCGAGCCTATCGCGGACTTGAGCCCCAGGTCGCCGACCTTGATGCCGAGTTCGGCGAGCATCGTGTCTTTTGTTGGGAGCGGGGCGTTCGGGTTTTTCCTGTACAGGTCGATGTAGTAACGCATCAGCTCCCTAGATTTGTCGACCAGCTCGTTCCATGCCGACTGCCTGCCGGCGTCGTCGATTAGCGATGGGAAGCGTGTGAATATCTCGTTCACGAGCGCGCCGAGCTGGCGGCCGATGGAGTTTATTTTCTCCCTGTAGGCCTCGTCGCGGCTCATCTGGGGCGCGGAAAGAAGTTCGCCGAAAAGCGATCCCTGGTTTGGCATCAGTACTGGTCCGGATGGCATGTTTTCACCGATTAATTGCCGCGGCTCGTATTTTTAATTCCTGCGCACCCTCGCTGCGGTGAGAAGGAAAGTTGCGGCGAGGATTAATGTGACCGGGCATGCCGTGGATGCGCCGGTGCCCCCGTCCGTGGAAAACCCGCCCTGGCGGGAGTATGTTATCGTGTCGCTTAGTTCCGTTCCCTGCATCGTCACCATATAAGGTATCTGGTATATGCTGCTGCCCCCGAGCGCGTCGGTGTTCAGGTAGTAGGAAAGTATTTTCCTCCCTCCGGCGGGGAGCGTGATGATCCCGGAGTCGCCGCTGTGCACATACGGGGGGAAGGAGACCGTGTAGGTGGGCGTGATGTAGGAGCTGCCGGGGTTGATTATCACAACGCTGAATTGGGTGCCGTCGAAGGCGGCATAGGCGTTGGAGATGGGTGGGAAGGGCGTGCTTTCTGAGATGTGGATGCGCGTGACGGTGTCGAAAGAGAACGGCCCCCCCTTTGCAGTGAGGCGATCCACCGCCCCGGACTGGTCGCTGGAATAGGAGCTTGCGATGCGGCGCGCGTCAAGGTAGCCGAACTCCTGGAACGTGGGGTCTGCGGAGACCCATTGGTCCCCGATCCTGAGCTCGGCCCATGCGTGCTGCTGCCATCCTCCCCCGGATGAGCGGCCGGTCTGCCAGTCGGAGGGGGAGCCGCTGAAGACATATCCGGAGACGTAGCGGTTCTCTATACCGAGGGAATTCGCGAACGCAAGGAGCAGGTGCGTGTATCCGACGCATACGGCCTCGTGCCCGTCGTAAACCTCGATTGACGGGGAATTCCTTCCCCAGAATGAGGGGTTGTAATCTACGTTCTTGTGCACCCAAGAGGTCATGGCCGCCATTGCGTCAAGCTGGCCTTCGCTTTCGGATACGTAAGACCTGGCGAGGGCCGCCATGACGGGGGTGTAGTTGGTGAGGGCGGAGCCGGAAAAGGAGCGGTTCGGGAGGGGGGGGTTGGAGGCGAGGGAGGGGAGGTATGCCACCTCCACCCTTGCCGTTGCGGTTATCCTCTTGGGTGCGGGAAGGCTGGCGGCGCCGTATATGAGGCGGATTTCATCGCCATTGCGGACAAGCTCCCCGTCGCTTGAGTTCATATAGAGTATGTGCTGGTACGGGGACTCCAGGAGGAAGGAGCTGTTGAGCGTCGCGTCCCTGAGCGTGTTGTTGGAGATGATGTTCCATTCCTTTTCGAACTCCACGGTCATGTGGCCGGTGTAGGAGGCGGAGGAGATGGAGATGAGGGCCAGGAGGAGTGAAATGGACACTGAAGAAACCGGGGCACTCATCGTTTCAGCCTGCGCATGTGCTCCGTCCTCTTGCGGATGAGGGGCGGCGTGCCTATGTCGGGCCTGTGCCAGAGGGGGCCGCTTATGGCGCGCGTGCAGCACTCCGCCTTCTCCTCGGCGCGCTCGAGCGAGGCGTCCTGCGCGGCCACCGCCGCCGTGCGGGAGGATGTGGTGTAGATCTGCCCGCCGTCCTCGTAAACAGAACCGAAGAATATCTTTCCTCCGCATTCCCAGATTGCCTTGTTGTCAATTGATATCCTGCTGTCCTTCTTCCCGTTTTCGGGATAGCCTTCGGGAACGAGGTATTTCACGACCGTGCAGTTCGTGGAGAATGCGACCGGGATTAGTTTGCCTTCGGCGATGGACTGGAGAATTTCAGAGAGCTGGGTGCGGAGCACCATGAGGACGTTCATCGCCTCGGGGTCCCCGAACCGCGCGTTATATTCTATTAGCTTTACGCCGTCCTTGGTTATCATGAAGCCGCCGTAGAGGATTCCCTTGAACGGATTTCCCTCGGCGCGCATCGCGTCTATTGTCTGCTGCATTATGGATTTGGCCTCCTCCAGGTCCTTGAGCTCCATGAAAGGGAGGAGGCGGCCCGTTGAATATGAGCCCATGCCCCCGGTGTTCGGGCCGGCGTCGTTTACGAAGGCGCGCTTGTGGTCCTGCACGGGCGGCATCACGGAGAGATGCTCTCCGTCGGAGAAGGCCTGGAGGCTGAATTCCTCGCCGTCAAGCTTTTCCTCAAGGAGCGCCTGCCCGTCTTTTTTCAAAAGCTCGGAAACGTAGGCGAGGACGTCCTGTTCGGTGTGCATGTGCTCGCCCATCACGCGGACCCCTTTTCCTCCGGTGAGGCCGAGGGGCTTCACCACCGCCTCCTTGTGCTGGGCGAGGAAGGCGGAGGCCTCTTCCGCGGCGGTTACGACCCTGAATGCGGGAATGCCGGGAATATTGTGTTTATGCAGAATTGTGCGGGCGTAGCCCTTGTCCCATTCGATGCGGGCTGCCTCCCGGGAGGGGGAAGCGACCTTGATGCCCGCGGAGGAAAGGATGTCTGTCACGCCCTTTTCCAAAAGCCCGTCCGGGCTCACGAAGCCGAGCTCTATCCCTTTTTCCTTGCACCAGGAGGCCACTTTTTCCTTGTCCGCGGGGTTGCAGATAAGGACCTCCTGGGAAAGGGATGCAATGCCGGGGTGCAGCTTCTCCATTATGGAATAGAGGGAGGCGCCCTTTGAAAGCTGCTCCGCGATTGCGTGCTCGCGGGCGCCTGAACCTACGAGGACGATCTTCATCACTTACCACCGATTATCTTGGAAAAGGTCTGGGAAAGGATGGATAATGCGTCCATCCTGTACTGGCGGGTTATTATGTAGGAGCGCGGGCGCGAGAGCTTCCTCACTATGTCGAAGCGGTAAACGTACTGTTTTTCCTTTGGCGGCATGATCCTACCTCTTTCTTATGAAGCCGTTCTTTATGAGCGAGTCGAGGCCCTCCTCCGCCCTCCCGGCGGCGATGTTGTTCAGCTTCGCGAACTCCAGGACGTCTATTTCCCCGTCGTGCGTGCGTATCCACTCGAAAAGCTGGGACTGGAGCTCGGTCTCGCCCACGCCCTCAAGGCGCTGGACGCGCTCGCGCAGGTCCTCGTTCTTGCGCTCGTATTCCACTACGAGGCGTGCGTTCTGCGCGCTCGCCTGCACGAGGTCGTTGTACTTTTTCTCTAAGGAGATGTGCTTCTGGCTGGTGTCCTTGAGCTTGGAGTACATCTCCATCTTCTCGCTGTCTATCGCCTCGGTGAGGGATTTCATCAGGGTGAAATAGAACGGGTAGACGGATTGGATGGGGACGTCATAGTATGCAGTGAGTATCTGGAACATGTTCAGCAGCATCATCCCCATGTCCAGGGAGCGGGAGACGTGGCGCTCCATGTCAGGGACCGTGTATTTGAGGACGATTGCGTTCCGCAAAAGCTCCATGCGGTAGTAGAGGTACGGCTTCCCGTTGAGGTCCTCGGACTCCACCTTCTCTATTATGAGGGCGTCCTCGGAATAGTCCATCCTGTTGAAGCCGAGGGAGCCGAGGGTCTGGAGCAGAGGCTTCAGGGGCCTCTTCCTCTTGGTGTTTATGCGGATTATTTCCTCTGCCATATCAACCCTCCCTCAAAGAAAGGTCAACCATGCCCTTGGATGCCTTGCGCCTGCGGGCGAGCGAGAAAATCTCCACGATGTCCTTCTCGTCCACCTCCAGCTGGCGGAGGAAGCTCATTATGGACGAGGGCGAGTAGCCGAATTTCTCCAGGATGGAGACGAATTCGGTCGCGTCCATCGTGCCGTCGTTCTTTTCAAACTCGTTCTTCACGAGCCCGATCTGCTCGTCCGTGAGCCCTAGCTCGTAGAGCATGTTGCAGAACTGCTCCCTTTCCTTTTCAACAGACATACCATCAGCCTCCAGGTTGTACACGAAAAGCGGCTCCTCCCCGTCAATCTTGTTAAGGAGGAAGGTGTGCGAGCCGCCAGCGCGCTTTGCGAATATCATATTGAGAGCGGCGTCCCCGACGCCGAACTTTGCGATTTCTGAATCGATGTAATCGGAATAGTTGAGGGATTGGCGGACGTAGTCGCGGAACTCGCGGAGGACGAGGCGAAGGATGAACATTGTGCCCACGTTGCTGAGGATGGTCTTGTGCATGTCCGTAGGGTTCTGGGACGCGACTATCAGGGCGAAGTTGTATTTCCTCCCCTCTCTCACGATGGTGATGACGTCGCTGCGCTCATCGCTCGCGATTTTCCATGCCTCGTCCACGACGACGAAGAGGCGCACCCCCTTCTCCTCCTTCATCTGCTCGCGGCGCATCTTTTCCTTCAGGAACTGCAAAATCGTGAGGCCGGCGAGCGAGCGCATCTCCTCCGTAGGGAGCGAGTGGAGGTCTATGCACACAAGGCCCGAGTCTATCAGGCGCTCGAGCGCAAGGGTTGAAGGCTTGGCGAAGAAGTCGCTCCCCTGCGTGGTGAATCGCTTGAGCAGGCGGGCCGCGGCCCTCTTGTTTTTCTTTTCAAGTATGGATACCACGTCAACGAGCGTGGGGCTCTTGAGCTTGTCGTAGGCGTCCTCAAGCCCCTCCTCTATGTCGTATTTCTCTGCCGGAAAATTATGCAGGTCCAGAAGGATTTCAAGGGCGGACATTATCTGCTTGATGCGCTCGGACGGGGTTAGGCCCGCGAGGTCCATGAGGTTGAGGTTCTCCTCCCCGAGGCGGATCACCTTCCCGCCGGCCTGCTTCACCCACTTGTCGTATTCGCCCACCCAGTCAAGGATGATTGCGTTGGAGTTCCATACGAGCGATGCCCGGGTGAGGAACGTCTTCACAAGATAGGATTTGCCGGAGCCGGTTATGCCGACTATTGCGATGTGCGGGTTAATCAATTTTTGGTAGTTCCAGAAGACGGGGACGTTGAGCCACCTGGTTTTTCCTACGTATATGCCGTCGTTTATGGAGGAGATGAGCGCGTCCGGGCGGGGCTCTGGGGGATGCACCAGGAAGAGGCGCTCGGACACTTCCCTTGTGAAAATCTTCTGTACCTTCATCCTAGAATACCTCGTCCCTCATCTGCTCGGATTCCGGCGGGAGGAAATACTCCCATTCGAAGCACCTTATCATGTCAAGGTCGAAGAGCTCGCTCACATCGGAGCCGAGCGTGGAGGAGATGATGGTCTTGACCTCCTTGGACTGCCTCCGGACCTTGGAGAGCGCCTCCTCGCGCGTCACTCCATATGCGGTCGTGGAAACGAAGGAGGTTATCTCAAGCGGGCGGTCGCCGTGCGTTATGCGCTCCAGCTGGCGGTTGTACATCGCTATTTCCCTGTCAAGGCGGACCAGCTCCTCGCTGTTGGGCGGGAGCTTCCTGCGCCTGCTTTCCGCGGAGCTCCTTTTGGTCTTTATCTCGTCTATCTGCTTCGTGAGGTCGACCTCGGAGACGAGAAGGGAAATCTTTACGGTCTGCTTCAGGGAGGCGAGCGCCTTCTCAAAGGCGGAGAGCATGGATGTGCGGTCCTGCGCGTCCTTGTCCATCGTGCTCTCGTAATAGTTTATCTCCAGGAATTTAGTGGCGTAGAAGCCGTTGCCGGATTTCTTGATGATGCAGTCGCGCGTGGACGGGATTTCGTAGCCACCCCGGATCTCCACTATGTTTGCGGCTGAGGTTATGTAGGGGATTAGGATGTAGCCGTACTTCCAGATTATGAGGGACAATAGGAAGAAGAGCGCGGCGACCGCTGCGAATATCGGGTTGCCGAAAACCACCGCAAGCACGACCGAAGCGAGGCCCCCTCCAAGGGCCATGACGGTCATCATCCTGTTTTCAATCATATGGAACTCACCGCGAAGAAGAATTCTCCGCCGAATATGTCGGTTACCTCCTTAATGAATATGATGGTTATGATGAGGGAGAAGAGGGGGGCGATGAGGACGAACATCGAGAGGGCGGAGATGGATTTGCTTATCTGCTGGGTGGCTAGCGTGAGGTCCCCCGTGAAGTCGCCCGTGGTCATGTTGTCCAATTTTCCCGCAATGGCGTAATTGTCGTTCATGTCCAAAATTGGCATCGTTGTGTATAGGGATTTGTTGGTGAGGTTTGTGAGATTAGCCACTGTCTCGTTCAGGACGGGAACGGGGAAGATGAGGATGAACGCCGGGTAGAAGAGATAGGCGCCGATGGAGAGGGCGATTAGGAAGCCTCCGAGCTTGCGGGTGGAGAAGAAGGAGCGGAAGATGAGGCCGACGGGGAGGAAGAATGTGAGGAGCTGCGGGGCGAAGAACCCTAAAAGCTGGACCTGGAGCTGGGCGAACGTGAGGAGAGCCTGCAGGGTGAGGATTTGGCCGGTGAGAATGGAGGTTATGGAGGAGAGGCCCGACATGGGCTGGATTGAGAAGGTGGCGAATTCTAGGGTGAGGGTCTGGTAATAGGAGACTATCTGGTTGAGGGAAATCACCTTTGTGAGCAGGCTGAAGATGTCCACGGAAAGGTTGGAGTAGATGCACTGGAGGTTCTCGATTGCGTCCCCGGTGTTGCAAACGTCCCCGGTTGCCATGGACCTGCTTATTTCGGTTGCCGCGGCCAAAATGGCGGTGTAGGCGCCGACCAGCGCGGCGTTTATCACGGATTGGATGAGCTCCTCTGTGCCGAAGTGCTCGAGGCGCTTGGAATTCAATGTTTTTCCGAGGCCTATGAGTATGCCTGAGAGTATGATGGAGAAGCTAACGACTGTCCCGGCCAACGCAAGATCTGCTGCCATCTATGCTTACCTCAGGTGAGGAGATTGGAGGAGATGCTCTGGATAACCTCGGCCGCGCCTATGATGGCGGCGATCAGAACGCCCCCTATGAAAAGCCCTATGGCCATGGACTGCCAACGCCCCCTTGTGTCGCCGGGCTGAAGCTGCGCGAGCCCGTAAACGACGCCGCCTACGATTATGAGCAGCAGCGAAAGCGTTACCCCCGCGGATTTCATCACTTCCAGCCAGCTTGAGAGGAGTGTCTCTACATACGCCATGGGCTCCTAATCGGAAGGAAGCTATATAAATGTTTTTCGAAGGTTTAGAATGGGGAAAGATGTGAAAGTAGCCATCGAATTGGGAAAGAGCATACACGAGAACGCCGCGCGCTACTACGAGGAGGCGAAAAAGGCGCGGGAGAAGGCGGAGGGCGTGCGCGTTGCGATGGAGGAGACGCGGAAGCGGATGGTTGAGGCCGCGAAGCGCAAGGCGAAGGCGGTGAAGGTCGCGCGGAAACGGGAATGGTTTGAGGAGTTCCACTGGAGCTTTACGAATGCTGGGAAACTTATTCTTGCGGGGAAGACGGCGCAGCAGAATGATAAATTGGCTGGAAAGATGGAGGACGCGGATTTGTTCTTCCATGCGGACATAAGGGGGGCGGCAGCGACGATTTTGAAGGGCGGGGTTGGGGCATCGGAAGAGGAGAAGAAAGAGGCTGCGGCGCTTTCGGCATCCTATTCAAAGGCGTGGGGGAGAGGGATGGCGGCTGTGGATACTTATGCTGTGAAGAAAGGGCAGCTTTCTAAACATGCGACGGGCGGGTTTGTCGGGGCCGGGGGGTTCGCGATTTCCGGGGAGAGGGAATGGTTCAAGAATACGAAACTGATGCTTGCGGTCGGGATTGAGGAGAATGGGAGGGTTTCTGCCGGGAGCCCGGATGCGGAGTGGATGAAGAAGAAATTGCTTATTGTGCCGGGAAAGATGGACAAGAAGAAGGCGGCGGAAAAGATTGGCGGGGTTCTGGGCGTGCCGGAATCGGAAGTGATGCCCTGCCTTCCTCCGGGGAAGATAAGCATTACTAAATAGCCTTGCCCTGCTTGAGCAGTTCCAAGTACTCTGGATAGCTTGGAATGGGCTTCGGCGGCCGGCAACTGCGTGGGTCCATATAGTAGCGCGCCATCTCAATCTGGTATTCGCGCGCTATTTCTGAATAGCTGCGTGGCTTCTCCTTTGGTTCGGATTTCGGCCCATCTTTTGCCTGAAGCGGGGCGGACGCAGGGACCTGCACCATTCTCCTCCGCCTTGCCGGCTCCCCGTGCTCGACCTGAGGATGGACGGGTTTCCAGACGAAAACGGCCCTCTCGACAGAGGGGTCTCCGAATGCGAATAGGTATTTTTCCTCGCTGTTTCCCAGGTTCACGCTCCTGCCGACCATTCCGAACCACGGGTCCTGGTTGCGTTCAAGGAAAAGGTCCACGGGGCTGAGCTGCTGGCCGCTGTTCGGGATGTCCTCCACAGGTATCATTGTGGCGGCTTCGCATTTTTTCCAGCCGTTGCGCTGGGGAAATGCCTTCAGGATAAGCGGCTGGGACCTGGGGAGGAACATCATGCGGCTTCCGTCCCACCGGAAGTCGAAGGAATCGCCCTGAAAGGCAAGGGCTATGCCGCGCTCCCCCTGGCAGAAGCGTGTGTCGATGCACAGAGATTTTCCGCTGCGCTGGTCCCTGAATTCGAACAGGCCGGGAAAGGGCGCCCCGCCCGCCGGATAGAGCAGGTATGTGCCCGTGAGGATTATGCTTGTGCCGGCGCTTGAGAGGAAGCGCACGGGGACATTTTTTGTGGGCTGACGGACCACTTTGTCGAGCTCGGAATTGAGGGGGACCATGTTCCTGAACTTCTCCGTGGCTGTGAATGTGTTCATCCTGCCCTCGTAGCATAGTTGGCGCGGCTGCGCCATGGGCGCTGGGGATGCGGCGGACATAAAGGTATATTATGCCATGAAATCTTAATAAACCCTCATTTCACACACCATGTAACCATGGTTACATTAATCCGGCGCCATAAACAAGCGTTATATATTTTGCCCAACAAAGTTGGGGCATGGGGGGAAATGCTCGCCGGATAGAGGTAAGGCCAAAGGGCGCCCTGCGCGACCCGCGGTCAGCCTCGTTCGCGAAGGAGGCCGAGGAGCTTTCCAAAGTGAAGGTCTCCGACTTTGCTATCGTGAAAGTTTACAACCTGGACGGGGAGCTGGGCAAGGAGGAGCTGGAAAGGCTAGGCAGGGAGCTTTTCGCGGACCCTGTGACCGAGGAATTCACTTTTACCGAGCCGTTCTACAACGATTACTGGCGCGTGGAGGTGGGCTTCCTGCCCGGGATGACGGATAACGAGGGGCACACCGCCAGGCAGGGCATAAAGGACGTCCTGGGCAAGGATGTTGATGTTTACACCTCGCGCGTATACGCGATGAAGGCGGATTTTGAGGACGACGCAGTCGTCGGCGAGGTCGCGAAGAGGATGCTCGCGAACGGGGTCATACAGGCATGGAGGGTATTTGAGCCTGAGAGCGACGCTTTTGAGCCGTACGTGCCGCGCGTTGAACTGGACCACGCACCCGTCGCAGAGGAGATAGACCTCCAGGTTTCGGACGAGAGGCTGGCGCAGCTCAGCAAAGAGAGGACGCTCGCCCTCTCGCTGGACGAGATGAGGGCGATAAAGGCGCATTTCGCAAAGGGGATTATTGCGAAGGAGAGGGGGAGGGTCGGGCTCGGGAAGGGGATTACCGATGTTGAGCTGGAAGCTTTGGCGCAGTCCTGGAGCGAGCACTGCAAGCACAAGATATTCAACGCAAAAATAGAGTATAAGGAGGAGGGGGACGGAACCGAAGGAAAAGAGGAGGAGGTTGACTCCATATTTGACACTTATATCAAATCCGCCACCGACGAGGTCAGGAAGCCTTATGTGGTTTCCGTGTTCAAGGACAACGGCGGCATAATCAAGTTCGACCCGGAAAACGACATCGCGGTTAAGGTGGAGACGCACAACGCGCCCTCCGCGCTGGACCCATACGGCGGGGCGCTCACCGGGATTCTGGGCGTGAACAGGGACGTGCTCGGGACCGGGCTGGGCGCGAAGCCGATTGCGAACGTGAACATGCTGTGCTTCGGGTTCCTTGATGAGAAGGACGTGCCGAAGGGCTGCCTGCACCCGAAGAGGATCGCCAGGGGCGTGGTGAAAGGGATAGAGCACGGCGGGAACATGTGCGGCATCCCCACCGTGAACGGCTCGGTTGTGTTTGAGAAATGCTATACTGCGCGCCCCCTCGTGTATGCGGGGACCGTGGGGATGCTTCCACACATGATCGGGGGGAGGGAGACGGCGCGCAAGGAAATTAAACCTGGATATTTGGCGGTCATGACCGGCGGAAGGATTGGGAAGGACGGCATCCACGGGGCCACTTTTTCCTCGCAGCAGCTGACCACTGGGATTGCCGGCAGCGTGGTGCAAATCGGCGACCCCATCACACAGAAAAAAGTGATTGATATGACATTGGAGGCGCGGGATTTGCGCCTCTACGAGGCGGTCACCGACAACGGGGCGGGGGGGCTCTCCTCCAGCATAGGCGAGCTCGCGCAGTTCAGCGGCGGGTGCGAGGTGTACCTGGAAAAGTGCCCGCTGAAATACCCGGGGCTGGACCCGTGGGAAATACTCCTTTCGGAATCACAGGAGAGGATGACGCTGGCCGTGCCTCCGGAAAAG
>Ga0265297_10007428_pt1 | contig 15202 bp, 12 predicted proteins | sample Munlanlwell13791_FD_192502 | JGI IMG/M metagenome (GOLD analysis project Ga0265297, IMG submission 192502) | Leachate microbial communities from a municipal landfill in Southern Ontario, Canada - Leachate well 137-91 | ecosystem: Engineered > Solid waste > Landfill > Unclassified | place... | reverse complement strand
ATGAGTCGAATAACACAGGTTCTGATACGTCGAATAGTTCGTTTTCGATTGAGAATGTTGATTCGGTTGCTCCTGTCGTGGTGGTTCTGTATCCGAATGGAGGGGAACTTCTTGTGGGTGATGTGTCTGTTCTGTGGTCTGCGTCTGATGATGTTACGGTGGATTTGAATGGTTCGATTGTGCTTGAGTACAGTCCGGATGATGGGGGGAATTGGAGTCTGATTGCGTCTGGGTTGAATAACACGGGGTTGTTTGTGTGGGATACGACGGTGGTTCCTGATGGTGATCAGTATCTGGTTCGGGTGAGTGCGACGGATGAGTCGAATAACACAGGTTCTGATACGTCAGACGATACATTTTCCATAATCAATGATTATAACTTCCCTCCGATCAACCCGCAGATTATTGGACCACCTGCAGGCGGAAAAAACATTAACTTTAGTTTCACTGCGAGTACGACCGATCCAGAAGGTGATCAAATCTCTTACCTTTTTGACTGGGGTGATGGCAACTATAGTACATGGATTGGTCCGGTCAACTCGAGTGAATCGGTGACGGCTACCTGGACATGGAGAACCGATGGAACCTATAATGTCCGGGTCAAAGCAAAAGATATTTTTGATGGTGAAAGCGACTGGTCCGATGCCCATCCGATTTCCATAGCAGAACAAGTGAACTTTTCGAACGTCAAACTCGGCCATGTCTACTTCAAGCTTTTCTCCTTTAATCGATCATTTATCTTCTCTGATTTCTTAAAACGCCTCGGGGTCGTCATCATATTATCCAGCCATCCATTGGAACTCGAGGCATACGCAACAGACGTCGTTGATTCTGTTACGTTCCTGGCGGAGAATCAATTACAGATCGAGACCATGGAAATCACCGACGACAACGGATCTGATGGCTTCTCCTGTGTCATGAATATTTCTCGTGGTGCGTATACCCTTAATATTACCGCCTATGATACCAATGGATCGTTAGTCGACCATTACAGCCTCTTCACGGTCTTCTTCATCCGCATCGGTCGGTACGCTACCGGGCCAAGGGAGAATCCTCTCCTCCGCCTCCGAAGTATTCCTCGCTTACGTCGATAATCTCTATGTGAATGTGAAATAATTGCTCCTCTACTATGATATAGAATATATCCAATTACCAAATATTTAAATATGAAAACATCCTAGGTAATAACGAAGTAAAAAAGAAAAAATATACATGGAGTGAAAGAAAAAGAAGAGGGATTCTATGAAAAAAAAATTTATTCATAGTATAATTTGTGTGTGTATGCTGTTGACAACGTTTTCAACGATTGGTATCCCAAATGCTTCTGCGGAACCACCTCTACAACCAAGTGACCCTATCCCCGCGGCTGGGTCAAGTAGTGTGACGGTCTTTGTCGACTTAGAATGGAAGGGAGAAGAAAATCTCACCTATGATATCTATTTCGGGGTTGAAAACCCACCCCCCCTGTTCCTCACCAATCAAATAGGGACCATATTTGAACCTGATCCGCTTCTGTTGAACACCACGTATTATTGGCAAATTGTCGCTCGGAACGACCTACAAGAAACCACCGCAGGTCCCATTTGGAGTTTCACCACCGCCAGCAACCAACCCCCGTTCAAACCCAAGGTCCTTGACGGTCCGCAACAAGCTGGGCGAAACATTTCACTAGACTTCCTCACCGTCGCACCCGACCCTGAGGGGGACAAGGTGTACTACCAATGGGACTGGGATGATGGAAACATCAGCGAATGGTATGGGCCCTACCAGTTTGGGGAACAGACCTCAGCGACCCATCACTGGGAAGAGAACGGCAGCTACGAAATTAAAGTTCGGGCAAAGGATGAAGGCGGGAAACAAAGCGGATGGTCGAATGCCTATAACGTGACGATTGCATCGCAGATCGAGATGTTGAACTGTAAATCAGGATACCTGTATTTCGTCTTCTTAACATTTGATAAAACATATGGGTATATCTATTCCCTGGACTTGTTAGGAGTCTCACTTATCATCAGCACCGGTGGAATGAGAGTGAATGCACAAGGGTCAGAGTCGGTGCAAACCGTCATCTTTGAAATGCAGAATAAGTTTATGCAAGATCAACGATGGAATGCGACCTCTACCAACGCAACTGAGGAGGGTTTCGAAGGGTATTTCTATCTGAACGATGGGTTATATCAGACCACGGCGTATGCCTATGATGCAGCCGGTCGTCTGATTGACAAAGCATCCAGACAGTATGTCATCTACTACGAGTGGAAGTTTATCATAATGAAACAGCTACTTGGCCTCAACAACCCCTAAAGACTTCGGACTGGACCACCTTCAATTCAACCTTTCTCCTTGTAACATCAAGAAAGACCATAGTGTTCTGCAACATACTGATTCCTTTTCAGGAGTACCGCTCTGGTTGGAATCCTGAGACGAATCCGTCTGAATCGTTCCCGAAGTCATATGCTTAAATACTGACGTTGCATTCTTTTTTTTTGTACGTGACAGGGGAGTGAAGTATGGATGAAGTCATCATAAAACTCATTGAAATAGAAAAGAGCGATGAGCTGAATTTCATCTTAGGGCAAACTCATTTCATCAAATCCGCCGAGGATCTCTATGAGGCGATGAAAAACGCAGTCCCTTCAGGAAAATTCGGTCTAGCCTTTTGTGAAGCAAGCGGTGCGTGTAAAATCCGTAGTGAAGGAAACGATGATGCGTTGAAAAAACTCGCGGAGAAAAACGCAATGAATCTTGGTACAGGCCACACCTTTCTCATTTTCATGAAGGACTGCTATCCTCTCAACGTGCTCAACACTATAAAGAACGTCCCTGAGGTCTGCTCGGTGTTCTGTGCGACAGCGAATCCTACCAAAGTCCTCGTTGCAGAGTCAAAACAGGGTGATGAGATCGGCCGGGGGATACTTGGCGTGATCGACGGGTTCGTTCCAAAAGGGATAGAAGATGACAAGGAGCTCACCTGGAGAAAGGAATTTTTACGAACAATCGGCTACAAGCTTTGAGTTAATGGCCGTACTTCCCGACAAGGGGTACAAACACACATCCTCCAAGATGCTGTCGCGTCTGTCGATGGTGTTCTTTCCGTAGAAGCGTTAATTCACAGTACATGGAACCAAGGGGAACCAGCAGTTTTCCCGGATCGGCAAGTTGATGAATCAACGGCTTAGGAATGGAGGGGGCAGCACACGTCACGTAGATACGGTCATAGGGTTGATACGCAGGCAGTCCACAGGACCCATCCCCGATTTCAACGATGACGTTTGGACAGTGCATGGTCGCAAGATTTTGTTTCGCCTGGGTCGCAAGCACATCAAATCGTTCGATGGTATACACCCTTCCTGCCGCCCCGACGAGCTGGGCGACAATCGCCGCATGATACCCCGACCCGGTCCCGATCTCTAAAATGTGTTGCCCTTTTTGGATATCTAACGCCTCACACATGATCGCAACCATATGTGGTGCGGAGATGGTTTGACCATCGCCGATGTCCAGGGGGGTATCGACATAGGAATAGTCCCGTAAGGACTCTGGCACGAAGATGTCTCGGGGGACGGTGAGAAACGCTTGTTTTACCGCATCGGTTTTGATATAGCCCTCTCTGCAGAGATGAAAAACGAGCTGTTCTCTTTCCTGCTCAAACATAGGTTCCCTATAAGAGAAAATATAGGGGATATATATCTCCTTGCACCAGTTGATTTTTATACCAAGAAACTATTTCCAGCGACCGGGTATGAAGAAACGAGTGGTGATTGCGCTTGGTGGGAATGCCTTAATAAAAAAAGGTCAGAAAGGCACGATTTACGAGCAGTTCGCCAATACCCGGGAGAGCTGTCGGTCGATTGTGCAAATGATCAAGACGGACTGGGATGTTGTCATCACCCATGGGAACGGTCCTCAGGTGGGTGCATTGGTTCTTCAGAATCAGGCGGCAAGGGATATCACTCCTGAGATGCCGCTGGGGATCTGTGTCGCAGAAAGCGAAGGCCTCATTGGCTACATGATCCAGCAATGCCTCTCCAATGCCTTAAAACGAGAGCGTCTGGACAAGCCGGTGATTGCGCTCATCACCCAAGTGATTGTTGATCCGAAGGACCCCTCCCTTGAGAATCCGACCAAACCAATCGGACCGTACTACACAGAAGATGAGTCCATCATCATGCTGAAACACGGGTATCATATGACCCGTTTGCCTCGCGGATGGAGGATTGTTGTCCCCTCCCCAGACCCCTTGCGAATCGTCGAAGGGGAGATCATCAGGAAAATGCTGGATGATGGCATCATTGTCATCGCCTCTGGCGGGGGAGGCATGCCGGTGATTGAGAAGGAAGGCTGGGGTCTTGATGGGTTGGAAGCTGTCGTGGATAAGGATTTAGCTGCAGAGCGACTAGCGGAAGCGGTGAACGCCCAGGTGTTGCTCATCCTTACGGACGTGGAAAAAGTCTATCTTCATTACAATACTCCCTCACAAAAACCCTTAGATGCCGTCACCTATCGGGAAATGAAACGATACTATCTTGAGGGAGAGTTCCCTCAAGGAAACATGGGGCCTAAGGTTCTTGCCGCGCTTCGGTTCTTGGAATTCGGTGGGGAACGCGTGGTTATCTCCAACATCGAACAAGGATGGGAAGCCCTGCAAGGCGAAACAGGGACGTTGATCATCCGGGACTAGTTCTTTATTCCCGTACGTGTTTTTTATAAACCTCCCAGATATATAGACACGGTACAGCCATGGACACCTCAATAGAAGCACAGATCAAAGCAATAGAAGACGAGATTTTCAAAACCCAAAAAAATAAAGCAACAGAGCATCATATCGGAAGACTCAAAGCAAAGATAGCACGTTTACGGGAAACCGCTGAGAAACGAAAAAGCTCCGGGGGGAAAGGCAAAGGGTTCTCCATCAAAAAAACCGGTGATGCGACGGTTGGCATCGTTGGGTTTCCCAGTGTTGGGAAAAGCACGCTGCTTAATCAACTCACCGCGGCGGACAGCAAAGTCGGTGAGTATGATTTCACGACCCTGGAAACCATTCCTGGAATGATGAAACATAAAGGTTCGGAGATTCAGATTCTTGACTTACCTGGTCTGATCGTTGGAGCATCCAAAGGCAGAGGACGTGGAAGAGAGGTGATCTCTGCGGTGAGAAGCGTGGATCTGCTTCTTCTGATGATTGATGCGTTCAACCTTGAGCATCTGGCATTGATTGAGCAAGAGCTGCAGCTGGCTGGAGTACGGCTGAATCAGAAGAAACCAGATGTGGTTATCACGAAAAAAGCATACGGTGGGATTGTGGTAAATTCCACGGTTCCTCTGACGCATCTCACTGAGCTTCACATCAAATCGATTGCCTCAGAGTTTGTGATCAACGCAGATATCACCCTGCGGGAGGATCTGACCGAGGATCAGCTCATCGATGCATTTACACAGAACCGGGTGTATATCTCCGCCCTTGTTGTCGTGAACAAAACGGATCTTGTCCCTGCTGATCTGGTAAAACAAACGATCAGCCGGTTGCATCAAAAACGATGGGATGTGTGTGCGATCTCTGCGAAAAACAAAGAGAACTTGGAGCATTTACGGGAGCAGATTTTTTTGCATCTCCGGCTCATCCGTGTCTACATGAAACCCATGGGGAAGAAAGCTGATTTCGTCCAACCCATGATCTTAAAGGAAGGTCAAACCGTCGCTGACGCATGTCGACATATCCATCGTGATTTCCATCGGAATTTTCGATACGCCTCGGTCTGGGGACCTTCTGCGAAGCATGCGGGTCAGAAAGTAGGCCTGGAGCATGTGTTGCAGGACCAGGATGTGCTGACGATTGTTGTGACGAAGTAAGAGTCGTTCCTAGGTTCTGCAGTGAAAAAAGATTACGCGGTTCTTTGTTCGGGAAAGAAAGCTTATTTAGTTCCCTTGTTTATTACGAAGGTGAAGAACTAGAAAATGAGGTCCTCGTATGCTAAAAACTCCAGCGATTGTGTTAAACGTGAAAACATACACAGAGGCGACAGGGATACATGCAGTGGAACTCGCGCAGCTACTGCAGAGAATCTCAGAAGAAACCAACGTCAGTATGGCGATCGCTGTGCAAGCCTGTGATATTCCTCGGTGTGCAGAGGCGGTAGACATCCCTATCTACGCACAACATATCGACCCGATACAACCCGGTAGCAACACCGGGTGGACACTTCCTGAGGCAGTGAAAGCCGCTGGTGCGGTCGGCACGCTGATCAATCATAGCGAACATCGACTGATCCTTGCAGATATCGATTCCTGTATCGCGAGAGCAACAACCCTTGGGTTAGATACGCTTGTGTGCACGAACAACGTTGCGACCTCCAAAGCGGTGTCGACCTTTTCCCCGTCCATGATCGCAGTTGAGCCTCCGGAGCTGATCGGTGGTGATATCTCGGTTACGACCGCAGATCCCGGGATCGTCCGAAATACCGTCACAGCGGTACGGGGTATCAATAAGACCGTCAAGATTCTCTGTGGTGCTGGTGTGAAAAACGGCAGAGATGTCGCCATAGCTCTTGAGCTGGGGGCGGACGGGGTGCTTCTTGCCAGTGGCGTGGTCAAAGCAAAAAACAAAGAAGAGGTCCTCAACGATTTAGTCTCCGGGGTCACCTAGTAATTAGGCTTCTTTTAACTGCTGAATCGCGGTCCGATAATCCTTGCTGTTAAAAATAAAACTCGCAGCGACCAGGACGTCTGCACCGTTCTGTTTTACCAGCCCTGCATTCTGGTTGTTGATCCCCCCATCGATCTGTAGATAAATCCGTTTTTTTGTTTTTTTAATGATCTGACATACCTCTTTGAGTTTTGGCACCACGTCAGGGATGAAGCGTTGTCCAGAAAATCCAGGGTGCACCGACATAACCAAGACTAAATCAACCTCTGGGATAATCGCTCGGATTGATTCCACGGGTGTTTCCGGATTGAGAGAAATCCCTGCTTTCCCTCCCGATGTTTTAATCTGTTTGATCACACCAAGAGGGTCGTCTATACTTTCCTGATGAATTGTAATCAGATCAGCGCCAGCTTTTATGAACGCGTCGATGTACTTCTCCGGATGCTCTATCATCAGATGACAATCAAGAAACAACGAGGTTTTTCTTCTAATGTTCTCAACCACCACGGGTCCGATCGTGATATTCGGGACGAAATGACCATCCATGACGTCGATATGAAGCCATTCTGCTCCCGCTTCGGCAACCGCTTTGATCTCCTCATGAAGGTGGGTGAAATCCGCAGAGAGAATGGAAGGAGCGATAATCACCATGATGACTCATCTGATGGTATGATACAGGGCTTTATAAAACCAAATGATTCTCCAATAAAACAGCTTCCTGCTGTTATTTTGTCAAAATGATATTATGACAGCGTAAGCTTTTATAGCAGAACCACCCTTGCCTTCCTTCGAACACCGATATGGTGCAGGCCGGACACCATCTGTTTTTCATTGGCCTGCCCATCCCATCCCATACCCCCTTTTTAGAGGAGAAAATAAATAGGTAACTCTATAAAGAAAAAGACTTATAGTCCTTCTGAATTCTGGAGATGGTTGACAGGTATGAAGGAATTAGAAAAGACCCATTCGGTATGCCCCGCGTGTTTCCAAGAGGGAAAAATCCACAAGATTAATGCACAGATCATTGAGGACGACGGCAAAGTCTGGATAGCGAAGACCTGTGACGAACACGGTGATTTCAAGGACATTTACTTCGGTGATGTGGCGTTGTATGAACGATGGATGAAATTCGAAAAACGCGGGGATATTGCTCCTGATGTGAAACCATCGTTGTTTGATGACCCTCTGCTGTATCCCGAGCATCGGTCCCAGAGTGTGTTGACGAATCTGCTGGTTACGAACCGATGTAATCTTCGCTGCGGGTATTGTTTCATGAACGCTGGTGCATCTGGGTATGTCTATGAGCCGTCATTAGAGGAGATTAAACAAATGCTGACGCAGGCGCGGAACGAACGACCGATGGGATCAAAAGCAATTCAGATAACCGGAGGGGAACCGACCATCCGTGAAGACCTCTTTGAAATCGTCCGAATGGCGCGAGAAGCAGGGTTTTCTCATATTCAACTCAATTCCAATGGCATAAAACTTGCGGAAAGCGTCGACTATTGTAAGAAACTGAAAGAAGCAAAAGTCAACACGGTGTACATGAGTTTTGATGGCGTCACGAAAGAAACCAACCCCTGGATGGATCAATTATTCCAGACGATTGAAAATTTCCGGGAGGCGAACCTACGAGCGGTGCTGGTCCCGGTGATTATCGGGGAGAAGAACCTCCATGAGACCGGGAAGATTATTCAGTTTGCGTTGGATCATATCGATATCATCCGAGGGGTGAATTTCCAACCGGTCTCTTTCTGTGGGAGAATTACAAAAATCAAGGATGAAAAACGCGAGAAACAACGCGTCGATTATGTCAGTATGATGGAGGTTATTGAGAAGGAGTTCAACGGTCTGATCTCCCGGGATGATTTCTATCCGGTTCCCTTTGTGTATCCGATATCCGAGTTAATTGAATCATTAAAAGGAGAAAAACAGGTGGAGTTCACCGCGCACCCTGGCTGCGGTGGTGCGACCTATATCTTCCTTGAGGATGGGAAACCGTTACCGATCACGAGATTTATTGATGTGGAAGGGTTCATGAAATTTATCACTGAACAAGCAAAGGTGAAAGGTCCATTGAAGAAAGTCCGGATCGCCACCTCCTTTTTAAAAAACATTGACAAGTTCGTTGACAAGGAAAAGGCACCGAAAGATTTTGATTTAAAAAAGATCTTGATTGACGCTGCGGTTGGCGGAAGCTATGATTCCTTACGTGGGTTCCATTATAAAAGCCTGTTCGTTGGCTCCATGTGGTTCATGGATACGTTTAACCTAAATCTCCATCGACTCGAACGGTGCTGTATCCATTATACGACTGAGGAGGGAATCATCCCGTTCTGTTCCTATAACGGCCTTGGGTATGGGGATAAGATCCGTGAGAAGCATTCCATTCCCATCAAAGAATGGGAGGAGAAAACAGGTCGACCCATGCGGGATGACCTTTGGAAACACGGTCCGTTAACCTAGAGAGGCACTATTTTTCTTTGTTTTCTATCCTTTTGCGTTGATTTGTAGGGGTTCGCTGGTACAAAAATATATATAAACACATAACGCAATGGAATATATAGATAGACAATAGTACGGGTATGTTAGGGGATATTATGAAAACGATGATAGATAAAAAGAATATCATACGGAAGGCTTTGGTTGTTCTTGTCATATCGTGTCTCTTGCTCATACCCGGGTATACGTTTGCTCAGACACCGGATGTATCAAATGATCCGACACCGCATCAACCTGCGTATATCCAGGGGAAACAGGATCTTATAGACGTGCACGTGCCTCGTCTTCTCATCCCGACACCGCCTCTCCCGGCGGAACGAGCGAATGTGGATATTGTCGAATTAATACAACAGGTGGATGAATCCCTGATACTGGGGTATTTAGAGAATCTTACGAGTTTCGGACCACGACTCACCGGGACTGAGGCGTGTAATCAATCAGCTCAGTACATCTATCAGACATTCCAAGATATGGGGTTGTCGGTTCGGTTTCACAACTATACGGACAGTACCGTCTCAGGGAGCAATGTCGAGGCAACATTGTATGGGTCAGATTCTACTAATATCTTCATCGTCTGTGGTCATTATGATACCGTTGCACCCAGCCCAGGGGCAGATGATGACGGCTCAGGCGTTGCAGCCGTCCTTGCTGCAGCGGAGATTATGAGAAACTACGAGTTTTATCACACCATCCGATTTGTGTGCTTCTCTGGAGAAGAACAAGGGTTGATCGGGAGCCGTCATTACGCGCAAGACGCCTATTCCAACAATGACACGATTATTGCGGTGCTCAATGCGGACATGATTGGGTTTGCCCCGTCATCCTCTGATGGCTCACGAGGAAAAATCTATGAGAACGACGCCTCGGAATGGATTGTCAACTACACTCAGGATATCAGCGAACTGTATGATGAGTATATCGACATTGAACTCATCCCTCAGGGGGAGACGTGGGGGAGTGATCATTATTATTTCTGGCAGTATGGATATGATGCCGTGTTTTACCATGAGTATAATTTCAATGACTATTATCATTCTGCGGAGGATACCATCGAACATATGAATATCTCCTACTCAACTCGGTTCACCCGGCTCATATTAGCGACCCTTGCCGAAATGGCGCTGCAGCCGCGGCCGCTTCTTAAGGTCTCCAGTATCACGGGAGGCCTGGGTATCACCAGTGTGGTGACAAATGTTGGTGACGTCAACGCAAGTGCTGTGAATGTGACGATTACCGTGACCGGAGGAGTATTCGGGCGTCTTGATGTGTCATCTTCAGATGGAGTTGATGAACTCGCCCCTCAGAATTCGTTTCAGTCGAAAGCAAAACTGTTCAGAATCGGGAATATCCAGATTGGTGTGACGGCAAGGGCATCGAATGCAGATCATGTCTCAAAACATGCGACTGGTTTGCTGCTTGGTCCCTTCGTGCTCAAATTAGTCATCACCCCATAACTTCTTCCTTTTTTTCCTCATATACTTTTTTCAGATGGAGGAAAAAAGAGCGAGAAACTTAATACCCCCCTCTTTTATACCCCCATCACCGTACAATAGAAACGGAGGCGCTTCCATGACGATTGTGGTTACCGGATCTGATTTAAGTATTGAGAAACTCGTGCAGGTCGCACGACATCACGAGGATATTTCCTTGCATCCTGACGCGCTTATGCGGATAAAATCCTGTCGCCTGATGCTTGAGAATAAAATCAAAGCACATGAGATCATGTATGGGGTCAATACAGGCATCGGGGAATTCTCTGAAGTGGTGTTAAATGATACGCAGATGAAGGAATTCCAAAAATATCTTATTTACAATCATGCGGCCGGCATTGGCGATCCTGCTCCCCTTGAGTACGTCCGTGGGGCGATGCTCGCCCGAGTGAATGTCCATGCTCATGGGAACTCCGGTTGTCGACCTGAGATTACACAGACTCTTGTCGAGATGTTAAATAAGGATGTCACCCCGTTTGTCTGTCAGAAGGGATCAGTCGGTGCTTGTGGCGACCTTGCCCCGATGGCGCAGATCGCGCTGCTCATGATGGGTGAAGGAAAAGCCTATTACCAGGGGGAGCTGCTGCATGGGCGGGATGCGCTGAAGAAAGCAGGGATCCCCACCCCAGGTCTTCAAGCACGGGATGGTCTGGCGATTATCAACGGCTCCAATCTCTTGACTTCGATGAGCGCTTTGTTTTTGTATGATGCGAATAACTGGTTGAAGCAAGCGGAAATAGCAGCCGCGATGTCCCTGGAGGCTTTGAAGGCGAACATGAAACCCTATAACGTGAAAATCCATCAAGCCCGTGGGTTCCCTGGGGCAGTGCGAAGCGCACAAGCAATCCAGAAACTCATCAAAGGCGGGGATTTGATCGAAGAGAAGATGAAATGCAAGATTCAGGACGCGTATTCGATGCGTTCCACCCCCCAAGTGATCGGGACTGCTCATGATGCTCTTGCCTATGCACGGTCGCAGGTTGAAATCGAGCTGAACGGAGTCGGGGATAACCCGATTTTCTTCCCTGATGAAAACCTGCAGCTTTCTGGTGCGAACTTCCAGGGCACACCTGTGTCCTTACCCATGGATATGGCGGGTGCTGCAATCACGATGGTTTCGGTGATGTCGGAACGACGGATGAATCGTTTGAACAATCCTGCGTTGAATGTCGGTCTCCCTGCGTTCTTAACGAAGGGGGCTGGGATGTTCTCGGGACTGATGCTCAGCCAGTACACTGCGGATACCTTGATTGTGGAACAACGGATTCTCTGCACACCTGCCTCTGTTCAATCGATCCCTGCAGCGGCGGATCAGGAGGATTTTGTGTCGATGGGGATGAACACTGCTCTGAAGAATTTCCAGATTCTTGACAACGCGTATGGGATCCTTGGGATTGAGTTCATGGCTGCAGCACAGGCGTTGGACTTCCGGGAGTATCACTGTGGGAAGGGCGTGGCCAAAGCAAAAGAGGTTATTCGAAAACACGTCAAATTCCTCGATGAGGATCGACCGTTGTACCCAGACCATACGGCGATGAAGGAACTGGTGAAATCCTGTGAAATCCTCCATGAGGTAGAAGCAGCGGTGGGACGTCTTGAATAACAATGGTCTCATTCTGTGATCTTGTTATTTTCTCTTAATCATCGGGATGTGAATATCTGATTGCTCCACTTGGTGTAATGCTTCTTGATAGCCGGCATCCGCGTGTCGAGCCACACCTATTCCAGGATCTGTGGTAAAGACTCGTCTGATGCGCTCGTCGGTTTGTTTGGTTCCATCGCAGACAACGACCATCCCTGCATGAGTGGAAAGACCGATGCCGACACCACCACCGTTATGGATATGAACACTGTCTGCCCCTGCTGCGCAGTTGAGCAACGCATTCAGCAATGGCCAGTCTGCGATCGCGTCGCTGTTGTCTCGCATTGCTTCCGTTTCCCTATATGGAGAAGCGACACTCCCGCTGTCGAGATGATCCCGGGTGATTGCGATCGGACCGATTGCTTTGTCTCGGACCATTTTATTTATTACGAGAGCAAATTCAGCCCGTTCCCCGTATCCCAACCAGCAGACCCGTGCTGGGAGACCTTCCCAGGGGAGGTGTTTCTCAGCGAGTTGTATCCAGTTTGTCAGAACCGTATCTTTTGGAAATAACTTCATGGCGGCCTGGTCTGTTTTTCGGATATCTTCTGGGTTTCCGGTGAGTGCGAGCCAGCGAAATGGACCGCGACCGACGCAGAACATGGGTCTGATGTACGCAGGGACGAACCCCGGGTAATCAAACGCGTTCTGTAGACCTGCCTTCTGTGCTTGTCCTCTGAGGTTATTTCCGTAGTCGAATACGACGGATCCGTTGTTCTGGAAATCAAGCAAGGCGGTGCAATGCTGTTTGATGCTCTTCATTGATTGTTTGATATACTCAGGTGGATTCTTTTTTCTTAGAACCGTTGCCTCATGCAGCGTGTCTCCGTAGTACTTCGCAGGGACGTATCCATGGAGTTCGTCATGCGCTGAGGTTTGATCGGTGACGACATCTGGTCTAAATCCTTGCTTCACGAGTCGTGGCAGGATTGTTGCGCAATTCCCAAGCAGACCGACGGAAAGCGCTGTCTTTTCTTTTTTTGCTTGTGTTACCAGTTCAAGTGCTTCGTCAACATCCGTGATTTTTTTATCACAGAAACCTGCGTTGACCCGTCGATCGATGCGTTTCTCGTCGCATTCCACCGCAAGGCAGACCCCTTGGTTCATGGTGACCGCAAGTGGTTGAGCCCCCCCCATGCCACCCAGCCCGCCGGTGAGGACGATTCTTCCTTTCAGGCTGCTTTTGAAATGTTTCCGTGCGCACGCAGCAAACGTCTCGTAGGTTCCCTGGATGATCCCTTGGGTTCCTATGTAGCACCAGGATCCAGCCGTCATCTGACCGTACATGGTGAGACCTTGTGATTCGAGTGTTCGGAACTGCTCCCAAGTGCTCCAATGAGGAACAAGATTCGAGTTTGCAATAAGTACGCGTGGGGCGGTCGTCCAGGTGCGGAAGATCGCCACGGGTTTTCCTGATTGGATCAACAGTGTCTGATCATTGTCTAATGTTTTGAGTGATTTGACGATCGCATCGTAACAGGTCCAGTTGCGTGCTGCTTTTCCAGTACCGCCGTAAATGATGAGTTCCTCTGGCTTTTCTGCGTTCTCCAGATTGTTCTCAAGCATCCGTAAGATTGCCTCTTGTTTCCAGCTTTTACAGCGAAGGTGCTTTCCTCTCATCGCTTGAATGGTTCTCCCCATAGAAATCATCTGCAGAAATACATCAAGGAATTAAAACTTTCTTATGGTTTTGGACCTTGTGCCAGCGCGAATGCTGCCTAAAAAACAGATCGAACTGCTCAGTAATTTTTTAAAACAAAAGGGAAGGACGGCTGGCCTCACTAGGAGGGGATGGGATGCACTCTAACAAAATAACAACTACCAGCCCAATTCCTTCCAAGTAATAATAAGTATAACCCCTATATATGCTTTTCGATTATACGAACGAAATACTGACGACATTACTGCCTCTCAGGATAATTCTCCCGAGTCGACGCTTTGTTTCATCCTTAGTTTCTTCGACTTCATCGAGCACGAGGTTCATGTATTCGTCGTACCCTAACAGTTTGCCTTCAATGTGTCTGCCGTCCTTTAGGAGAAGGAGTAATTTTTGGTTCACTGCTTTTTCAAGGACATCTAATGGTAAGGACATGGCAGGAGGTAAGGAGAGCACCTTTTTAAAACTATTCCTTACCGTAAGGAGAATGAAGAGGATGTTACTGGGGAAACCCACCGATCTGAAGACTTGGATCCCCGAACAAAACCCAGGACTGTGCTACTTTCGCATCGATCCAAGCATCACCGAGGCTTGGAGAATTCCATTCCACTGGATAGGTCTGCGCGTACCAGGTCACCGCAGCAGACCATGCATCACCAAGAACCGTCAGATGATCCTGACCGTAGGCATGGAAGAAAGCGACTTCCAGTTCGTTGATGCCTCCCTGAAAGGAGGTTTTATCTTCTTTGGTAAATCCCAGTGCGGAGCACCCAATACAACTGATCGCTCCACCTGAGGGTTCTCGTAGGATACGCTCACTCCAACACTCTGGGACATATTCCTGTTTCCAGCGTGTATCCTTATTGAAGAGACGTCTGAGGCAGACGTCGAACTGACTGTTATGACAGCCACTGACGATACAAATTGGCAGCTTGTCTTTGTTTCGGAACTTCCACATGTCATTGCTATTTGGGCCCTGAATCTTTTCCGAGCCGTTCGGAGCGTTGTTCCCCCATTGCTTCGGGCTCCCATGGCCGACGAAGTACACAAACCCCCATCCAGTACGGAACGCTTCGATTACGTCTTTTTTATCAGAGAACGTCTTATCGGAGGTGTAGAGCCGTGTTGCAGAAAATCCTGTCATGTTTTCAATCGCACGATCCCCGTAATATTCCCCTTCATATCCAGTCCAATTTGGGTTAATTGTTTCTGGGTAGGTGTCCCCTGCGACAACCAGCATCTTGGAGAACCATGGCTGGTCGAACGCA
>Ga0265297_10007427_pt1 | contig 15202 bp, 14 predicted proteins | sample Munlanlwell13791_FD_192502 | JGI IMG/M metagenome (GOLD analysis project Ga0265297, IMG submission 192502) | Leachate microbial communities from a municipal landfill in Southern Ontario, Canada - Leachate well 137-91 | ecosystem: Engineered > Solid waste > Landfill > Unclassified | place... | reverse complement strand
GGTTTTGCCGCCGGGCTAGATCCGGGCAGAATTAAACGATATTTTTCCTTGAGCATAAAGGGGCACCCGATTAAGGTTTTTCTGGAAAAAGAATACATGAAGGGTCTTGGCCGCTATTTAGGCGGGGATAGGTTCTTTTTGCGATGCCAGGCATTGAATGCGTCTTGTTTCATAGATCCGTCAGGGGCTGTGTATGCGTGTGGGATGTATGATGCCCGGGTTGGGGATCTGCGGCGCAGCGATTTTAACCTTGATGCGTTGTGGAATGCGAAAGCAGTTTTATCTATAAGAAAGGACATTTCGGAGAAGAAATGCCCTGGGTGTTGGAGCCCTTGTGAAGCGTATCCTGCGATTTTGGGCAGCATTGTTCCCGGATGTAGTATGAAATGATGAATGAGTCATCCCGGATAGATGGTTTGTGCTCTGCGTCTATCCCATGGTATTAAGATTCCGGTATTGTATCGCTTCGGCGATATGATCGGCTTGAATGGTATCGGATCCCGTCAGGTCCGCTATCGTACGGGAAACTTTGAGTATTTTTGTGTACCCTCTTGCCGAAAGCCCTAATTCGGCCATCGCCATCTTTAAGAGATTTCGCGCTTCATCGTCTAGGATGCAGTATTTCTTGACCTGTTTAGAAGACATTGCCGCATTATAAAAGATTCCGTCGGATCGTAATCTTTCGCGCTGGAGCGCGCGGACGGCCTCAACCCGCCGTTTGATCGTATCCGATGGTTCTGCGGGGCCTGGATCATTCAGGTCATGATATTGTACGGCAGGGACTGCGATATGGATATCGATACGGTCTAGCAGCGGCCCCGATATCTTGCTCATGTATGTTTGGATCTTTGTCGCGTTGCAGGTGCATGCTTTGCGCGGGTCAGAATAATATCCGCATGGACAGGGGTTCATAGAACAAACCAGCATGAAACAAGCGGGAAAGACGAATGACCGTTCTGCGCGCGCAATATGGACACAGCCGTCTTCCAGCGGCTGGCGCAGGATTTCAAGGCAGTCCCTCCGGAACTCGGGCAGTTCATCCAGGAACAATACGCCCTGATGGGCGAGGCTTATTTCTCCGGGCTGAGGGATAGTGCCGCCTCCGACCAGCGCCGCGTATGAGATCGTGTGGTGTGGAAGCCGGAATGGATGCGTTGCCATGATCCCATCCTTCACAGGCAGGGCTCCTGCAACGGAGTGTATTTTGGTGATTTCAAGAGCCTCTTCGAGGGTCACGTCGGGCATAATGGTAGGGATTCTTTTTGCCAGCATGGTTTTGCCGCTGCCGGGCGGCCCGACCATCAGCAGGTTGTGCCCTCCCGCAACCGCGACTTCGAGGCTGCGTTTTGCCGCATATTGGCCTTTTACGTCTGAGAAGTCAAGCGTATACCGGTTGTGTTGCTTAAAGAGCTGTTCGGCATCGATTTTGAAGGGCGCGTAATTTCCGGCATTATGTAATAAATCGACTGTATGGCACAGGGTTTTGACCGGCCATACCGTAAGATCTGAAACAAGCGATGCTTCCTTGGCATTGTGTACGGGCAGGATCAACTGGGAGGGTTCGTAACGGGCAAGCGCCATACTTATAGGCAATATTCCCCGGGTCGGCCGCAGCGATCCATCAAGAGAGAGTTCTCCCAGAAAGCAGTAGTTCCGCAGATATTCGCCGTTACATTGATTACTGGCGGCTAAAACGCCCAGCGCTATTGCCAGATCAAAACCGGAGCCTTCTTTCTTGATGTGGGATGGCGCAAGGCTTATGGTTATCCGGGTGTCAGGCCATTTGAACCCGGAGTTTTTTATAGCTGCTTTAACGCGAACCCGGCTTTCTTTTATGGCTGTGTCGGCCAGCCCGACCAGATTAACTGCCGGGAGTCCATTGCTGATATCGACTTCTACTTCAACAGGATACGCGTCTATTCCAATAATTCCGTAACTCAATACTTTTGCTAATGCCAAAGCAGCCTCCTTGTTATGCGATAGCGGTTTACGAGCTATCAAGTCAATCGGTTATCCTGTTGATTTGCTTCGCAAAGCACAGGATCGATTCGGGCATATAAGCTATGTCTTTACCCTATTAAGCCGCGAGCTTCATAACTTATGTCCTTATTGAAATAGACGCCTACTATGGTAATTTCTCGCATTTATTTTTATAGGTTAATAGACTATGATCATTTTTAGTTTGGTTGCATTCTGATAGGGTGGTACCTTGGGGAGCGTCCCCGTGAAATGGCTTGCATTTCTGGCGGGGACATAATATAATTAAACGTTAAGAAGAGGGGTTTATGAATAAAAATTATATGCAGGTGGTTGTCGGCGCCCTGTTTATCGTGATCGGGATTGCCGGTTTTTGTTTTTACCAGTATATCGTTTCCCTGCATGAGAATGCAGCTCTTCAAGCCGAGTTAGAGCAGGTTCAGCAGGATATAAGGCAGCTAAAGATTGTAAGGGATAATCTGGATGCGGATTTGGAAGATACTCGGGAGTCCGAGAAAGCCTTGATTCTGGAGAATACGGGGCTCAAGGATCAGGTAAAGGTGGATCAGATCAAATTTACGACACTGGAAGCGACTATTCAGGAAGCTCAGAATAATATCGACGCGCTCAATGCGCAGATCTCGCTTGTGCGGGAAGAGAATACGGTGCTTATTACCCAGATCGGCGGTTTTAAAGACCAATTATCCACAGTTGCGCGGGAGAAGGACAAAATGGAAAAAACTTTAAGCTCGGTGGATGAGTTGAAAAAGGCCATCAGGGCTTTGAAACGCAAAGCGCGGCAAGCGCGGCGGTCGGCGCCGGCCGCGGTGACGGTTATTACGGATGCAAAAAAGCAGATCCAGAAGATCACGCTCGGCAATCGGGGGTTTCTTATTAAAAATGGAAAAGTAATGACGCCTTCGCGAGTCAGGATCGAAGTTCAGCCCTCTCCAGAAAACAAACAATGAACGATATTTTTCTTCAGCTTTTACGGAATAAGATTTTCCTCACGGTTCTTTCCAGCTGGGTGATCGCTCAGGCGCTTAAAGTACTCGTTGGATTTTTTATCCAGAAGAAAGTCGATTTCCGGTGGTTTGTGGGCACCGGGGGGATGCCGTCGAGCCATACCGCAGGCGCATCGTGTCTGGCGACCGCTGTAGGCTTTTCTTACGGGTTCGATAGCGTATATTTTGCATTGGCCGCGTCATTCGCTATCGTTGTCATGTTCGATGCCCAGGGCGTGCGCCGCGCAACAGGACGGCAGGCGCGGATCCTCAACAAGATCATGGACGATATATACTGGCAGGGCAAGATCCAGGAAGGCAGGTTGCGCGAATTTATCGGCCATACTCCTATTGAGGTTATTGCGGGATTTGTGTTGGGGGTTGTTATAGCATATATTGCGCGCTGAGGTGCGTTTGTAAGGAGGATTCGGTGGACAAAAAGGCTATTGTTATTGCCGGAATTGCGGCCCTTGCGCTTGGCGCTCTCGCTGTGTGGAAGATATCCAGCGGTACGTGTCCGTTCTTGTCTCAGTCAGGCCCCGTGTCTGCCCAGTCGGCTGTTGCCCGGGACCGTGAATCGCAGGGCGATATTATCGGGGCGCGGCAGGAATATCAATGGTTGATCAGCGAGTTCCCGAATTCCCGCGAGGTTCTTGCGTGGCAGAAGAAAGCAGAGGGGCTTAACATGAAATTGCTTTTTTCGAGCATCGTAGTCCCGGAAAGTGTCGTGTATGAGATCAAGTCCGGGGATTCTCTGGATAAGATCGCGCGGGATCACAAAACCACGGTCGAGCTGATCAAGAAAAGCAATGATCTGGCAAGCGACAATATTTTTCCCGGGAAAAAGCTCCGGGTGTGGGTCGCGCCGTTCAGCATCGTAGTCGATAAATCTCAGAATACACTTCTGTTGAAAACAGGGGATATCGTTTTTAAGAGTTACACGGTTGCGACAGGCTCGAATAATTCGACACCGGTTGGCACGTTCAAGATCATCGAAAAAATACCCAACCCTCCGTGGTATAAGCCGGGCGCGGTCATCCCTGCCGGCAGCCCCGAGAATATCCTGGGAACCCGCTGGCTGGGGCTTACGAAAGAAGGGTACGGAATTCACGGCACGACCGATCCGAAAAGCCTGGGCAATCAGGTAACGGCAGGCTGCGTCCGTATGGCGAATCAGGATGTCGAAGAATTGTATAGTGTTGTTCCTGTAGGGGTCGAAGTGACCATTGTAGATTAAATAAGGAAGGTTTATGGCCGGATTCGATTTTGAAAAACCATTGGTGGAGCTCGATAAGCATATTCAGGATCTCCAGAAATTTTCTGCGGATAAAAAGGTTGATCTGTCCGCAGAGATCAAGAACCTGGAAGAAAAGCGCGCGTCTCAGGAAAAAGATATCTATGCGAACCTGACGCCCTGGCAGCGCGTGCTTATTGCGCGCCATCCTCAGCGGCCGTACACGAGCGATTATATTTCAGCCCTTATGACGGATTTTGTCGAATTGCACGGCGACCGGGCGTTCGCTGACGATAAGGCGTTGATCGGCGGCCTGGCGAAGATCGACGGTATCAAAGTTATGGTTATGGGCCATCAGAAGGGCCGCGACATTAAGGAGAATCTCAAGCGCAATTTCGGCTGCGCGCATCCCGAAGGATACCGCAAGGCGCTGCGGCTTATGCAAATGGCAGAGAAATTCAATGTGCCGGTGGTGATCTTCATCGATACTCCCGGGGCATATCCCGGCATCGGAGCTGAAGAGCGCGGGCAGGCCCAGGCTATTGCGTTGAACCTGCGCGAAATGACGACCATTAATGTGCCGCTGGTGGCTACGGTTATCGGAGAAGGGGGATCGGGCGGCGCTTTAGGGATCGGAGTTGCCGACCGCGTCTGCGTTCTGGAAAACGCGTATTACTCGGTTATCTCCCCGGAAGGCTGCGCGGCAATATTATGGAAAAGCTCGGCAAAAGCGCCTGAGGCAGCGGAAGTCCTGAAGCTCAACGCCCATCAATTGCTGAAACTGGGTATTATAGATGAGGTTGTTCCCGAGCCGCTCGGCGGAGCCCACCGCGATCCGCAGCAGATGTGCCGGAATCTCAAGGAAGTCGTTGTCCGGAACCTTAAGCAATTGCAGTCGCTCAATAAAGAAGACTTGTTGAAAGCCCGATATAAAAAATACCGCAGTATCGGCAGCTTTTCGTAACGCGGTTTCTTTCCTGTGTGTTTTCCTTGAATAATCCTATGTTGAAGATCGGAAACGTAAAACTTAAACACCGGTGGATACTTGCGCCTATGGCTAGTATAAGCGATCTGCCTTTCAGGATGCTCAACCGTTCTTTCGGCTGCGAATGCGCATTTGTCGAGATGATCAACGCCCGCTGCCTCGGATATAAAAGCATCAAAACCAGGCAGATGCTGGCTTCGGAGGCTAAAGACCGGCCGCTGGGCGTGCAGCTTTTGGGGTGCGAGCCTGAATTCATAGCGCGGGGCATGGATATCATGTCCCGGTATACTTTTGATATTATGGATTTTAACGCTGCCTGTCCTGAGCGCAAAGTTACGCGCCGGGGCGAAGGCGCCAGTCTTTTAAAAGACCCGGTTAAATTGCAGAAACTTGTGGCGATCGTCGTGAAATTGTCTGCGGTGCCGGTGACCGTTAAGATACGTACCGGATGGGATGAGCGAACGGTCAATGCTCCGGAAGTGGCCTCCAGAATACAGGATGCGGGAGCGAAAGCTGTTTTTATCCACGGCAGGACCAAACAGCAGGGGTATTCCGGGACCGTTGACTACCGCGCTATCGAGTCGGTCAAAAAAGCGGTATCGATCCCGGTTGTCGCCAGCGGCGATATTTTCACTGCCCGGCTGGCCGGGAAGATGTTCGATGAAACGGGTTGTGACGGAGTTCTTGTTGCGCGGGGAGCCTTAGGCAATCCCTGGATCTTCCAGGAATTGGATGAATATTTTATACGCGGCAAGGCCCCGACGCGTCCGACCGTTGAGCGCATTTCCGATGTCATGCTGGAACATTTGCGTTTATGCATCGATTTTCACGGTGAGAGGGTCGGCGCGGTGACATTCCGCAAGTTTTTCATCTGGTACACGTGGGGGCATCACAGCGTGCGCCATCTGCGCCAGCACGCGACCAGCGCCAAGACCGGCCTGCAGATGCAGGCTGTGATCGAAGAATTCTGCAGCCACGCCCGAAGAGATTCAAAATCAAAAGACGACCCGTGGGCCGCCTCCCTTTCCCCCGGGCATATCTCGCCGCCGCAACCGTAACCGATCTCCGTTGCCGCAGCGCCAGGTTTCCCGCCGTGATCCGTCCGGGTAATTAAAATCTTGACTTTAATATATTAATATGGTATACATTTAATGGTGATAATAGTCAATAGCATTAATAATTAATAGGCTAAACCATGGATAGCAGGCCGTTAACTGATTTTGCCGAGTCGATCGTTGAGGTTATCCCTGAGGTCGCGCGCGGGTTCTGGAAATGGGAGATCAAAGAGTTGACCAGCGGCGCCATAACCCCGCCTCAGTTTTTTATTATGATTTATCTGCATAAGATGGGGCAAGCGCGCATGACTGATATAGCCCGTTATCTGTTTGTTACCACGGCCGCTTCAACAGGCATCGTCGAGCGGTTGGTAAAAGGCGGGTATGTTGAGCGCGTGTATGATCCTGCAGATAGACGTATCATCAAGGTTAAGCTTACGGGCAAGGGTCTTATGATGGTAAAAAAAACCATCGGACATAAGATCGACAGGATCAAGGAAATTTTTGGCAAGCTTTCGGGAACAGACAGGGAAGCGTATCTGCGTATATTAACGAATATCAAGGATATTTTGGCGCAAGAGCAATAGAGGCAATGAATGAATATAAGGTTCCTTATTGTTATAATGTGTGTGTTTGTATTTCCCTGCGCGGCCGCGGCTGAAGAAATATCGATGACGCTTGACGAGGCGGTCACGATAGCCCTGCGGGATAATCGCGACGTGCTTTTGAAAACAGAAGACCTGAATAAGGCTAAGGCTGCGATCGCGGAAGCTGACGCGAGCCTTTTCCCGACGCTTACTGTCTCGGGGGGCTGGTCGGATACAAGGGGGCTGTATTCAAAGGATGTCGGCGCGTATGCCGGCCAGGCGCAGGCCAGGCAAATCCTGTACAAGGGCGGCAGGATCGTGAATGCAATAAAGGCAAGCGAATACGCATATACGGCATCCGAGGCCGTGCTGGACAGGACAAAGCAGGATATTGTTTTGAATGTGAAACGGTCGTTCTATACGCTTTTGCTCGGGAAAGAATTCGCCGCGGTCAACAAGGAGATCCTCGATAATACAAAAGAGCATATCGATGTTGTAAGGGCGCGTTTTCAGGCGGGCCAGGCGTCGGAATCCGATATTCTGAATATAGAATCTGCATTGAGCAGCGTCGAACAGGCTTATGCGGCGGCGCAGTCCCAGGTTGAAGCAGCGCAGGCGTTATTGCGCAATCTCCTGTACCTCGATAACGACGTCAGAATTTTACCCGGGGAGCGATTCAGGTATGAGCCTCAGGAAATTGAGTATGATAAAGCATTTCTTAAGGCAATGCAGGCGCGGCCTGAGATCAGGCAGGCTGAGGCACAGCGGAATGCCGCGGCCAGGAATATAGAAGTTGCCAAAGCGGATAACCGGCCTACCGTGTACGCGTCCTGGGATTATTATGCCAGGTCAACGGCTTTGACCGGAACGTCGAAGAATCGCAATGATTATAATATAGTCGGCATTACCGTGTCCTGGCCTGTATTCGACGGGTGGCTTACTAAAGCAAAGGTGGAACAGGCGGTAATCGATTTGAAGCAGGCGCAGATCCTGCAGGGGAAAGCCGGCAAGGATATCGCTCTTGATGTCAAGACGTCCTATCTCGATCTCAAAGATGCCATTGAGCAGATGAAATCTGCTGATGCGGGCGTGGCGGTGTATAAGGATGCATCTGCGGTGGCAGGGAAAAAATATGACAGCGGCATGGTCAGCCTTTTGGACCTTCACGACGCCATGCTCGGTTATTCGATAGCGCTTTTTAATCAGACCCAGGCGATATATGATTATAAGATCGCCCAGGCCCGTTTCGACAATGCAACAGGAGGCATATAATGAATAGTTCGTGCGCGCATAGATTCGGATTTGTTATTGCTCTGGCGGCGGTTTTGCTTTTGTGCGGCTGCCAGAAAAAAGAGGTCGTTACGCCGAAAGCCTCCGGTGAAGAACCGATCCCGGTCAAAGTGGTTACGGTCAAAGCGGATATTCTTCAGGAGTTTATCGATTATGTGGCTAATGTCAAGGCTCAGGAAGAAACGTTTGTATACCCGAGGGTGACCGGCAAGATATCGGAGAAAATCAAGCAGGAGGGCGACAGCGTGGCAAAGGGGGAAATGATCGCCAGGATAGACAGGGATGAAGTGGGGCTGACATTCGAGAAGGCTCCGGTGGAAAGCCCGATCTCCGGGATCGTGGCACGGGTATTGGTGGATATAGGAGCGAATGTGTCGCCGCAATCCCCGGTTGCGCTCGTCGTAGATATGGATAAGGTTAAGGTATATCTCGATGTTTCCGAGAAATATCTGCCCAATATTTCCGTAGGCATGGATGCCGCAGTGACCGTTGAGGCATATCCCGATGATGTTTTTCACGGTACTATCGCGCGCATCAGCCCGATCGTGGACACCGCGACGCGTACCTGTCAGATAGAGATCGGCATAGATAACAAGGAACATAAATTGCGTTCGGGCATGTATGCAAAGGTCAAGGTGGTCATCCGCGAATACAAAGATGCGCTGGTTGTTCTCAAAGAGGCGGTGCTGGGCAAAGAACCGCAGCAGTATGTATATGTGGTCAAAGAACAGAAGGCAGCTGTGCGGGATGTTATTACCGGCGTGCGCCAGGGTCCGTATGTCCAGATAACCCAAGGTCTGGCCTCCGGCGACAAAGTGGTGATCATGGGGCAGCAGCGTTTGCGCGAGGGCGCGGCAGTTATCGCGCAAGAGAACGGTTCGTAATATGCAGAGGATATAAAATGAATCTTTCGGAATTCGGCGTTAAAAAACCGGTAACAAACCTGATGATCTTTCTGGCGTTGATCATCATTTCTCTTTATTCCCTGAGCAGGCTCGGCGTAGACATGATGCCGACGATCGAGTCACCGGCTATATCGGTGATCACGTCGTATCCCGGCGCGAGCCCCGAGGATGTTGAGATCAAGGTTACCGAGCCGCTGGAGAATCAGCTGGCGATCACCCCGGGTCTCGAGAAGATCACTTCCACGTCTTCTGAAGGGATCTCTACCGTAACGCTGCAGTTCAAATGGGGTACGAATGTCGATGAAGCATCCAACGACGTGCGCGACCGTATCGATCAGGCCAAGCCTGCGCTGCCGGATATTCCCGATGAGATATCCACTCCTTTTTTGTGGAAATTCAATACCGCGAACATGCCTATTGTTGTCTATGGCTTTAAGGCTGAGCGTAGTTATGCCGAACTCTATGATCTGGTGGACCGGCGTGTGAGCGACGCTTTGAAACAGGTTGCGGGCGTAGGCACCGTGCAGATCAACGGAGGGATGGAGCGCCAGATCAATATCTGGCTGGACCGGCAGAAACTCGAGGGATACGGATTTTCCCCTTCGGATATCCTGGTTGCTTTGGATCGGGAGAATGTTACCCAGCCCGTAGGTAATCTGAAAACCGGATTGACGGATTACCTGCTGCGGCTGCCCGGAGAATTCGCCGCTCCCGAAGAGATCAATAACGTGATCCTGGGAACCCGTGGCGGAAAAGTGATATATCTGCGCGATGTGGCCCGCATCGAGGACGCTTTTAAAGAGGTCGCCACGATAGTGCGTATCGATCGCAAGCGTGGATTGACCATGATGGTGCAGAAGCAGACCGGCACTAATACGGTCGAGGTGGCTGCGAGGGTGCAGAAGAGGTTCCGGGAGCTTATGAAAACATTGCCTGCTGATGTCAAGGCGGAGGTTGTTTTCAACACCTCAGACGATATTATCCTTTCCCTGCGTTCGCTTAGTAATTCTTTATGGCTGGCTATAGGCCTGGTTATTGTCGTGGTATGGTTTTTTCTGAGACAATTCCTTCCCAGCCTGATCATCGCATTGACCATCCCGTTCTCTTTGATGATCACTTTTCTGTATTTGTTCTTAAGCGGAAGAACCCTAAATGTTATCAGCCTGTCCTCAATGGCAATTGCCTCAGGCATGGTGGTGGATAACGCTATTGTCATCGTAGATAATGTATTCCGTAAGCTCGAGCGCGGCCAGCGTCCGAATGAAGCCGCGATGTTCGGCACCTCCGAGATGTTCTTATCCATCGCGGCGTCCACTCTTACTACGATAGTCGTTTTTCTGCCCATGTTCTTTGTTTCGGGTATTGTCGGCGTAATGTTTTCGGAACTCGCAGCGATCGTCACCGCGACGCTTTTAGCATCGTTATTCACCGCAGCGACTTTCAGCCCAATGCTTTGTTCCAAATGGCTGAAACCGGTTTCGCCGTCAGCCGCTGCGAAAAAAGGCGGGTTTTTTTCAGCCATTTACAACGCTATTGAAAAGATCATTGTTGGCATGGAGAGCATTTATTCGTTTGTATTAGGATGGTGTCTGCGGCACAAGAAAACGGTTCTTGTGAGCTTTGCCGCGGTTTTTTTCTGTTCGCTGGCTCTGACGCGTTTTGTCGGGAATGAATTCATCCCGCAGGAAGATACCGGCGACCTGCGGATCACGGTCAAACTTCCGGTCGGAACGCGGATGGAGGAATCGGACAAGGTGGCAAAGAGGATCGAGGATATTTTCGATACTATAAAGGAAAAGAAATTCAGCTATGTCCGCACCGGCCAGGTGCATGGCATCGGCCGGGCTACCGGCCAGGCATCGGGATCCCACGTCGTCTATGCCGGGTTGAAGCTTGTGCCGAAGACCGAGCGCAGCCGGTCCGATAAGGTTGTCGGACAGGCCATCCGGCAACAGGTGCGCAAAATCCCGGGAGTGGAGAAAGCGGATGTAAGCACCGGCAGCATGGTCAATCAGTTGATCATGGGCGGCGGCGGCAAGTCGATCCAGATCGAGATCATCGGCAATTCATTCGAAGATACCAATGCGCTGGCTGAAAAGGTCAAGCGGATCGTGGAATCCGTGCCGGGCGCAGTGGACGCTGTTGTTTCCCGCGACGCCAACCGGCCCGAGATACGCATCTCGGTGGACAGGGAGCGCGCGGCGAGCCTGGGCCTGAATATGGATGCGGTTGCCAGGAACATCAAGACATTTATCGAAGGTTCGAGTGCCAGCAAGTATAGGGAAAAAGGCCGGACTTATGATATTTACGTGCGGTTGGAAGAATCCTCGCGGTCCAGGCTGGAGGATGTGGAAAATTTAATGTTGACCTCTCCCGTTACCGGCAAGCAGGTAAAACTTTTAAGCTTTGCAAAGATATATGAAACCAGCGGACCTCTGTCCATCGAGCGGAAGAACCGCGAGCGCGTGGTCCGGGTAGAGGCCAATACGCTTAACCGTTCCAGCGGAAAGATCGTAGAGGATATTAAACGTGAAATGGCGAAGCTCGCCGTTCCCTCGGATATTATAATCAATTTCGGAGGAGAGGCGGAAGAACAGAAAAAGGCGTTTGGCGATCTGATCGTCCTGTTGTCTTTAGGCATCGTCCTGGTTTATATGGTCATTGCCGCGCAGTTCGAGTCGTTATTGGATCCGTTCATCATCATGTTTTCCATACCGTTCACTTTCACCGGAGTGATCTGGGCGTTCGCGATAACGGGCATGACCCTTAATGTGCTTTCGTTCCTGGGAATGGTCATGCTTATGGGCATCGTGGTGAATAATGCCATTGTTCTGATCAGTTATATCAACATCCTGCGCGCCCGCGGCAACTCGATGTATGAAGCGGTCACTCAGGGCGGCAAAGACAGGCTGCGCCCGGTATTGATGACGACATTCACTACCCTGGTCGGGCTGCTGCCTTTAGCGATCTCCCAGGGGGAGGGTTCTGAAACCTGGCAGCCGATCGGTATCAGCATGGTCGGCGGCCTGACCGTGTCCACGTTTATTACCATGCTTTTCGTGCCGACGTTCTATGCGGTGTTCCATCGTAGCGCAGCCAGCGTGGTCAAGGTGAGGAAATGCGATAAACCCGCGGAGGAAAAATGAAAACAACGAAGATGGTTTTTATTTCCTATAACGAGGCCATCGATGCTGAGGTTATGGAAATTCTGGGGCAGACTTGCGCGTTGAATAATTATACCAAAATTCCGGGTGTTTTCGGTAAAGGCAACTCGTCCGGCACGCATATGGGCGATGATATCTGGCCTGGACGCAACAATTTATTGATGGTTGGTTGTTCTGAATCCGAAGCGCGGGAACTTCTTGCCGCAGCGCAAGGCCTGCGTTCATCTTTGGGAAAAGAAGGTATTAAGGCTTTTGTAACGGCTGTTGACGCGGTCACTGAATAAACTCTCTGCAATATATTTGGCAGCTCTCCTTTAAACGTAGTATAATAATCTCTAATGGTATCCATAATCAAACATAATCTGTTCGGGGATCCCGCCGTGTGTTTCCGTAACGAGTTTTTCGAAACGATCGTAGCTGCTGCCGGCGTCAGGCTGGAGAGAATTGTTTCCGGCGGTCAATCGACACCCGTAGGAGAGTGGCTCAAGCAGGACTCGAATGAGTGGGTTTTGTTGGTATCCGGATGCGCCAGGCTTTTATTCGCCGACCCCGCATCGGAAACAACGCTTGCCCCCGGGGATCATATCATGATCCCCGCAGGATGCCGCCACCGGGTGGAATGGACCGATCCGCTGCAGAAAACCGTTTGGCTTGCTTTGCATTTCCCGGCGCAGAAGGCCCCGGGGATTAAGGATGTTAAGGTTATCCGGACCCGCAGGCGCAGCCGCAGCGCAAGCGCCCGGATGGTCAAAGATACTCTTTATGTCCGCGTCCCGCATCGTATCGCCGACCATGATCTGCAGTCGATCGTCAAAGACTTTACCGTAAAGATCGAAAAGAAACTCCTTAAGAAACAGCTCAATACGGACCAGGATCTTGCACGGCGCGCCAGGGAGCTGAACATAAAATATTTTTCTGGCAAACTGCGGTTTGATTCTATAGAATATGTAACTGACCAGAACTCGAAATTCGGCTGTTGTGATTACGAGCGCCGGAAGATCCGCATCGCGCATCATGTAGCGTTCATGCCCGCCTGGGTGCGGGATTATGTGCTTGTGCATGAGTTGGCGCATTTGGTCCATCATGACCACGGCGCTGATTTCTGGAATCTTGTGTCAGGATATAAACATATGGAACGCGCTAAAGGGTATTTACTTGCTAAAGGGTATGAACTCAATGACGAAATCGAACAGGGGTAAGACAAAATTCATCGAGCTTAAAAAGATATATGAGAAGCTGCACGGCGAACACGGCTGTATGTGGGATAAAGAGCAGACACATGTGTCGTTGTTGAAAGATCTCAGGGAAGAGGTCGACGAATTCGTCGAGGCGGTAAAGAAAAAAGATTATCCGCACATGCAGGAGGAAGTCGGGGATATTTTGCTGCATGTGATGTTCCAGGCGCAGATCGCATCAAAATCGAACCAGTTCGATATAGAGGATGTGATAGATGAGTTGATCAAGAAGATAAAACGCCGCCACCCGCACGTGTTCGGCAATCAAAAAGTGAAATCGACCAAAGAGATCATCGCTAATTGGAATAAGATAAAGGCTGGCGAAAAAAAGAAGCAGCGGAATGGCAAAGAGCGGGGCGTAAAATGAAGGCGACGGAGCAAGCGTTGAGGCAGGATATTATTCTAACGGGAAAAAAACTTTACAGCCGGTCGTTGGTTGTCGCGAAGTCGGGTAATTTGAGCGCGCGTCTGGATAAGGATACTATGTTGATCACGGCAACCGCCACCAGCCTTGGTGCGTTGAAAGCGCGCGATATCGTGCGGGTAAGTATTTCGCAGGGGCCTCAAGATTCGGGTTGCCGTCCTTCGTCGGAATTCCCTCTTCATAGCATGATCTATAGGAATTTCGGTTGCCAGCGCGTAATTCATTGCCATCCGCCGTTGACAAATGCCTATTTTGCCGTGTATCCGCGCCTTGTTGATCTGATATTCGAGACGAAACACTCTATCGGCGATATTCCGGTCGTTAAACAATATACGGTAACGGTGACGAAACCGAAACCGGTCATCGCTGCGTTACGAAAAAATAGGATCGTGGTTCTGAGGAATCACGGCGTGGTGGCCATCGATAATGATTTTATTGAGGCTTTTTACGGGGTCGAAGCTCTTGAGTCCGCGGTAGAAGTTGCCGCGGTTGCACGCTTGTTCAAAAAGAATATCCTGGATGATCTGGATACATGCCTGTGTATGAAATTAAAAGAACCCGGACGGCGTTACGCAAGGCGCATACGATGAAACGCAATATCGCGGATCTTGGTGTAAAGCAGCTTGAATCGTTGATCGTTTCATGGGGAATGCCCGGTTTTCACGCAAAGCAGATATTTACCTGGATATATCAGCGCGGTGTGTTCGATTTCGATACCATGTCGGATCTTCCTTTGTCTCTGCGGCAGCGGCTCGCTGCGGAGTGCTTACCGGGGACCATTCGCCTTGAACAGACGCGGCGATCTGCCGACAGAACGGAGAAGTTCCTGTTCAGCCTTCCGGACTCGGGCCTTATTGAAGCGGTGAGTATTCCCGCAAAGGGGCGGGTAACGGGGTGTATTTCCAGCCAGGTGGGGTGTAAATTCGCCTGCCGCTTCTGTGTCAGCGGCAAAACAGGTTTTAAAAGAGATTTGACTGCCGGCGAGATGATCGAACAGGCCCTTTATTTGAAACACCGATCTTCATCAAAGAAATTAACCCATCTTGTTTTTATGGGCACGGGCGAACCCCTGGATAATTACGATAACGTTCTTGCGGCCATCCGCATTATGAACGCAAAGCATGGCTTGAATATCGGAGCACGCAGGATCACGATATCGACCAGCGGGTTGATCCCTCAGATAGATCGGCTTGCCGCCGAAGGGCTTCAAATAGAACTGTCGGTTTCTTTGCACGCCGCCGATGACAAAACCCGGTCAATGCTTATGCCCGTCAATAAACGGTATCCCCTGAAAGATCTGATCGCGGCCTGCCGCGCATACCGGGCGAATACCGGCAGGCAG
>Ga0265297_10007426_pt1 | contig 15202 bp, 11 predicted proteins | sample Munlanlwell13791_FD_192502 | JGI IMG/M metagenome (GOLD analysis project Ga0265297, IMG submission 192502) | Leachate microbial communities from a municipal landfill in Southern Ontario, Canada - Leachate well 137-91 | ecosystem: Engineered > Solid waste > Landfill > Unclassified | place... | reverse complement strand
ATCAGGGCCCCGCGGGGATGCCAGAGAACCAAACCGCCACCTGATTCCTCAGATATGGAGAAGAGATCAAGGTCCTTGCCAAGCTTCCGATGATCACGCTTTTTAATCTCTTCAAGCCGCGCAAGATGCTTATCCAGAACATCCTTGGATGAAAACGAAATTCCATAGATGCGCTGGAGCATCTTGTTCTTTTCACTGCCTCGCCAATATGCTCCGGCAACGGATAAAAGCTTTACTGCTTTGATCTTTCCCGTTGAAGGAACATGCGGCCCGCGGCAGAGGTCAGTGAAATCCGCTTGCTCATACAAAGTTATGCCTTCATCAGGCAGTTCCTGAATCAGTTCAACCTTGTAGGATTCTTTTCTTTTTTCAAAGAGCGCCAAAGCCTCAGCCTTGGAAATCGTTTTTCGTTTGACCGGAATGCTCGCTTTGGCAAGCTCGCTCATTTTTGCTTCTAATGCAGTTAAATCCTCAGGAGTAAACGGCCGCTCGTAATCAAAATCATAATAAAACCCTTCTTCAATAGAAGGACCGATCGCAAGCTTTGCCTGAGGAAAAAGCTGCTGCACCGCTTGGGCAAGAAGATGCGATGTACTGTGCCAATAGATATCATGACCTTCCGGAGAATCAAAGGTCACAATTGCAATAGCAGCATCCTTCTCAAGCGAAGTGCTGAGATCGTGTAACTGACCGTCAATTTTTATGGCAAGCGCGTCGTTAGCGAGGCGAGAGCCGATTTTCTCGGCAACTTCCTGACCGGTGATGCCACTGGCATACTTTCGCACAGAACCGTCAGGCAGCCTGAGGTTTATTTCACTCATAAATAGATGGTTTAGATGACATAAGTACCGTTTGCTTTTAAATCATGGTAGGCCCGGGCGGTATCGAACCGCCGACCTCTACCGTGTCAAGGTAGCGCTCTCCCCCTGAGCTACGAGCCTGTCAAACCAGTTTTCAATGAACTGAGGCTGGAATTTTATGAAAATTCAGTAGTTTTGTCAAGGATAAAAACAATAATAGCATATTTTTGTGTTAAAAATTCGGAGAACGTGCATCAACTGCCCAGTAACAATTCCTGAATAATATTTACTTTTGACGCTATTTAAAGAGAAGTCTAGCATGGGCGAAGCCAGACAGTTGGGCCTACACCACCTACAAGCTCGCAACGACGCCAGCTGAAAAAGGCATGAAAATTCCGTTAGTACCTTGTATAACAAGCTAAAGCGAAACCGCGTGGTATATTAAGCTATTGTGCATTATTATGGAAGTGGTATCATTGTCGTACCATAATGACTATTAGCTCGCCTATAAAGAATTAGGATGGTTCCCAATTTCACTGATGTCAAAACATCACCGCTAGGAGGCTCACCAGCACCCGCGTTGGATGAATCCATCAAGGTGACTGTGGGATAAAGAATATCTTTAATTACATACCACGAACCAGGACCACTGGGCTTATCATGGACTGTCTCTACAGCTTCCACTACTAATTTAAGATCACCGTTCTCTCCAATCGACCATATACCCCAGTTGTTAGTATATTTGCCGTCCGGTAGTGAACCCCGCAATCCATCGTAATTAATTTGTTTGACGCCACTCTTGTTTTTGGAAAGAGAGTGTCCGCCTTGTGAGCTAACGGAAAGGTAAATGTTATTCTCATTCAGTTCAGTAAATAAGTCCGTTCCCCCACACGCTCCTTCCCTACAGTGCAACTCTGCAATTGGTTTTAATGTTTCATCGAACTCTACCAAAACATCCCATATAGCTCCACAACAGCCAGCATTGTTATAACTAATTAGAATATTGGGTCGCTGCGAAGTCCACTGAGGACATTGTTCGAATCCACCAATATAGTCATCGTTCTTATTAGCAAAGTTAAACAATAGTGATCCGTTTGCAGAATAGAGGCTCATGTTATCGACATTCCTACTATCGCCCAGTCGCGAGTGAGAACATAATAAAACCTTGTTTTGAGACATATTGCCATAAACCTTATAATAATTCTCACTCTGTCCTTCTCCATAAACTACTCGAGTTATATCTAAAAGAGTGTCTTTTCCAATTTTCAAAAAAGCCTTATCTTTTTTTTGCAAGATATTAACTCCAGGGGGAAGCGGCTGAGGCTCTCTTTCTTTGTCCTGGTTACGCTTCCTCCCGATCCATTTTTCTTCGATACTTTTTAACAAACGAACTTTATGATTTTCTTCGTCTGTCAACACAACCTGTAATTTTTCTAGCGGTTTATACCAAGTGTAACCTGTGAAATGCTTCATAAGTGCAGAGTCATCAAATTTGTAACCCTTGCGTGCAAAAAAAGAATTTCGAACGATTCGCATTGTTTTTTGATTCATCAATGCAAGATATTTATTAAACTCCGGCGAGTCTAGCACTTCGTCTACTTTCTCTATTATTTCCGACTGAATATGAGGGCACGCTGCAAGATCCATATTAATCCACTGTTTGTTATTTAAGTTTTTGTTAATTGCCTGCAGAGCACTTTTTAGATTATCGGGACAGGTAGTTATCTTAGTTTTGTTTGCAGGTTCCCCAAGAAGTATTATAGGAAATGCTACTAGCATAATAATTACTAACGCTTGACGTGATTTATTCATCTCACCGTCCTCCATTCGTTTTGCTCATAATAATTGTCACTAACCATATATCGGAATTTTCGGGACGTTGTGTCTCAACTGCACTTAAACATGCCCTTTTCGAATTGAAGCTACATCTTTCTCTGGTCAACAACAATGTGTAGTGACATAGCGAAATATATTAACTCAAAACAACGTCACCGCATCATATAGGTTCATGCGATTTTTTTCCATAGACGCGTGCGTAGGCTTTGCAAAAAGGGCAGAGCCCCTCTTCCACGTTTTTTACCAGCTGATAAGCCAGTCCGGATTGTTTCTTTCTGGCATGTTTGCATACCGGGCAGGTATCCCGGCAGAATTGCGCCAGCCTAAGGTCTCTTTCTTCGCTATTCAGTTTAAATCTCCTTTAGGTTTATCAGGATGAAATATAGCTTCATCTGTAATGAAAGCGTTGATTTGTCATGCCCGTGAAAACGGGCATCCAGTAACATTTTAAAATCCTGGATTCCCGCCTGCGCGGGAATGACAGCACATCGGTCTAAATTCGATTAAATCATCTCCTGAACCATTTTCGAAACCATTTTCCCTATCGCCACTGAAGAAGTTAACCCCGGTGATTCAATACCGACCAGGTTAATAAAACCGTCCAACCCTTTGTCAGCTTCATGCCGTATAATAAAATCTTTTGTCTTTTCCCCTTTTTTCTGAAGTTTCGGCCGAATACCTGCCATATCAGGAACGAATGCTTCCCGGTCGAGGCCGGATATCATTTTACAGGCTCCCTGATAAAAGGCATCCTTTTTATTCTCGATCACTTTATAATCAAGAACTCGATCAATATATTCCGTATCAGGTCCGAACCGAAGCCGACTACCGAGATCAAGAGTTGCGTGGACCCCGAGGCCAACCAACTCCTCATGTGGAACCGGGTATATCAGCATCGAAACCGGGGATGACTTTGAATAAGAAAAATATGAACCCTTGCAATACGTAAGCTCGTATCCACTTTTATGAATATCAATGCCTGCCATTTGTGCGACCAAATCTGAATCTAATCCTGCGCAATTGATGATAATTTTCGATTTCCATTGATATCCATCTTGCTTAATACCGACTAGATAACCGTCTGCTTCCTTTCGAATCGTATCCAATTCGCTGTCAAAGGCAAACAGCACACCCTGTGCATTCGCTTTGTTGTAAAAAAATTTCATTAAAGCATGCGAATCAACAATTCCGGTATCCGGCGAATACAATGCCGCTTCTGCCAGGACATTTCTTTCTTTTTTCAATGTCTCTTTCTTATCAAGAAGAACGAGATTATTCACTGAATTTTTGGAGCCTTTTTGAAGGAGCTGTTCGAGAATAGGAATTTCGGCTGTGTCTGTTGCTACGATGAGCTTTCCTGTTTTTTTGAAAGGAATAGAATGCTGTTCACATACCTGATATAACTGGCTCGCACCTTGAACGCACAACGATGCTTTGAGCGATCCTTCAGGATAATAGATGCCTGAATGAATTACTTCGCTGTTTCGACTGCTCGTTTCTCTTCCAAAGCTGTCTTGCCGATCAACAACAATAATGCTGTCGCAATGATGGGATAGCTCTGCAGCTACTGCCAGACCAACAACACCGGCGCCAATAATTGTGATGGTTGTTTCGTCCATGGGTGTAAAATTGAGCGCCTATCCCTTCCCTGCAGAACCTAGCACATTCGTATTCTTTGCAATGATAAGTTTTTTCAATTCTTCACGAGCAGGTCCAAGATATTTCCGTGGATCGAATTCCGAAGGATTTTCAGCGAGCATTTTTCGAATCAATGCAGTCATCACCAAGCGACCGTCGCTGTCAATATTAATTTTGCAGACAGATGATTTTGCAGCTCTGCGAAGCTGGTCTTCCGGCACGCCGACGGCATTTTCCATTTTGCCACCAAACTTGTTAATTAGCGCAACATACTCTTGAACAACTGATGATGCACCGTGCAACACGATGGGAAAACCAGGAAGCCGTTTTTCCACTTCCGCTAAAATATCGAAACGGAGTGGAGGGCACGACTCCCCTGGCTTGAGCTTGAATTTATATGCGCCATGCGACGTCCCAATGGAGATCGCGAGCGAATCAACACCGGTCTTCTTTACGAAATCTTCCACTTCATCAGGATTCGTGTAGTTGGAATGTTCTGCATGGACATCATCCTCGATTCCGGCGAGGACTCCAAGCTCGCCTTCGACCGTAATATCGTACTGACGAGCGCATTCCACCACCTGCTGCGTCAACTCTACATTCTTATCATAGGGAAGATGCGAACCATCGATCATAACAGATGAAAAGCCGCTATCAATACAAGCCTTGCACAGTTCAAAAGAATCACCATGATCGAGATGAAGTGCAATAGGAATCGAACTTTTGAGGTCTTTCCGGCACATGGCAACCGCTCCCTGGGCCATGTATTGAAGAAGAGTCTGATTCGCATATTTCCGTGCCCCACTCGAAACCTGAAGAATGACCGGGGACTTGCTTTCCGCGCATCCGCCGATAATGGCCTGGAGCTGCTCCATATTATTGAAATTATACGCAGGAACCGCATACTGGCCAGCCATTGCCTTCTTGAACATCTCCCTCGTGTTTACTAATCCTAGTTCTTCATACAAACGTTTTGCCATGACAATTCTCCTTTTAAGTAAGCAATTCGTTATCGTTCATCATTATACGTTCGTTTTTATGGTTTCTTCCTGAATTCCCAGAACCTTATCGATAATCTCGGCAAGCTCTGAATCGTGTTCGTGGTTCTGGGTGAACACGCGGCATTGAACAACCCGTGCGGGAATATAATCGAAGAAATCCTTGAGCGGTTCCTTTTCCGTCTTCCGGGTCGAGGGATTAAATACATAAATCTGGCGGTCGCCCATCATCAGCGGGTTGATCGGTCGTGGATCCTGAGTAGCCATATCGACACGGAATGGCATATCCTTAAGCTTGGGAGGAAGATTTTTCCGTATTCTTCTGATGAGTTCTTCTTTTTCGATGATGGTTTTTCCCGGTTCAAATTTTCGCAAGGAGAGCGTAACATCATACGCCATTTTCCACTTCACATCCCTGACCAAAATCCTCGACCATTCTTTTCCCAGCTTGGATAGGGCAGTATTCTTGCTCTGTTCCCATTTGCGAACAGCTTCAAGCAAAGACCAGTCGGTCAGATCGAGATATCCCTCGAGTTTTTCCACAGGATTGTATGGGAAAAGATTCATCATGGTGTCGGAGAACAGTTCCTTCAAGTGTTCGTCAATCGCCCTCGTTGTCCGATGATAATAGACATTGGTATACATATACAGCCGGGCGTTCAAAAACATGTTCAATGCGGAAAGGCCTGCCTTGTGCAGCGTCAGTCCCTTGTCAGTAAAGAAGGTATAATACATGAGCCGGTCAACATCGATTGCGCCGGTCGAAACACCGCACATATAAGCGTCACGGAGCACGTAATCGAGGTTATCAACCGTATAAATACCGGACAACATCGGTTGCAGAAATACAAGCCACCGAGGCTGTTTCGCGGTTGCATGAGAATCTTTCCCAATGAGGAACGCTATCTGCTCGGCATGCAGCCGTGGATCGTTTTTATGAAATTCACCGGTTGGACTGCGACGGATAGAGCGGATAATCTCAGCAAGCTCTGTCTTGATAATATGCTGCCCGAGTTTTTCGTGCGTTAATCCGAACTGTTCCAGATAGTTATCATCAAAGAAATGGCCGAATGGCCCATGGCCGATATCATGCAGTAACGCTGCGACTCGAAGCAGTTCTTCAAGAAAATTGGCTGAAGGGCAATCCGGAATGAGCGCCTTTAATGATGGATAGAGATGGCGGGCAAATCTTCCGGCCAGGTGCATTGCTCCAAGCGAATGCTGGAACCTGCTGTGCTCAGCTGAGGGATAGACCCAGCGCGCGCTCTGGAGCTGATAAATACGCCGCAGCCGCTGCATCCAGAGCGTATCAATCAGGTCTTTTTCGGTTTTTTCGCCGGCAACACGAGGTGTGGTGAAGGAGATATAGCCATGAATCGGATCACCAAGGAGAGCCGTACCGTCGTAAAATTCTTCACCTTTCATGATATCACGCATAAAATCATTATACCGGGAAATGAGGGTGAGTCAATCTGAAATTGCAACCTCATAGAACATCATAATTAAAACCGCACGACCGAACAAAATTTTGTATAATTGAAAGAACGTTTGGAGGAACCGTGCATGAAATTTCTTGATTTTTTGGACTCTCTTCCCAGATTTTTCATTCTATTGATCTCTGTTCTGATGATCGCCATCATTGGGACCCTGGATAATATGACCGGAAATGAATCATCATTTCTTATTTTCTATTTTGTCCCCATTTTTCTCGGGACCTGGTATATAGGAACTGGTATGGGAATCGCTTTATCCTGTCTCAGCACCATTGCCTGGATCACTGCAGATAAGGTCTTTTCTCAGTTCATACACTCGTTTGCACCCTATTGGAATTCAACCATGTATCTGGGATGTTTTGTCGGAGCAACAGGCATTCTGACGATCCTGAAAAATTCATTGGAGCAGGAAAAAAGACTGGCACGAACAGATCCGATGACCGGTGCAATCAACAGACGATTTTTCATTGAACTGGCTCAGGCGGAACTGGAACGATCGAGAAGATACTGCCATCCCTTTACTGCTGCCTATATCGATCTTGACAATTTTAAAACAATAAATGACACACTGGGACATGATAGTGGCGATGAACTTCTGATCCTTGTGGTCAAAACAATCAAAAACCAGATCAGGTCAACGGATGTCATAGCGCGACTTGGCGGGGATGAGTTCATGGTTCTCTTTCCTGAAACCGAAGAGAAAATGGCTCTGGCTGCCATACAGAAGATACGAACTGTACTGCTGGAGCTGATGCAGATAAAAAACTGGCCGGTTACTCTGAGCGTAGGGATGATTACGTTCTTTACCCCTCCGGATTCCGTGGATCATATCATAAAACTAACTGATGATTTGATGTATGAGGGAAAGAAAAGCGGGAAGAATATGATCATCCACAACGTGTATGAAAATACTGCCTGTGAAAAACAAGCGGAAATTTGATTACTGATCTAAAAAAATCTTCCCTGGATTAAGGATTCCGTTCGGATCAAGCGCTTGTTTGATCCGTTTCATTGCCCCAAGAGTATCTGCATCCAACTCCATCGGTAAATACGCAGCCTTGGCTGTTCCTATGCCATGTTCTCCGGAAATACTTCCTCCGAGCCGCAACGTAGCTGCAAAAATCTCTCGAACAGCCGATTCTGCTTTTGCTGTTTCGTGCTCTTCAATCATAATGTTTGTATGAATATTCCCGTCCCCTGCATGACCGAAATTTGCAATGAGCAACCCGTATCGCTCGGAAATTTCAGTGATCTCTTTAAGGATGTCAGGAATCTTGCTTCGTGGAACAACAATGTCCTCGTTCACTTTTTTTGGCTTCAGAAGATACAGTGCCGGAGAAATCGATCTTCGAGTCTTCCAGAGTTGTTCCCGTTCCTCCCCTGATTCTGCGAAACGAATATTGAAACCTCCTGCCGTATGCATGATTGCTGATATGGTGTCCGCTTCCCGCTTTACCGAGATTGCATCGCCATCCACTTCAACCAACAGCAGAGCAGCAGCACCTTCTGCCGGATCCTGCTGGAGATACTGTCCAACCGCTTGCAAGGAAGTTCTGTCAATCAGTTCCATCGCCCGTGGAGTGATCCTGTTTGCAATGATTTGAAGAACGGTTGTTGCAGCACTATGCACAGCCGGGAAGAATGCGGACAATGTTTTTATGCTTTCCGGAAGCGGCAGAAGTTTCAGGGTGATTTTCGTTATGATTCCCAAGGTGCCTTCGGATCCAGTGAATAATCTGGTAAGGTCATATCCTGCCACACTCTTGATCGTTCGTGCTCCGGTTCGAATAATTTCTCCCGTCGGCAACACAACCTCAAGTCCGAGAATATAATCCTTCGTAACTCCGTATTTCACAGCACGAAGCCCGCCTGCACATTCCGCCACATTGCCGCCGATGGTGCTCGTATCATGGCTTGCAGGATCAGGAGGATAAAAAAGCCCTTTTGCTTCTACTTCACGCTGAAAGTTTCCGGTAATCACTCCGGGTTCTACAACAGCAAGCATATCCTTTTCATTGATTTCAAGAATACGGTCCATGCTTGCAAGCGAAAGAACAATTCCTCCGTGGACGGGAACCGATCCTCCTGACATTCCCGTTCCCGCTCCTCGGGGTACGACAGGAATAAGCTCGCGGTTTGCAAGTTTCATGATTTCTGAAATCTGTTCCGTTGTCTCGGGTTGAACAACAACCTCGGGCAATGATTTCTGTTGCGTTGCATCATACGAATATGCAACTAAATCTTCAGTGTCCGTTGTAACGAACGCTCGTCCGGCAATAGATTGTAATGCATGTATGATCTGCGGTTTAAGCATAGACTTGATAATTAATATCAGGGAAAATCACGTTCTGATTTTGTACATGCTGAAGCCAGGTTTCATCAATCCGGTTTTCCTTGATTGCGTGATACAGCCGGGTAAAGTTTAAAATATGTTCTTTTGTTCTCCGGATAGCGTACTCTGCATGGTTTCCGGTTTTGAGAATAAACGCCCAATCAGAGCTTTGAGCAAGAAGAAGCTCTCGTGCAGCCTGATTCAACGCGCGCAGAAGAATCGCTTCTGTCTGAGGATACGTTTGCGCCAATTCAACCATCCGATCTGCTGCTTTGTGCAGATGACGATATATCCAGTCATTCGATTTGTCAAGCCAAACCTCGGAATATCCCTTGTCTCCCCAGCTTGACGCCGATGGAGTTGAAACCTGATTATTGGGATTGTTCTTCAGATACTCGGAAGGGGTAAGGAGCCGGATAATATCCTGCTCAGTTGTTTTCCGGATGAGATAATCGATCCAGTTCGGCCCTTCGAACCACCAATGTCCGTACAATTCAGTATCATAGGGAGCAACAATAATCGGTTTCCGGGTCTGGAATAAATCCGCAAGCCGTGTTGCCTGAAGTTGTCTGCTCTTCAAGAAATCTGCTGCGTGTTCGTTTGACTTTTTCAATGCCGCTTCGCGATCATAGGGAGACTTAGTATCAGATTCGCCCGTTATCCTATAATATTTGATCCCCAGATTTCCACGGCTGCCATCCTGATGCAGGTACGGTTTGACATAATTGTATTCAAGATCAAAACCGATATCACGATAAAAATCCCTATACACATAATCTCCAGGATATCCTTCAATCGAACTCCATACCTGCGCGGATGATTCCAGGTCTCTTCCAAAAGCAGCTACTCCAGAAGGACAATAGATTGGCGCGAAAACACCATACTTAGGCCTGGGTGACGCATGCAGCAGCCCATGGGCATCAACAAAAAAATATTCAACACCAAATTCCTTTAGAATTTCATCCAGGCCTTCATAGTATCCGCATTCAGGCAGCCAGATTCCTTTGGGTGGTTTATGAAAATGTTTCGTGAAATGCTCCACAGCAACCCGGATCTGCGCCCGCACGGCATGTGGATTATTCATAAGCGGAAGAAAACCATGCGTTGCCGCACTGGTGATTAATTCTACTTTGCCAAGTTCATTAAATTTCCGGAATGCGGAAACCAGATTTCGATCATATTTTTCAAAAACAGAGCGGGCTCGGATAAACATGTCCCGATACATACCAGCAAGAGTATGAAACTCGGGCTGAGAACGAGTACGATCAATCTCCTTTTCGGCTAGTTCCGTAAGATGCGTAATATGTTTTACATATCGTTCTTGGAGCAGCGGATCAGTCAATAAGGAGACCAGGGTGGGAGTAAGACTGAGCGTAATCCGGAAATCAATCCCATCCCGGATCAGACCATTGAAAACAGCAATAAGAGGAATATACGTTTCCGAAATAGCTTCGTACAGCCAATCTTCCTCCAGGAATCGATCATGCTCCGGATGCCGTACGTAAGGCAAATGGCTATGGAGAACCAATGCCAGATAACCCTTTTCCATCCTTATAACCTTCTTTGCAGGAAACGTTCAAAAAAAAATCCATCCTGTGGATGGACTGTAACAGAAATGGGGTTCATGATGCAAGCTCTCAAAAATCAGGGATACAGTGCTTATCGCTGTCGCGGTCGTGTAGGAGAAAAGAGACCGGGAGAACTCATTCCCGAGAGCTGTCTTCGCTTTAAGAGCTCCCGTAAAGACGCAGATGAGAGGCCACCGGGAATGTCGTATATACGCATAAACTCTTCTTCGTTCATAGCCCAGGCTTCATCAACATCAGAAAAACTCTGGCGCGGCATTGCGATCGCATTTGACCGTGCACAGGTAAGAAAACGGCCATCAGCCATGCAAAGGCCAATATCCGCACAAAAAGTACGGCCCGGCCTGTCGAGAGTAAAATACCAGGATCCAATCGGAGTTGTTACAGGCTGATCAAAATATCCGACTGCATTCGATCCATCAAAGACTACTCCGGTAATATCATACATTCGTATGCACAAGCTTCCGCCTTTTTCAATCAAAGCCCGTTCCAGTTTCTTTCGGGTTACTTCCCAATAGGCATACACGACAAAGGGGTCACGTGATAGCAACGTAATGGCATCAACATCATAACCCTTTGGAAGACCGTCATCCGGAGGAATCGTTTTCGCAGGAGCCTGGCATTCCCGCCGCTCCTGAATCATAAATGGTTCTTCCTCATTCGGAACGGTCTTCCATTCACAAAGCATAGAAACATATTCCGTAGATTCTGTTTGTTGAGTTTCAGGGATTGGTTTGGGTAATGGTACTTTTTTGATTTTTTCGTCTAATTGTTTTTTTATGGTTTTCTTTTTTGCAGCTTTTGCATCCTGCTTTTCTATATTTTTTTTCTTAGGATTGTTTGAGAAAAAGCCCATGAGAATACGAATAATTTCGGCTTTTTTTGCGGAGGACGGCACTGCTACTCTCTTCTTTTTAGCAAGGTCTTTCAACTGAGCAACTGTCAAGGCAGCCAGATCGGCCCGTTCCATTTTCAGTCCTTTCTTCAAACAATTTACGGCTTTAACTATAGCATAAAATGATGCATTGTCAAACAGAATAGAGAGAACCGGATTGAAGAATTTTGACAAACTGAATAAAAAAAATTATACTGCGCAACATGAGTACTCGTGTGGTTATTACCGGAATGGGTGCAGTTACACCGCTCGGAAACGATCTCTTGACTACCTGGAACCGCATACGTAATGGTGAATCTGGCATCGATTGTATAACACGGTTCGACGCATCCACTCTCTCCTCCCGAATTGCCGGAGAAGTAAAGGGATTCAATCCTCTTTTCTGGATGCATGCGAAGGATGCACATAAAACAGACCCGTTTATTCAATATGCACTCGCTGCTGCCCTGATGGCTCTCAAGGATGCCAGCCTGATAATAAATCAGCCAGGTTCTGCGCGAACAGGGGTTCTTGTAGGCTCGGGACGGGGCGGAGTAACTACCGTCGAAAAGAACATGACTGCATATATCCGCAAAGGAGCAAAAGCGGTTTCTTCCTTATATCCGCCCATGTCACTCGTCAACATGGCCTCCGGTTTTATCGCAATACAAGTAGGAGCCAGGGGCCCCTGCCTGGATGTATCAACAGCCTGCGCAACCGGAACGCATGCTGTGGGAGAGGCAATGAAGATCATCCAACGCGGAGATGCGGATATTATGATTGCCGGAGGTGCGGAAGCACCGCTCACCCCGCTTGTCTTGTCCGGATTCTGCAAAGCACGGGCACTCTCCGTGCAAAACAGCAATCCATCCAGAGCCAGCCGGCCATTCGACCGGAATCGTGATGGATTTGTGCTTGCAGAAGGCGCAGCCGTCCTTGTTCTTGAGAGCTATGAGTATGCGAAAAAACGGGACGCAAAGATATATGCCGAACTTGCGGGATATGGTTTGACCTGTGATGCTTACCACTATACGCATCCTGATCCAACCGGTGATGGATCCGCCCGTGCCATGAACCATGCCCTTGCAGACGCAGGAATTCATGCCGATGAAATCGATTATGTAAACGCGCATGGAACATCAACCCTACAGAATGACAGGATTGAGACCAGGGCAATTAAAAAAGTATTTAACTCACATGCAAAAATACTCCCGGTCAGTTCTTCAAAGTCAATGCTCGGCCACATGCTTGGAGCTGCAGGGGCCGTTGAAGCCGCCATTTCCGTTTTGGCACTACAGGAAGGCATCATTCCTCCGACGATCAATTACCATGATCCTGATCCCGAGTGCGATCTTGATTATGTGCCGAACAACGCCCGCCAAAAAAATCTTCGTTGTGTCATGTCGAATTCCCTGGGATTCGGCGGCATGAATGCAGCGCTGGTGTTTAAACGTTTATTGGATTAAATATGAGAGCGTACGAAACAAGAACAGGAAAAAGAGGGATGGAGAAGTTATCCTTTACCCATTTTGCGATTGAGCATAATTTTTTTTGCAGCAGTTCTGACAGCCTCAGGAATATTACGGCTTTTTTCCAGAATGCCGAGATCGCGAACTGACATTTTATTAACCAGTTGCATGGATATTCCCACCGGCGTTTTGGGGTTGTTTACGAGAGCAACGGCAATCGGATATTTCCGTACCCACTCGGCGTTCGAACCTATTTTGCGGATAACGTCTTCATTCAGATTCTGGGATTTGGCAAAAAATTCCACTTCTCCGATCGAAAGCCGGGGATTTTGGAGCACGGAGAGTGCAATGAGCTTCGTCGACTCACGAATCAGAATCCCGCGAGCTTCCTTTGATCCAGTCAGGGCTAATTTTATTTTTTGGGGTGTTGCCATGCTCATGATGACCTGCTGCAAATTCAATTTTTTCTTTTCTCCGACAGCATTCGCCTCGGCTTCTGACAGCACAAGGTCCATAACCCGGGTTTTTGTAATAAAGGACTTTATTTCGTCGGATCCCGTCAGGGCAATGAATGCAAGCGTAGTTTCGGAAAGATTAGGACATCGGACAAGCTCTTGCAGAATGTCCTCATTTTCATAATAGAGGTGCGCGATACACTCAAGAATGGAATCAGGGGTATGAACATCCTGAATAATACCGCGAAGAGAAATAGGCGAGCAGTGCTCGATATTCAGTGCAAGAAGAAGTTTTTTATTTGTTCGTGCCATGGTTTTCAGTGGAAACCTGTTTTTTCAGCACTTTGAAGAGTCTCTATGGAACATCGCGATCAGCCGTAAGTAATTATACTTAAAGTAACAACGACTTGTCAAGCAACCCAATGGGAATGCATAAGGGAAGACAATGGGAAAAAATAATTAAAGCTCCATTCAACCTTTTTCTTGGAGCAGTGTCTTTGCATGTGAACGAACAATGGCTTGAAACAGTATGAAGGTTTACTCGTAATTATGGCTTGACAGAGGGTTACAGATTTGATACAGTGCTGCTAATTTCACGATGAAAGGAGGTGACTATTCATGAAGAAGATAATCGCTCTTTTGACCGCAATGGCATTTGCTCTTTCCGTAGGCGTTGTATTCGCAGCTGAGAAACCGGCATCAAAGGCAACCACCACAGCCCCGGCAAAGAAGGCAGAGAAGAAGGAAGCAAAGAAAGCCAAAAAGGCAGAGAAGAAAGCAAAGAAAGCAGCAAAGAAGGACGCAAAGTCAGCACCGACAACTACAGCGAAGAAATAGTTCTTCTATAACCGCTCATTCATTATTCTTTAGCGGTGAACATGTAATTTTGAAAAGTAGTACAGGTTTTAAAAGCAGGCGAATAATTTCGCCTGCTTTTTTATTGCATCAGCCACCTTTTGTTAATCCCAGAGCAAAAGAAGTCGATTTGTTTTTTGAATGGTCTTGATTAATTTTTCTTTGGTACCCATCTGATCTATGGTATCTGGGCTGAAATCAGCCACTTCATCAACAAATGACATCAAATTGCGCGGAAGCGTTCTAAACTCAATTGCCACCCAATCAACATCAGCTCCTCGGATGTAAAAAGAAGCTATCTTCTCCCATTCTTTCATACGACTGATTATATCTCCATTCGAAATATCATAGTCCTGACCCTCGGTATGCATAATACGAAGAATATCATAGGGATCCCTGCCTTTGAGAATCCCTATTTTATCCGTTTTAAGATTCGGATTCATTTCTACAATAAAAGGCATATAGTGAAGCGGAAGCAACTTCTTCCGGAGGGAAGAGAGGATATGATCGGTTTCTTCTTTGGGAACCTGGACTGCAATGCCAGGGGCAACGATTTGATACCCATCGCCATCATAGCCAATTAATCTTTTAATCGGTTCACGTGCTATTTCCTTTACAATAAGAGCAACGTGACGATCGAATTTAATGGTTTTTATAAGTTCTTCCGTATGTGCGGAAAGCGTGAGTGGATGACCGGCTTTTCGGTATCCCATGCTTGGGGTTATCGTGCTTGTCACGGCGCTTTTCATACCTCCCAGGCTGCCGGTTCCTTTGCTTTTTACGTTCGTTGCTGAGCCAATGACACTGGAAGTTATCTTGCTGGACACGGTACTGGTTTCATTGCTCGCAGCACTCGTTGCTGTCTG
>Ga0265297_10007425_pt1 | contig 15203 bp, 10 predicted proteins | sample Munlanlwell13791_FD_192502 | JGI IMG/M metagenome (GOLD analysis project Ga0265297, IMG submission 192502) | Leachate microbial communities from a municipal landfill in Southern Ontario, Canada - Leachate well 137-91 | ecosystem: Engineered > Solid waste > Landfill > Unclassified | place... | reverse complement strand
GCGAGATGCGATAATGGTTATTACCGCCGGACAAATCTTCTTCGCTATTTCTACGATTGGAGATTTTTTCATGAATTAATTCTATCATAAAAAAATATTGTAAACAACTATAAAATATGATAATCTGACCTTATCAATTCCCATGTCCCCGTAGTTCAATGGACAGAACGAGAGACTCCTAAGCTCTAGATAGAGGTTCGATTCCTCTCGGGGACACATTGCAATATTATTAAACATTTGTATAATAAATTTATTGAATAAGGGCCCATAGCGCATTTGGTAGCGCGCGCCCATGGCATGGGCGAGGCGGCGGGTTCAAATCCCGCTGGGTCCACATAACACAAAACCACCCTTACGGGTGGCTTTTGTTTTTAATTTTATCTAACAGCGTCTTTCAATCCTTTTCCAGCTTTGAATTTTGGAGTCTTCATTGCAGGGATCTTGATTTTTTCTCCTGTTTTAGGATTTCTTCCTTCTCTGGCAGCTCTAGCTCCTACTTTAAATGTTCCGAATCCTGTCAAAGTTACATCTCCACCTTTTGATAGAGTTTTTGTTATTTCTTCAATGATTGTGTTTAATGCCTCGGCAGCGTCTTTCTTTGCCATGGCTGTCTTCTTAACGATTGCTTCTACGATGTCGTCTTTTGTCATTTTAGTATATATTAATTCTTATATAATGATTATCGACCTTTTATTATTTCGCATATTCCGTTACTCTCGACTCTCTTATCACCATAACCTTGATTTCTCCAGGATATTTTAATTCCTGCTGAATCTTCTGAGCTACTTCTCTGGCTAACTTGTGAGCCGTTAAGTCATCTACTTCTTTCGGCTTAACAAACACCCTTAATTCCCTGCCTCCTTGAATAGCATATGATTTTTCAACACCAACGAATGAATTAGCAATATCTTCCAAATCTTCCAATCTTTTTAAATAGTTCTCTAAAGTATCTTTTCTGGCTCCCGGTCTGGCTCCTGATATCTGGTCAGCGGTTTGAACAATCACCGCTTCTGAACTTTCGTAAGGATACTCTTCGTGATGCGACCTCATGGCCGAAATGATGGCCGGGTCGATGTTAAACTTCTCTAAAATCTTTGCTCCAATATCAGTATGAGACCCTTCTATCTTATAGTCAAGGGCTTTTCCTATATCATGCAATAAACCAGCTTTTTTGCAAAGAGCGACGTTTAGCCCTATTTCTGAGGCTAAAGCAGCGGCTAAATGAGCTACTTCAATCGAGTGATTTAGCACATTTTGACCGTAACTGGTTCGGTATTGTAATCTTCCTAGGACTTGAACTAACTTTTCAGGAAGGTCTAACACTCCGGTTTCATATACGGCGGCTTCTCCGGCTTCTCTAATCTTCTTATTTACCTCTTCGGTCGCTTTTTCAATCTCCGTTTCAACTCTGGCGGGCTGAATTCGTCCATCTCTTAATAATTTTTCCAAAGCAATCTTCGCTACTTCCCTTCTGACCGGATTAAAGCTGGAAATAATTACAAGTCCTGGAGTTTCATCAACAATCAGCTCAACTCCGGCGGCTTTTTCAAAAGCTCTAATGTTTCTTCCCTCTTTACCGATAATCCTTCCTTTAATTTCTTCTGAAGGAAGAACAACCGAAGAAGTAGTAATTTCCTGAGTCTGAGGAAGAGCATATGATTGAACCGCGGTTGCAATAATTTCTTTAGCTTTCTTTTCGTATTGCTCAACTCCTCTTAATTCAAGCTTTCTGATTCTCTCTAATACGTCTACTTCGTATTCTTTTTCTGTTTTTTCTAATAACTCAACTTTGGCCTGTTCTTTGTTCAGTCCTGCTATTTTTTCTAGTTTTTGAATAGATTCAACTCTTAAACGATCAAGTTCTTCTCTTATTTGTTTTACTTTCTCTAATTTTTCAACCGCTTCCTTTTCTTTTTCTACGGTTTGCTTGTCTTTAAGTTCTATTTCTTCTTCTTTCTTAAAGAGTCTATTCTCCGCCTTTATCACCACCTTCTGTCTTTCTTCTATATCGGCTGCGATTTTCTTTTCTGTTTCTTCTGCCTTTTCTTTGGCTTTGCTCATTATCTCTTCCGCAATCTGTCTGGTTTGAGCAATCTTCTTCTGAAGTTCCGCTTCAATAGTTCCGGCTCTTTTCCTGGCAATCGACTGACGGATATAATAACCGACAATACCACCAACGAATAGCGAGATAATCGCTGCCGCAATCAATAATGTTTCCATATTTTCATATATGAAAATTTGGCGCACAATAAATAATCAATTTTCAGTTTTAAAGTTTACCACTAAAATTCATTCTTAAGATTATTAAATAATTACCAAAAATTCAAAATTAACGTTAATATACTTACAAATTTAGTATAACAAAAAACCCTTGCGGGAGCAAGGGCTTCAAATATTCATTAAAAAGGTGATATTTCTCTCCAGGTTGGTAGGAATGAAGAAGTAGGGTTAGGATTTTTAATCCAAACCTGAGTTCTTAAAATAACGTGTCCTTCGGCAGCGTAACACCAACCGTCTGTTCCATAGTCCGTGCAGTTACACGTAGCACCAGCCGACCACCCCATTACACTATTATGACTAGCCCAAGCCCAGGTAAATATTCTATTACAAGCATTAACACCATCACACCAATAAGTATCACTAGTATTCCCTGTGGTCGTACCTGTACAAGCTGGAGTTCTAGAGGCAACGGTCGCCGTCTTACTGGTACTCATTCCCCAATCCCAAGTCGTCATAGTCGGATAATCAAATCTCCAATCTTGATTTACCCCGAATCTATATATTCTGACTCCACCGGATAAAGTATTGATGTTTCTTTTAATTATTGCATCAATCGTTGTCGCGGGAAGATATGAAACTGTATTACTATTAGGACTTAAAGCTAAATCATCGGTAGTTCCCTGTCCAGCATTATTCCAAGTCCATCCTTCTCTTCCTTTGCCGATCAGGGTCCAACCTCCGCCGTCGGTTACCATATCACAATAAACCTGGAAAGGTGTAAAAGTTGAATTTGGTTTTATCCAATAAACACCGTTAACATGTGCCTTAGTATTATAAACATATATTTGATTACAATCTGTGCCCGGATTACCACTAGACATACCCAGTCCTCCAGATGTTAAATAATAACGAACAACCACAACACCAGAACCTCCGTTACCACCAGTAGCGGTAAAGTTATTCCAGCCAGCTCCGCCACCGCCACCACCAGAATTAGCAAGGCCCGAAACACCATAACCAGTATTACCAGCTCCGCCACCGCCAATTCCACCGGCTCCTCCGCCAGCAACACCATTCTCGTTTCCTCCACCTCCGCCACCACCGTAATAAGTTGAAACACCGGTAATACTATTAGCTAAACCAGCGCCACCAGCACCGGCTGCACCAGCCCCAGTTGAATTTGCTCCAACTGCTCCGGCTCCACCGCCGCCGCCAGCGCCACCACTAAGTCCAGTACCCCCAGCATTGCCCTGTCCTGTAGTTCCAGCAGCACCAGCAATAGAACGCTCTCCATCACCACCACCACCCGAACCTCCAGTCAAAGGCAAAGAAGCTCCAGCTTGACCGCTAGCTCCTCGACCACCACCGATAGCAGTAATAGTTCCAAAAACAGAATTTTGTCCACTCGCTCCATTATCAGCATTAACCGTCGAACCAGCTCCACCAGTACCAACGGTAACCGAAACTCCGTTAATACTGACAGTATAAGCAGAATTATAGATTACTCCGCCTCCGCCGCCGCCTCCGCCATTATCACCACCGCCGCCTCCGCCGCCAGCAACAACTAAAACACTTGCAATTATATCGCTGACCGGATCAAAAGTTCCATTGGAAATAAAAGTATGGACACAATAACTACCATTTCGAGATATTATTCCACCGGTAGCCATTGAACTACATTCGGTATCGTATGTTATCGTAAAAGAATTAACTGATAAAAGAGCGCTTTGAATACCGAGACTGTCGGTCACCATAATTTTACAATTACTGTGTGTTCCGGAGGCTAAAGGATTAAAAGTAATTGTACTGTTTCCGGCTGCAACTGAAGTTGTATAACTGGAACAGTCTCCAGAATAAGTAACCGTACCAGCTTTGGTTGAATTAAAAGTATAACTAACCGGATTGGTTGTTGAGCTCGGAACAGGAGTAACTTGAGTTAAAATAGGGCCAGAGAATTCTTCTGAACCAAAAGTAGCTGTCGGGTCGGTATAATAAGGAGCATAAGTCAAAGCATATTTATTAGCTAAATAACGTTCAACAATAGAACGCGACGCAATAGAAAGGGTGGAATTATAAACTAACACTTCGGCAATGTCCGCATCAGAAAGTTGAGTTGTCCCATAAGCACCATTTAAAGACAAACCATTGGGGCCGGAAATACCATTCTGATTACTAGCAAGACTACTTCCATTTCCATAAAAACTAGAATTTATTCCGGCTCCGCCGATAGTTGCACTATAAATATTCCAACTACCATCATCTGCAATTCCAGAATTATGAACCCATCCCGCAAAATAAGCTTGAGCCTTTGATCCACCGTGATATCCTAAAAGCCAATTATTAACAAGCCCAGAAAGAATTCTTCCTTTTGTGGTACCAGACATTCTACTAACAGAAATGACAGTCGTTGGAGCAGCAAAATTAGTAGCAACAGTCATTGTTTGAGAACTTGCCGCTGTAAATCTTAATACGGGTTTTCCATTTACTATACTTGTTTTATAAATCGGCTGTTGAGCTACTACTGCTTGGGTAACACTGTTCCCATTTCCACTACTGTCAGTTAATGTTGCTACTGCTGCCCCATCAGAAATTCCGGTAAGACTATCTACCTTTAACCACTCAACTAATCCGGTTGTAGAAAAAGCATTGGCATTATTAAAATTGCTAGTCGAACTGGCTGATACGTTTCCGTAATACATAAATATCTGATTGCCGGCAATCGGAATACTATCAACCTTAACCCAAACTACGGCTGAACTAGAATTTACTTTAGATTCAATCCAATACGGAAGAAGATTAACACCATCCAATCGTGTAAATCTCAAATCACTAAAATCAGCATTCATTTTGCCGCTAACATAACTGACCGTGAACTTAATTGGATAACTATTTAAAACAGCTCCACTGGTATTATTTACCGTTATCTGTTTTCTATATGACCATCCGCTAAGATATTGAGTCAAATATTTAATAACTACTATACCGGAACCACCGTTACCACCTCTATTATTATAATTATAATGTGCACCTCCTCCTCCACCACCACCAGTAAATGCTCCGCCATTTCCACCAGGAGTATTACCACCGCCTCCTCCAGTTCCACCAGTATTTAATCCGCTTCCACCAGCACAGCTACAATTTGCTCCACCGCCACCACCACCAGATCCACCGTTTCCACAACAAATCGAATGTCCGGCTCCACCGCCACCACCACCCCAATAATAAGCAGTTCCTAAAATAGAACAGGAAAAACCAACTCCCCCGTTCGCTTTGGCAGTTGAATCTGCTCCAGCTGCTCCCGCTCCACCTCCACCGCCAGAATAATATGCCGCAGTAGAATTTCCTCCTCTGTTTCCCTGTCCCGCAGTTCCGGTTCCACCCAAAAAAGTTCCGGCATTATTATTGTATCCACTGGCTCCTCCACCAGAACCTCCGTTACCTCCAGCGATACCAGGAGTATATGCGCGATATGAACTTCCGCCGAATCCACCACCAACTGCGGTTAACGTATTAAAAACTGAATTTCCTCCGCTAGTAGCAGGAATTGTATATTGATGACCTCCGGGTTGGCCGTTTGTCCAAGCAGCCGGAGCACCAATGCCTCCAGCCCCAACCGTTAATGTTTTCGCTCCAGGAGTTAAAGCGTAAGTTGCATTATAAATAACACCTCCGCCTCCTCCGCCGCCTCCCATATCCATACCGCCGCCGCCACCACCACCAACAACCAAAACTTCTGCACTAGTAACTCCAGTTGGAACCGTCCAAGTAGTTGAACCGACTCCAACAAATTTTTCAATTGTATATGAACCACTCCTAGTAGAACTACCATTAACCGTTAGATTCGCCATACAAAAAGTTGATGCCCACGTCCCTGTACAAGTCCAAGTCCAGGGACCACTGCCTACTACAGCCGAAGCTGTTCCGGCGGTGCAAAGATTGACTGTCGGAATAGAATCAAAAGCAGAACCGCTACTTGAACCACAAACAGCACCAACCGCAACCTCTTCGGTTCCCAATGAGAAAGTTGGTTCTACTGCAGAATATTTATGAACAAAAATCCAATCCCAGTAAGCTTCATATACTTGACCCGCGTATCCGTCATCGTATCTTTTACCTAAAGTAATCGACTCGGCTGTAACCGCATTGCTGATATTTGCTATATTATTATAAGAAGCACCGGTGTCATAATTAGTTACAGATATATCTACCGCCGAAGAACTCTTAACTGAAATTTTTGCCAAAATATTAGTTGCAGCCGGCAAAGTTGTTCCTAAAGATACCCAAGTACCATTATTACGATAATAATCTCCCGGATGATGAAGAAACCCAATACTGTCTGCCGTAGAAAGCCAAAACCCGCCGATAGTATAACCATTACCTGAAAGAGTAACTCTTCGTGATTTAGTCCTTAAAACAAATCCGCTACTAAAAGTGGCAATTGATTTTATTCTTCCCGTAGTATTTGTTCCTTTTAATTCTCCACTAACAATACTAAATCCCGTTGCATCGGTTATTGTCCATTTTGCTGTATCAATACTTGCTGCCGAAAAATCATCAAAGAAATCAAAAGTGTTTGTTCCATTGCCCGTGGTATTTGTCCAAGGATTTCCATAATACATATATATTGTAGTATTGCCAGCAGGAAAAGAAGGAATTTTCACCCAAACTACGGCTGAACTAGAAGCTGTGTATGATTCAATCCAATAAGAAAGTTGTGTTGATCCGTCTGAAGAGGTGAATCTTAAATCGCCAAAATCCGCTCTCATATTTGCAACATATGGAACGGTTAATTTAACCTGATAATTAGTTAGAGCTGAAGCAAGATAACGAACAATGACAATACCGGAACCACCAGCACCTCCATTATAAAGAGTTAAATTAACTTGTCCTCCTCCGCCGCCTCCACCACCCTTACCATTTGTACCAGACGACCCAATACCACTTAATGACCCAGCTCCACCTCCGCCATTACCGCCCGATCCAGCATAATAACCAGCATAAAAGTTTCCGCCGCCGCCACCACCAGCATAATAAACTGATGTTCCCGTGATATCACTTGCCCTACCAACACCTCCATTTCCTGCATATGTTCCGGTACTATTACTTCCTACCGCACCGGCTCCTCCTCCTCCTCCTCCTCCATCCACCGTTGTCCCTTCATGATCACCTCCATTGTATCCCTGTCCTGATATACCAGTTCCATAAGTTCCTGGATTTATTCCCTCGCCACCACCAGATCCTCCGTTTTTTCCATTAACCGCATTACTTCCTCCTCCTCCGCCACCAGTTACGCTAATTGTTGAAAAACTTGAAGCTCCCCCATTACCTCCGGCCATAGAAGAACTATTACCACCAGTGCCACCGGCACCAACAGTTACCGATATCGATGATCCCTGAGTAACTGAAAGATTACCAGTTAATAATCCACCGCCGCCTCCGCCACCACCTTGTTGATATCCACCACCACCGCCACCACCGACGACAAGATATTCAACTGAAGTAACTCCGGCAGGTACGGTCCAAGATGAAGTACCAACAGTTGTAAATTGAACAACAGAATAACCAGAATTTGAAATAGTTATAGGTTTCCTATAATTTTCTTGAATTACCCAACCCTCACCAGCTGCTGAAACAGGAGTAGGAGTTTTATTTAATTCGTGCCAAAACAAAAATGCCCCAGCAATTAAAAACAAAAGGATTAAAGAAGTCGTAATAAACTTTTTGCTTTTAATTTTTGGGGACATCATTGTCTGTTTTAATGTTGTTATATGCTTCTATTATCTCAACATCAAAACAAATTGTCAATCAATTTTATTTCTTTGGAACGATAACCTCATCAACTACTCCGTAAGCTTTCGCTTCTTCGGCGGAAAGATAAAAATCTCGGTCGGTATCTTGAGCAATTTTTGATAAAGATTGTCCGGTATGCTTGGCTAATATCTTATTAATATTCTCCTTTATCCTTAAAATTTGTTTAGCTGTAATTTCTATTTCTGAGGCCTGTCCTTTGGCTCCTCCCATTACCTGATGAAGAAGAATTTCCGAGTTTGGTAAAGCATATCTCTTCCCTTTGGCTCCGGCAGTTAATATCAAGGCTCCCATTGAAGCTGTCATTCCGATTGAAACTGTAGAAACATCCGGCTTGATATACTGCATGGTATCGTAAATTGCTAAGCCGGCAGTGACTGATCCTCCGGGACTATTAATATATAATTGAATATCTTTGTCTGGATCTTTTGATGCTAAATGAAGAAGCTGGGCCACAACAACATTGGCAACGTGGTCATCAATAACTCCAGATAGAAAAATAATCCTTTCTTTTAAAAGTCTTGAATAAATATCGTAGGCTCTCTCCCCCGCTTGAGTTTTTTCTATAACTGTTGGAATTAACATATTTTTAACAGTCAAATAATTTAAATATTTTTTCTCTTTTTAACTCGTCTTCAATGTACATCTTAGCCTGTTCCATGTTCATATTCTTCTTCGCTGCCTCTTTGTCTGGGTATTGACTAAGTAGCTCTTCTATTTTCTGATTTATTTCCTCTTCTCCTGCTTCTATTTTCTCATCTTTGGATATTTGATGCAAGACCAAGAATCCTTTTACTCTTTCTATCGCTATTTTTTCAAAGTCTTTTTTCAATTCTTCTTCTGTTTTTTTTATCTGCTTCAAGTACTCTTCTAAGCTAATTTGCAATTCAGAATTTACTCTTGATTTGATATTATCCATCATGAATAAAACTTCTCTTTCGACTAAGGCTTCGGGAACTTCGAACTTTGTTTTTTCTAAAACTTTCTTAATTGCCTCTTCCCTTCTCTGTTGCTTCTGGGCAATTTCTTTTTCTTCTTTAATTCCTTTTTTAATATCTTCTTTTAAAGAATTAACGTCTGTAAACTTGCCTAAAGTTTTTACCCATTCGTCGTTGATTTCCGGCAATTCCATTTTATTAACCGAATCAACCTTAACGCAAATTTCTAGTTCTTCTTTGTTCTGAGGATTCTCTGTTTTAAAATCTTTGTGTTCCCCTGCTTTCATTCCCAATAAAGCTTCTTCCATTCCGGGAACATAGTGGCCTTTTCCGAGCACGATCCTGTCTTTTTTCTCGGGGTCGTTTTCAATATTCAAACAAGAAAAAGAAAATTCAACGAAGTCATTATTTTCCGCAGCTTCGTCTTTTTTAGTCATCTTAGCTCTTGATTGTCTTAACCAATTAAGAGTGTCTTCAATTTCTTTTTCCTCAATTTTTATCTCTTCTTTTTTTATCTGAATATTCTTTAAATCAGGCAATTTTATTTCTGGGAGAATTTCAAATTCAGCAGTAAAAACAAAAGGATTTCCTCTGGCAACTTTAACGACTTCTACCTTGGGTTGAGAGATTGCTTCTATCTTTGCTTCCTTCACAATCTTAATCCAATTGTCTCTGACGACAGCTTCGGCCGCTTCCCCTAAAACACCCTCTTGGCTTACCTTGTCTTCGACTATTTTTTCCGGAACTTTTCCTTTTCTAAAACCGGGTAATTCTACCCCTTTTGATATTTCTGACAGGGCTTGGGTATAGTAATTTTCGAACTCTTCAGGAGTCACTTCAACCTCAGCTTTTCTCTTGATTGTTGATATTTCTTTGATTTCGTATTTCATCTTTTTAAATTATTCAGCTGTTGATTCTTCTTCGTCGTCAATGTGTAATTCTTCTTCCTCTTCGTTCTTTTCATTAATCTGGTCTTCACTTTTAACATCGATTTTCCAACCGGTTAATTTAGCGGCCAATCTAACGTTTTGACCGTCTTTTCCAATCGCTAAAGACAGTTGATCTTTAGGAACAACAACGGTAGCAACGTTCTTAGCTTCAGCGATAACGTTAATGATTTTCGCAGGAGATAAAGCATTGGCGATAAACTTGGTCGGTTCTTCATCGTATTCAATAATATCAATCTTTTCACCGCCCAATTCAGACATAACTGCTGCAACTCTAACTCCCCTTTGTCCCACCATAGCTCCAATTGGATCAACTCCGTCGGCCGTAGATAGAACTGCAATCTTAGTTCTTGAACCAGGCTCTCTGGCAATTGATTTTATCTCGAGTTGGCCGCCTGATATTTCAGGAACTTCCAATTCGAATAGCTTGGAAATCAATTTAGGATAGCTTCGGGATAACAAGATAATCGGTCCTTTGGGAGTAGTATCAACACGTAGAACATACAATTTTAATCTCTGTCCTTCTTTGTAGAATTCGCCTCTGATTTGTTCTTCTTTAGGCAATACTCCTAATGATTTGCCGATATCAAAGTAGACATTGATTCCTTCGATTCTCTGGGCGATTCCCGAGACGATCTCCCCTTCTTTTGATTTGTACTCAGCTAAAACAACTTCCTTTTCCGCTTCCCTTATTTTCTGCAAAACAACTTGCTTAGCAGTTTGAGCAGCGATTCTGCCAAAGTCATCTTTCGGTTCTAACGGAATAACCAATTCTTCTCCGGCTTTTAACTTCGGATCTTCTTCTTTCGCTTCCTCAATTAAGATATGCTTTTCGGCATTGTATCTTACCCTTCTTTCCGATTCTTCTCCTTCTTTTTCTTGTTCTTCGGTGTTTAATTCCGCTTCGGTCGGTCGATAACTGTCTTTGATTTTAATTGATATTTCTTCTTCCTGTTCAACCAGTTCTTCTCCCTCAACTTCAACTTTTTCCGGGATGTAGACCATCGTATCGTCAACAACGTTTCTTACTCTCCAAAAATCAATCTTTCCTCCTTTGGGATTAATCTTGGCTTTAATAACCTGTCCTTTTTTGCCGTATTCTTTCTTGTAGGCTGAAGCCAAAGCATGTTCAACTGTTTCTAAAACTCTCTCTTGGGACAAGCCTTTCTCATCGGCAATCTGGGATATGGCTGATAAAAATGATTGGAAATCCATATTCTTTTTTTATTTATTATTTTTTAAAATTTATTATTAAAAAGGTCGGAACTATCCGACCAATCAAAAAACTACCTTTTCTTGTCTATATTCTAGCAAAAGAAATGCAGTTGTCAAGTTAAACAAATTGAGATATTATATACTCATGAAAAAGGATTTAAGTATAATTCCTGAAGAAGTATTCTTTTGTCTTGATAACCTCCACAAGCAAGGTTTTGAGGCATATATTGTCGGCGGCTGTACTAGAGATTTTTTAAGAGGTAAATCCCCGGCTGACTGGGATGTTACCACCAATGCCACCCCGGAAGAAACCCAAAAGGTTTTTAATGATTTAAAAATCAAAACTTTCTACGAAAATGACTTCGGCACGGTCGGAGTCGCTTTTCCTCAAAAAAAGGATGATTTTGAGGTTATTGAAATAACTACCTATAGAAATGAAGCTGTTTATACTGATAGTCGCCATCCAGATAAAGTAACTTGGTCAAAAACCATTGAAGAGGATCTAAAAAGAAGGGATTTTACGGTAAATGCTATCGCCATGACCATCAAAAATAGGTCGGAATTAGAAATCATTGATTTGTTTGATGGTCAAAAAGATCTAAAAAATGAAATCATTCGTGCTGTAGGTACCGCAAAAGAGAGGTTCTCTGAGGATGCCCTAAGGATGATGAGAGCGGTCAGATTAAAGACTACTTTGGGTGCAGGATGGACAATTGAAGAGAAAACCAAGCAAGCAATCAAAGATAATGCTCCTTTATTGGATAAGATATCTAAAGAAAGAATCAGAGACGAATTAATCAAGATGATTAATAGTGAAAATGCCGCCTCCGGAATCGAATCATTAAGAAATAAAGGACTATTAAGCTATATAATACCAGAATTGGAAGAAGGTTTTGAGGTTAGTCAAAACAAGCATCATGTCTATGATTGCTATAAACACAACCTTGAATGCTTGAATTATTCAGCCAGAAAAGGCTTTAATTTCCACGTTCGTATGGCTTCCCTCTTGCATGATATCGGAAAACCGAAAACTAAAAGGGGCGAAGGTATTAATTCAACCTTTTATAACCACGAAGTAGTTGGCGCTCAAATGACCGAAAAAGTACTTGATCGTCTAAGATTCCCCAAGAAAGACGTATTAAAGATAACTAACTTGGTCAGATATCACCTCTTTTACTATAATGTTGATGAAGTTGGCGAATCTTCAGTCAGAAGATTGATTAAAAACGTTGGATTAGAGAGTGTTGAAGAATTACTACAGTTAAGAATGGCTGATAGAATCGGTTCCGGATGTCCCAAGGCTGAACCGTATAAACTAAGACATCTTAAATATATGATCGAAAAGGTGTCAAAAGACCCAGTTTCTGTTAAAATGCTTAAAATCAATGGCCAGGAAGTAATCGATGGATTAAAGATTAAACCTTCCCCGAAAGTAGGCATGATATTGGACATATTACTAGAAGATGTGTTAAAAGAACCAAAGAACAATACCAAGGCATATTTAAAAAAGAGATTGAAAGAGTTAGGTAAATTAAATGATGAAGAGTTAAATAGCCTGGCCAAAGAGGCAAAAGAAGAAAAAAACAAAGTAATTACTAAAGAAGATCAAGAAACAAAAGAAAAATACTGGGTTGCATAGTGTTTCACGTGAAACACGTATCGCAAATGTTTCACGTGAAACATTGCATGGGCCTGTAGTCCAACGGTAGAATACTGCATTCGCATTGCAGAGATATGAGTTCAATTCTCATCGGGTCCACAAGTTTTACCTCTTTCGCAGTTCAAATGTTTCACGTGAAACATTTATGGACCTGTAGTTAAATGGTAGAACACTACCTTCACACGGTAGGAATATAAGTTCGATTCTTATCAGGTCCACAACTTGTCCAGAATCGTGTCCAGAATTATCCCCAATTTGTCCAGAATATCCACAGTTTGTCCAGAATCGTGTCCAGAATGTCCAGAATCGTGTCCAGAATAAAACTTAGAAATGTTTCACGTGAAACACGTGTGGTAAATGTTTCACGTGAAACATCCATCGGGATGTCATATAATGGCATTATGCAGGCTTCGGGAGTCTGTAATCCGGGTTCAAATCCCGGCATCCCGACACTATAATCAATTTAATAACAATATATGGATCAAAACATTCTGTTAATAGTCTTTATTGTCTTAGGTTATTTATTTGGTTCTATCCCTTTTGGCTACGTTATTGCCAAATTAAAAAAAATCGACATCCAAAAACAGGGAAGTGGCAATATTGGAGCAACCAACGTTTCCAGGGTATTGGGATTTAAATATGCAATCCTTGTTGGCTTATTAGATGTCTTAAAGGTCATCTTGCCGGCAATTATTGCCAAGCAATATTTAATCAATGATTGGTATATTTGCTTAATAATCCTTGCCCCCATGTTTGGGCATATGTTCCCGGTTTGGCTTAAATTTAAAGGAGGGAAGGCCGTCTCCAGTGTTTTTGCTTCAATGATTGTAATTTTAGGATGGAAATACTCATTAGTCTTCCTTTTAATATGGATCATTGCCTTAAGATTGATAAAGATAATGAGTTTGACTAATTTAATCGTTATTTGGTTCGTTCCGCTGTTGTTTTGGCTTATCACTCATTCGGTCGCTTATTTATCTCTTGGAATACTATATATACCTATATTGTTCTGGGCTCACCGAGAAAACATTAAAAGACTAAAAGAGGGTACTGAAAAAAGAATCATTAAAAGCTGATTGATTATGGCCAACTTTTAATATATACTTAGACTATGAACTTCCTATATATACTATCTTGCATTTATTTCTTCTTCCCAGCCTATATTGCTAATGCCACTCCTCCTTTGGCCAATACTTTTAATCTCCTAAATGGCTTAAACAAGCCTATCGATGGGGGACTAGAACTAAAAGGAGTACCTTTATTGGGAAGCCATAAAACCTGGAGAGGATTAGTGTTTGAACTGTTCTTTTGTACGCTTTTAACCCAATTACTCATCTATATCAATGATTATTACAATTTATCTATCTATAACAACATTGGATTTGACGTTCATTCAATCAATAGTTGGTTATTAGGAGTACTATTATCAATTGGTATTATATTCGGGGACATATTCTTTGCTTTTGTCAAGAGGAGATTAAGATTAAGACCGGGGACCGCTTTTATCCCTTTTGACCAAACCAATTATGTTATCGGGGCTTTTATTTTCCTTCAACCAATTCTCGGACTTCCTTTAAAGTTTTGGCTGACTTTATTTCTCTTGACATTATTCATACATATTGTCTTTAACAGAGTTGGGTATAACTTGGGGTTGCATAAAGCTAGGTGGTAAGATAGAATTAATACAGTTTAATAATGTATATAAATAAATTATGCAAGAAGCATTTTTTCTATTTTATCAAGAAATATTGTCTCGTTTGCCCGATATTACCTGGGCATTAATCGTTATTATCTCCGGTTGGGTGATTTCCAACAGAATCAAGGCCCTTTCGGTTAACTTTTTCAATAAATTAAGAGTAAATCAGATTCTTAAATCTTTGGGTTGGGAGAGCTTTTTTGACCGATTTGATACCAAAATGAATGTTTCCAAGTTCTTCGGTTCAATCATCGAATTCTATTTCTTCTTGTTATTTTTAGTTATTTCTTTGGATGTCTTAAGACTGGAAACACTGGGAAAGATTGTCAGTGGGGTAGTGGAATATTATCCCAACATCTTCATTTCCATGATTATTTTCATTGCTACCATATATATTGCCGATTTTAGTAAAAAGATTGTGATTGGAAGCCTAGAGAAAGAAAAGATAACCTATTCAAATCTCTTGGGAGATATTATCTCTTCTGGAGCTTGGGTTTTAGCTATTTTAGCTATCTTATATCAGTTACAGATTGTTCAGACGCTTATTTTAGTCATCTTCATCGGAGCCATTGCCTTATTAGTTATTTCTTTGGGCCTAGCTTTCGGATTTGGAGGAAAAGACATGGCTAAAAAAATATTAGAAGACATAGAGAACCGAGTGAAATAAGAATCTACTATATAGTATATTCTTTTTTATTATGCAAGAAATATCACAAAAC
>Ga0265297_10007424_pt1 | contig 15206 bp, 13 predicted proteins | sample Munlanlwell13791_FD_192502 | JGI IMG/M metagenome (GOLD analysis project Ga0265297, IMG submission 192502) | Leachate microbial communities from a municipal landfill in Southern Ontario, Canada - Leachate well 137-91 | ecosystem: Engineered > Solid waste > Landfill > Unclassified | place... | reverse complement strand
GTGAAAATTATTGGGATGATTGGGAGAAAACAACCCCCCGACCGATAAGAGGAACCTTTTGGTTTCTTATGATGAGGTGGTTGGTTATTCTTGGTATTATACCAGGGTATTATCCCTTTTTTCCTTTTATTTTCCCCTTTTTGCTGCAATACGATCGGCATCCCGCCCAAGAACCCTATGACATCCCAGGGATGACCTGAAAAACATCCAAAATTATTGCCTTTTATAGGAGTAATTATTATCCTCTGTTTAGATTTTACCGGTAATCGTGGGTTCAAATCCCTTCCTCTGCACTTGAAAGGAAAACAGTTACACGGTTTCTATCATGATTGGTAAGACCGTTTTTCTATCATAAATCCCGGTTTGATGTAACACGATTTTTGTTGTGTGATTAGTAGGCGGGGAGAACAGTAAAAATCCCGCCTACATTGATGGTGTGGTATCACACTGTTTTATTTCCTCCTATCGCCAGGTGAGTGGCGAATCCATGCTGGTGAAAGTATGGACTGTGAAAGAATGAGGTCGCAAGGAATACGGCGAAACCCTGCGACCGTGAATGCGCATAGTAGCGCTTCACTCTGCATTTTACCACCTGAATGATAGTTTTAACATCAGCAATAAATAATTCAATCGTTCTTATTTTACGCATAGCTTCGTAAACTCTCCTTTGATTGCTGTGTGGTATCATTTCGTTCTTCCTCCTCGAACTCGAACTCTATGGGGTGGATAGAATTAAGGATACTTCTTATAACAACCTGATGCGAGAACGTTATTGTTTTCTGGCGCTTAATCTCTTGTTCCATCGCATAATTTTCTTCAAGTACGGAAACAACCAGTTGTATGATATCTTCTTTATTTTTCTTCCTGAGTTTTTCAATGAACCGTTTCTTTGCCTTATTCATTCGATCACCTCACTGGTCGATATGATGCAAAACACTGTGTCCTCGTTAGAGGTCGATACTTGCGCCACAGAGTAACATTCGGATAGAACAACCCATGTGCATACTGGTCATACTCTGATTCTGTTTCTGCGATTGCTATTTCCTGCGCTTCAGGTCCACTGAGATTCTGTTCCATGAGTTGTTTTATTCTTTCTTCTTGTATCCTGTGTAATAACTCAGTCTTTGTATCGATGGTATCCCTGTGCAAATGATAATTCGAGGGTGGTCGCATGGTGGGTGGTCCTCGCAATCCGTATTTGATGTACTCACCACGATATTTGTTTTCGAGATACATGCGCCTTGCCTGAATATTACCTGCACTCCCGAGATTCCTGAACTTCTCTGCAATCGTATGAAAAATCCCAGTCCTGTTAGAATCAAACGGCGCACAATCTCGCCAGTTGGGAACACCGTCGTTATCACTATCATAATACCGGTTGATGTAACCCATCATGCGGAGGTCTTTCTCCCTGCGATACTGTGCCTTAGGGTTGCGAATCAATCGTGTAATCTCCTGTTTCCTGTGGGCAATCGTCTCATATCGCACGTTATCGAGGGTCCGGTAAGGAATCCTCTTGTCCTTCTGAGAAACATCCGCTACGACCGTGTTTCGAGCTCGTGAGTGAATCCTGAAAGTCCTCCCTGAATCATGCTTCAGAATCGAGATATAGTAATTATTGAATCCCACAGACCGGTCGAGTGATCTCTCAATAGTCAGTGCAAGTCTCTTCGGTTGTTGTGATTTGATATCGATATCAGTGAGTGGTCTTTTCTGATGTATCGTCAAAGGCATCTGCCGGTTGAATGCGAATGAGCCAATAACGATGTTCTGAGAATTCCTCAGAGGTCGCAGAATGTTATTTGTTTCTTGATGCGTGTCGAGTGCGGGTAGTATTGACATCTGGTTATACTTGTTTTTGTGTGGGGTATCAATAATCATTTTAAACACATCTCGGAGGAAATTATTACCCCTATATTGTCTGGATACCCGTACAAATAATTTGTCCTGAATCCTAAAAAAAGATGGTTGGCAAAGCAGTGATACGGATTATTATATCTCTTTTACGTATTTTCCGCCCCATTCATAAGGTGGAGCATCACCATCCGTCCTATATATTGTTAAAACTGAATCATTATAACTTAAATTCCAGGTGGACGCAGGATAATCCCCTTGTTGTGTATACAATACATTATCTCTTACCCACCATGGAAAGTAATCTGAATAACTTGAGCTATGTTGATGAGTCGTCCCAAATCTTGCAGTTCTATCTGCATTGAAAATTAAGTAACCATCTGAAATGTTAAAACCTAAAATCAAATTCCAGGTTCCGACCAGTAAAGTTTCATAATCTATTTGCTTGACTATCACTTGTGCTGAAGCGGTCATTGTATTGTTTCCATTTCTAGCAGTTAGAATATATGTTGTTGATTTTGTTGGTGCAACGATTCTTTCTCCTATTAAACTGACAAAGCCGATATCGTTATCAATAGATACAGATGTTGCATTACTTACTTGCCATGACAATTCTGATATATCACCATAATCTATTGAATACGGATTTGAGGAAAAAGTAATAATCAAAGGGTTTATTGTAGTAAGTTCATTTTGTTTTTCTGTTTCTGTACAACCAGTGAAATAAATAGATACAAGAATAAATACGAATCCTAGGAATTTAAGTTGTTTTTTCATAATGCCTTTGCCTCCACTCTGATGTTTTGTAATCGTTTATCACTTAAAAACATATCTTCCCTTTGATTAATGTTTTAAACGAAAATCACATAAGGATGATAAAATGAAGAAAAAGAGTTATGCCGAAGAAAATGCAAATAAAAATCTAAAACGTGCCCTCCCTATATTATTCATATTAATTTTATTTGCATTATTCATCGGTTTATACATACAATGGATGTTTAGTTTTCGAGATAGCTTACTCCTATTAAGTGGAATCATTATTGGAGTCTCCTTTTATTATATTGTTGAAAAGGTTTTACTAAATAGGTTTTTACCGCCATGGGGGAAATATAAGGGGTTTATTCAAGGAGCTGCTGGTGAAATTGATGTAGACAAAGCACTTAAACAGAACTTTAAAGAAGCGGATTTAATCCTTGCTGATGTTAAATTAAGAAATTACAAGGGCAACATCGATCATATTGTTATTGGGAGGCATGGTTTCTTTGTAATTGAAACAAAGACCCATAAAGGTAACATAATTTGTGATGGTGATACTTGGTTTCAAGAGAAAAAAAGAGGAGAAAAAACTGAACTGATTAAGATAAATTACAGTCCAAGCAAACAAGCAAAGAATAATGCAATACGCCTTAAAACTTTTTTAAACGAAGTCTACCCGGAGTTACCAATAAAATGGATTTATGCGATTCTTGTTTTTCCTCACAAACAATCTGAAGGAAATATTGTTCATGTGATAAATCCGCCCCAAGAATGCGAAGTATTCACATCAATTAATGATATGGTAGAAAGAATTAAAAAAGGAAAGGTCACAAATGAAATTACATCAGATGATTTATCTCAATTGGAAGATATTTTTAATCGAGAGCAACAAAATAAAAAGTAGATTCAAATTTGTATTGGTTTCTTTTCTTGATAGAATTTACATCGTTTAGACAAGTTACCATCCTCGTCAACTTAAAATAAATTGATGTCTTGTTGCATCAACAACCATTGTAGTGTTTTGTTAAGCTCATACATGTAACTTAATATCTCATAGTTTATTAAAATCGCCTGGGGGCCAATGTAAGTATCAATGAGGAAGCAGCTACACCGTTATAATATTCAATACCTGTTGAAGTATGGATATCCACCGAACATTTTTGTACGGCTTCAGAGACTTACGATTATGGAGTGATAAGAACATGAAACAAAAAAAGAGAATATCATCTATTGATATGCTGAAGGAAGCTTTGAAGGACATCAACGGCATAGAAATCATTAGAGAGAAATCAGGCAGCTATAAGATAAAAGGGGAAAAGAATCTCTATTATCTCCGCGACGGTGTGCGGAAACCGTGTTTACTCGGTTGGGACGAACTGAATAAGAAAAACATCAATGTAACGAGTAAGAAACAGTTTGATGATATTGTTGATGTAATCAAGAAGAATGCAGTGAAAAAACACTAATTTTTTTGTTCCGCAACTCTTAAATATCCGCGTCTTGTAATGTTTAAATCAAGTTCGCAAACTATAAATAGAGATTTATATAATTAAGAACATACGGGGATCAACATCAGAAAAAATCTTTAAAATAAAAGTTAGGGGAAAATTATATGAAGAGAATAGTACCAATAAGTATAATAGCACTCATAGTCCTTGGTGGACTGGGCGCTGCAGCTGTTTCCTATCCCTCAGAAACAACTCTGACAAAAACTGAAACACTCTCCTTTTCAAACCCACAAATCACCACAAAAGAAGGAGAGACATTCATCACTATCGAGAATACAGATGCATGGCTCTATACAGCCAATGCCCCCCTGCTTCCTGCGTCGGTTACCACGTATCAGTTTCCCTATGGAACACGGATAAAATCCATAGCGGTGACCTTCTCAGAGCCACAAGAATACAAGCTGGAAAACAGCTTGGCACTCACTCCAGAACCGATGACGGTTGTCGCAGGAACAACAGTAACCTACAATCAAGACACACTCATACAAGCAGCAACCTATCCAGACACGCTGTATGATTATCATCTCGGTGCAGGCATCTCTGGGGAAGACCATGTGATCTTTGTGACGGTGCGCTGTTTCCCCCTCCAATACAAAGCAGAGGAACAAAAAATGCTGTTCCGAAATCACGCAATTGTCTCGATAACCTATGAGCTGCCATCAACTGAGACGACCACTACAGATGAGTATCAGCTCCTGATCATTGCTCCGAAGGATTTTTCCGAGGCACTGCAACCATTGGTGGATCATAAAACCAGCATGGGAATCATGACGAAATTGGTCACTCGAAACGAGATCTGCGATAGTATCTATTTCCCGGTCGAAGGACGGGATTGCGCAGAGGAGATGAAATACTTCATCAAAAACGCGTATGATCAATGGGGAATCGACTCGGTGCTCTTGGTTGGTGGGAGATACGGGGGAGTCATGAAAGAAAAATGGTGGGTACCCGTTCGATACACTAACCTGGACGATGGGGCGAACTGGGAAGGAGGGTATCTCTCAGATCTGTATTTCGCAGATCTCTACGATGCCTTTGATAATTTTTCTACATGGGATTCGAACGGGAACGACATCTTTGCTGAATGGAACAACCAAGGCAAAGACATCCTGGATATGTACCCTGAAATCTATCTCGGGAGACTCGCCTGTAAAAACCTCAATGAGGTAAAAACCCTAGTAAACAAGATAATCACGTATGAAACCACGACGGCGGGAGCAGACTGGTTCAACAGAATGGTCGTCGTCGGTGGTGATTCCGCGCCCGAGTTGACCGACCCCTGGTTCGAAGGCGAAGAAGAGAACAAACTCGCCTTAGGATACATGACCGGGTTTGAGGGTGCTCGGCTCTGGACATCAACTGAGAACTTCACCGGCCCGCAGGATGTGATCGAGGAGATTAACGCAGGCTGCGGTTTCTTATTCTTCGACGGGCATGGGAACCCCATGTCCTGGTCCACCCATCCGCCATACAACAAAAGCATCTGGATTACCGGGTTGCAAGTCAAGCACATGTCCAAGCTGACCAATGGGGAGAAACTCCCGGTCACGGTCTGTGGCGGGTGTCACAACGGACAGTTCAACACGAGTCTATGGAACATTCTGAAAGGCTTCCTCCAGGATGGATTTCAGTATTTCCAACGGAAATTTTACTATCTAGAATGGGCGCCGGAATGCTGGGCGTGGAAACTGGTCAGCGTGAAGAACGGGGGAAGTATCGCAACGATGGCGTACACAGGGCTTGACTGGTTTGCCACGGGAGATTCGAATGGTGATTCCATCCCGGATTGCACCCAGTTCTTCTCAGGATACGCCAATACGCAGTTTTTCAAGAATTACGGGGTGAATACTATGACGATACTCGGTCAGGCGCACACCCAAGCCCTCATCGATTATCTCAACGCCTATCCCCCGATGCTGGAGAAACTCGATTGCAAAACCGTTCAAGAGTTTGTCCTTCTGGGGGACCCCAGTTTACAGATCGGAGGATACACCTAGGAGCAGATGACCATGACATTAAAGAAGATACTTGGTTTTGGGATAGTACTCATTCTCCTTGCCTCCTCCCTTGCAGCCACGGGATCATCCTTTGAAGAATTCCCGTTATCTGCCAACGCTCTCATCAGAATCGATACGACAAACGGAGAGGTGCTCCTGCCTGAAGAAGCAGAGTTTATTGCAGCAAGCCAGGGTGAATGGATGGACGTCATCATCCCACGGTATCGGTTACAAGAGCTTTCTGATCTACAGATCTCCTACGAGATTCTTATCCCGGACATGGACGCCTATCATCTGGAGATGCGAGGGTCGTACCATACCCTAGCACAGATGGAAACGATACTGCAAACCATCGCTGCTACCTATCCGAGCATTACGAGTCTTGTGAGTATTGGAACAACCTACGAAGGCAGGAACATCTGGTGTTTAGAAATATCGGATAACCCTGGTGTTGACGAAGGGGAACCCGGCGTCTTGTTTATGGGGCTTCATCATGCTCGTGAATGGCCAACCGTGGAAATCTGCCTTCATATTGCAAATAATCTAACGTCTCTGTATGGATCCAATACAACGATTACCAATCTGGTGAACAACCGGAGGATATGGATTGTTACGTGTGTGAACCCAGACGGATATTATTACTGCCATGACTTGGGGAACGATTGGCGGAAAAACAGAAAACCCTACCCCGGTGGTATCGGTGTTGATCTAAACCGTAACTATCAAGGCTCAAGTAACGGTGAGATAAAGGGGGCATGGGGCTCGATCGGCTCAGGGTCGGTGACGCATTCCGCAAGTGGTGAGACCTATTGTGGTCCTGGACCGACCTCAGAACTTGAGATTATCGCAATCAGTGATTTTATCATGGACCATGAGATTTGCGCGTTAATCACCTGGCACACGTACCAGGAGGAACTCTACTGGCCTTGGGGGTATACTTCATCTACTGCTCCAGATGTCACCTATATGAGTGCCGTGGGGACGGGAGTCGCCCAGAGGATCACTAGGCAAAGCGGTTCAGGGACGTATACACCGAAACAAGCTTATGGACTCTATCCCACCACAGGAGACACCACGGATTGGGCATACGGGTACAGTCATTATGTCCTCGGTAGACCCACCTTTGCGTATACGATTGAAGCCTGTTCCTCGTTCCACCCTTCGGCAAGCTATCTCGATCAGATTTGTAAGGAGAACTGCGATGGAGGCATGTATCTGCTCCAAGAGGCAGAAAACATTCAGAACACGGTAATCCCTCGTGTCATGCCTCCGATCCTTGCAGACCTCCCCATTGACCCTGATGGAAACTATCGAGTCTCCTGGCAGGAGCAGAACCCTTCCGCACAGCCTGATTTTTTCCAGCTCGATGAGCTGACCGGGCTTTCCATCGGAACCGATGATGCAGAGTCTGGATCAGGCAAATGGACCTGCGAAGGCTTTGCTCTTTCGACAAGCAGATACCATTCAGGAAGCCAAAGCTTCAAATCTCGGTATCTCAATGCAGATACCTCGGCGATGACCACCATCTCATCGATACCGATCATCGCAGACATGAAGCTCTCGTTTTGGTGCTGGTACTCCACAGAGAACAACTACGATGTCGCCTTCGTTGAAGTGAGTACCGATGGCCGATCCTATGAAGTGTTAGATACCTTCATGGGAACCTCAAGCAACTGGCAGTACAAGGAATATGACCTCAGCACCTACGTCAATCAATCGATTTTCATACGATTCCGATACACCACGGATTCAAACACGTTACAAGAAGGATTCTATGTCGATGACATCAGCCCGGTCGCCACATTCCAGACGGTGACAACGCTTTCAAATTCGATTACCGACACCTTCTATGATATCACGGGAAAGACCAACGGCACCTATTATTATCGTGTCAAGGGCCATAACAGTGCCCGGGGATGGTGTGACTTTAGCACCCTTGAATCAGTCCTGGTCGCACTCGGTGAGGATACAACACCACCAGTCACCACCTGCACCCTAACTGGTGAGATGGAAGGGGATGTCTACGTCAGTGACGTGACCGTCACGCTCACCGCAACCGACAACACCGCAGTTGACTATACAAAATACAACCTTGACAATGCAGGATGGCTGACGTACAGTGCACCAGTTGTTGTATCAACCAATGGGAACCACACGGTCTGCTTCTACTCCGTTGATGTCGCAGGCAACACAGAGACCCAGAAAAACTGCTCCTTTACCATCCAGAAGGAAGTACCTTCGATAAACATCACATTCAAAGGAGGAATAGGCGTCTCTGCCACCATTGAGAACACGGGAACAGCAGAGTTGACAGACCTAGATTGGACGATGAGCCTGGACGGGGCATGGATCTTCGTTGGAAAAACAAAATCCGGGACCATCGAGTCACTCGCAGCGGGAGATTCGGTCACCGTCACTGATTTCGTCCTTGGTTTTGGAAAAACCGGGATAACAATGCAGGTAGAGGCTGCAGAGGCGACCGCATCTGCAAGAGTCGTGTTGTTCCTCGTCATAGGGGTACAATAAACTACTTCTCTTTTTTCTCTCATTTTTAGTTATGATTACGAAAAAGAGGAATAAAACTCGTATTTTGTCTAAATAAGAGAAGAAAAGATATATAAAGAAGTTCTTATTTATTAAATAAGGGATTTTTTATGGAAGGAAGAAAAAAAGCAATCTATATTGGGGCTGTTGTACTGGGAATACTATTGGTGTTACCCACAATAAACGTTCTGGGAACCACACAGGAAACACCAAGAACAACCGTAACTCTTGTTGAAAAAAATGAAACACCAATGCACGACGCACTCCAAGTCAGTGAGATACGACACGGAGTACGCTGGAATGCGCAGAACACCGGCAGGTTCGATTCAGATGTCCAAGTGACTGCTGCACCCGAAACAGAAAATAACCCGGCGATTGGTGCGGTGCCAACTGGGGAATTGCTGCTTTCCTATACCTATGAAGTGGATAGTATCGAAAACAATGTCATCTGGGACTATTCTCTTGATAAGGGACAAACCTGGGCAGGCGGGATCTACTTCACGATTGAGGGAAAAGAGTCATACCCTGCCATCGATTACTGGGGGACTGGAAAAAAGGCGGTTGGCACGATGATGGGAGACTTTTATATTGACGACGGTGCAGACCAACATGTCTTCTATTGCACGGATGTGACCAACACCGATACGTATGTCGCGAAAACCTGGAACTGGGCAGCGACATGGCCGTACTCAGATCGGAAAATACCTGATATCGGTGGGTACGACGGTAATGGGATCGCCTGGTGGTATGGAGTCATCGCCTGCGTGGGAACCCGCGATGCCCCTGGAGCAGTGGACATGCCGATCTTCAACTATGCGAACTTCGATGATGAAGGTTCAGGCTGGAGCAGTTATTATGCATCATATCCTGGTTGTGAAAACGCTGCGATAGAAGTTGATCAAACCAACGGCCTCTTTTATGCGGTATTTGACTATAACCACGAAGGAAACTGGGATCTTGTTCTCTTCCGGGGTAACGCCAGCAACGACGGAGCCGGAAAAATAAGTATGATCGGTCAGACCGTTATTGGTGATGTTGAAAACACGAAATATCCGGCGGTTGATGCTCATGACAATAAGGTCATCATCCTTGCCCAAACTGACGAAGCAGGAACACAAGATATCGTCTGTTACTACTCCTCCAATGCTGGTGTCAACTGGCTGAAAAGCTTTGTTGCCGACGGGCCAAACAATGAGACGTTCCCGAAAATCGTCTCGTATGGCGACTCTGCGATTTGTACCTTCATCATGAACGACGATCTCTACTCTGCGTACACCGAAGATGGCGGTGCGACCTGGAGCGAACCCGAACTCGTAAATGATCAGGCAGGATCAGTCGACAGCGAGTTCAGAAACACCGATATCACCTACGACGGTACGGTCGTCTGGACCGATCTGCGCAACGGCAACGCGGACATTTATCTTGATAACGTCGCAGGAACCCCGACCTTCCCGATGCTGAGCCTAGGGAGTTTTGCGAAAGCAGGGTTGGGAAAAGTCTCCATCCCAGTAAAGAACATAGGGACAGCGGATGCGACCAATATACAAGTCACCATCACCGTGACCGGGGGAATCCTCAAACGCATTAACAAAACAACGACAGAGACAATCGCCGCCCTGGCCATAGACCAAGAAGCCACCGTGACCACCACCGGAATGATCCTCGGGATTGGAAAGATCACTTTTGTCGCAACCGCAAGTTGCGCTGAGGCACAACCACCACAGGTCACAAAAACAGCAACTGGTAAAGTCTTCCTCGTCTTTATCAGAGACATCGCATAACCCCTCTTTTTCTTTTTTTTCTTTTTTCTTGGCTGTGACTCACAAAGGTTTAAATATTATAGAAAGTTTTTATTAATTAGGAAATTAGGGGAAAATCTATGAAGAAAAACTTTGTTGGAATCATCGTAGCCGTTTTGATAATAAGCGGGTATGGAGCTGTTGCCTCTTCGTTCACCGGACAGAATAGTGCAGAAAAAACCGATACCGTCGTGTTTTCACCAGTCCAACTGCTGGAAGACCAGGATGCCATCACGGTTGATTTAGCGCAAGCAACCTCATATCTTAGCACGCAAGGAAGCTACATGCTGCCGGTCGTGACCAGAGTGTATACCTTCCCATTTTTGACAAAAATCACAAATGTGATTGTCAGTTTTTCTGATTTCGAGGAAACAACGCTCTCCAAACCGATACAGCTTGCTCCTCAAGCAGTTGCGGATAACGGGGAGGACGCAACCGGTGTGCCAGTTCAGTCGACGTCTCCGGATATCTACCCAGAGCAACTCTATAGCTATCATATCGCAGCAGGCAGAGATGGGGAGAACCTGGCCACGTTCGTCGCACTCCACCTCCATCCCGTACAATATCTTCCGTCACAAAACATCCTACGTACTGCAAGTGACGCAACCATCACCATTACCTATGAGCCCCGAGAGCCACCCGTGACAACGAGCTTTGATCAATACGAGCTGGTAATCATCGCCCCTGAGAAATTCTCAAAAGCAGTAGAACCGCTGGTGACCCATAAGACCACCATGGGACTCTCCACGAAATTGGTTCTCCAAAACGAGATCTGCGACAGTGTCTACTTCCCGGTCGAAGGACGGGATTGCGCAGAGGAAATGAAATACTTCATCAAAAACGCATTTGACCAATGGCAGACGAAATACGTCCTGTTGGTCGGGGGAAGAAGCGGGGGTGTCATGAAAGAAAAATGGTGGATACCGGTTCGATACTCTCTCTTAAACGATGGGGGAGAAGGTTCGTATCTGACGGATCTGTATTTCGGTGATCTGTACGATAGCAATGGGAATTTCTCCAGCTGGGATTCGAACAATAACGGAATCTTCGCGGAATGGATAGGCATCCAGAAAGACATCCTGGACATGTACCCTGAGGTGTACGTCGGTCGTCTTCCATGTACTTCAGTGCTTCAAGTAAAAACAATGGTGAAAAAAATCATCACCTATGAAACCACGACCTACGGATCGGAATGGTTCAAGAAATTTGTTGGCATCGCTGGGGACACCTACCCTGCGGTCAACGACCCCTATTATGAGGGGGAGATGGCGACCAACGCATCTTTCCAGCAGCTGGAAAGCATGGGATTTGAATCGTCCATGGTCTGGACATCCAATGGTCGTTTCACCGGTCCTGACTCAGTGATTAGCGAGTTCAGCCTAGGCAGTGGGTTTGTGCATTTCTCTGGTCATGGGAACCCCGCTTCTTGGTCGACTCATCCACCGAGAAACAACAGCTGGGTCAATGGACTGAAGTTTACTCATATGTCAGAGCTGAAAAATGGGGAAAAACAGCCGGTCGTGATCGTTGGTGGGTGTCACAACGCGCAATACAACACAAGCCTGCTGAACATCATCAAAGGTGTCTTGGAGAACGGGTTGGACTATTTTGAATATAAAGAATTCATCGGGGAGTTCTGGCGTGACGAGTGGATACCACGATGCTGGGCATGGTGCATGGCGAGCCAAACAAAAGGTGGGGCGATCGCGGTGATCGCAAATACGGGTCTTGGGTACGGAGAACCAGGCGCAGAAACCTTGACGCAACGAGGTCGGCACCTGGAATGGCTCTTCTTTAAAGCCTATCATGACGGGAAGGTGAACCTCGGGGAGACGCATGGGACCGACCTGGTGTATTACATGAATGAGCATCCGCCGATGGACGATCAAACGGACTGTAAGATTGTCCAGCAATGGGCGCTCCTTGGTGACCCAAGTCTGCTTATAGGAGGATATCCCTCCTAATACCTCTTTTTTTTCTTTTTTCCTGAAAAGATTTTATGAAGTAATCTTTATATAATCAAAGGAGAATCATTTCAGTAGGGAGAATCCTATGAAAAAAACACTAACGGTATACCTTGTAATTGCTTTTCTATTCAATTCATCTGCTTTCGCGATAGCAGCACAGAGCCAGACCTCAGACATACCTGCTGTTTCTTGTGATGAAACAACAATCATCGAGATGATCAACCAGATCAACGAGTCCCTCTTGGTCCAGTATCATTCTGGGTTACTGAAGTTCGCACCCCGCTACACCGGGACGATAACCTGTAACCTTGCGGCAGAATATCTCTACAACGAGTTTCAAAAGATGGGACTACAGGTCGAATTCCATGAATGGCGTTATGCTGGGTTTCATAGTAAAAACGTCGTGGCAACCCTCCCCGGAGCAGATCCGAAGAGCACCGCGGAGTTCATCCTTTGCGCCCATTACGACACGACAATTACTTCTCCGGGGGCAAACGATGACGGGTCAGGCACTGCAGCAGTCCTAGCGATTGCGTCGGTCCTCCGACACTATCAGTTTAATAATACGATCCGTTTTATCACCTTTTCAGGTGAGGAAGTCGGAACGTATGGGAGTTTCACCTATGCCAGGGATGCCTCCTACCGCGGGGACAACATCGTCGCGGTCCTGAACATGGACATGATCGGATATGCAGACACGATAGAAGGAGGACGCGTCCTGCGGTTTTTCCCACCAGAACGGTCGACCTGGATAGCGGATGACGCGACCGTGATTGCGGAGAAATACAACGACATCATCGACATGAAGGTCATGACGCTCCCTGGATATCGCGGGGCGGACAATCAGGCGTTCGTGGATTACGGCTATGACGGCGTCTGGATCGCACACCAGGACGGGTACCCCTGGGGTCATTCACCGAATGATACCGCGGATCGGCTGAACTGGTCGTATTATGTAAAAGCAACAAAACTGATGGTGGCAATCACCGTAGAATGTATCCAAAAACCAATCGATGTGCAAGTGATGCTCCATCGACCCTATGAGGGGCATATGTATCTGTTCAATCGTCCGATGTTGGAGACCTCCTTTGGGAAACACTATTTTGGTGGGCTCCGAGGGGTCACCATTATCTTTGGCGGACGAACCATGGCGCATGCCGAGGCGTTTTCCCAGGAACCGATTCAATACGTCGTGTTCTGTATCGATGGGTATTTCCAGTTTGGGGATTCAGAACCTCCTTATGAATGGACGATCCAGGGATGGTTCTTCCCCATCATCGGGAAACACACCTTAGACGTGTATGCGTACACCATTTCAGGAAAAAGAGCGTCTGATGAAATGGATATCGTAATCTTCTCGCTTACTACCTCACGATAAGAAGACCGGGAGAGGAATCGTTTTATAGGAAAAGAATATATAAAAATTGGATGAGGGTTCATCGAAGTATCTGCATCGCAATGCTGTTCATTTTTTTGATTCTGTTGGGAACATCCGGTGCGTCAGGCTCAACCGTCGTGCTGGTGACCGGGTTTGAACCGTTTGGGGTGCATTCGACGAACCCCTCGCAAATCATCGCGGAAACATTGAACGGTTCTTCCCTTCATGACGCGGATATCATCGGTATCGTTTTACCTGTTGATTTTGAAAAATCCGTTGAGAGGGCACGGGATGCGATAGAGCTGTACCATCCGGATGTGGTGATCAGTCTTGGACTGAATGCGAAAGCTCAGAGAATCGAAGTAGAAAAAATAGGTTTCAATCTCAAACGATACCCAAAAGATGACGGGACTTGGTCCTTTCCCCAGCGAATCGAGAAGAACGGCCCGTTCCTTCGTCTCACCTCTCTGAAAACACACGATATCGCTCGAACGATACGACAAGCACACATCTCTGCGCAACAGAGTTTTTTTGCGGGGACGTACATCTGTAACGCGTTGTTCTATGGACTGTTAGGCTACGTGAGAGAGCAGAACCTGAGCATCACCGTCGGCTTTCTTCATGTTCCGTTATTGGATTCCCAAGACCCTTCAGGCATGCCACTTCAGATGATGGTCGATGCGGTACAAATCGCGATACAAGAAAGCTTGGTCGCGAGGTTGAATGAATAATCTTTATATAGAAAACACGTGCTGACCACATCGATGAGAGAGATTACGAAAGCCCAACTCACGATTGGCCTGTTAGCTTTTTTTGCCACGATGTGGGATACCCTGCTCACTCGATCCTACCCAGATCTCCTGTACACCATCGGTATTGTGGTCCTTCAGCTGGTGTTATTGCTGATCTTAGCGTATGTCATCATCGCGTTGCTGGAATGGGTGAAGGTCTTTGATTTGAAAACAAATGCGATTCTGACACTGTTCGTGTTAGTCACCTTGAAACTGCTGACACTCCTCAACATCTCATAGCAGGGAAATCGAACATTCCTCTTCTGTATGCTCACCAGATAGTTGATGCGATTTTTTCTAAGAAGGCACCGAAGAAGGGAAATCGCTGAAGTAGAATCTGAGAGAGCCATTGGAGGAGTGGATGTGGATTGATGAGGTCCACAGGCATCGCGACACTAAGCGGGTCAGACCAGTCGCTTTCCTGCCCTAGGGTATCGCGTGCTCTTACAGTGATGTTGTAGATGCCTTTTTGATTCCATGCATGTTGTGCAGATGCTTCCGCACCAGAGGGGAACGGTCCAATCCAACCACTATATGTTCCGTCACCCCATGAGAATCGATAGTAGAGGGTATCACCGTCGACATCAATCGCGGATGTCGTGTAAGTGTATT
>Ga0265297_10007423_pt1 | contig 15208 bp, 13 predicted proteins | sample Munlanlwell13791_FD_192502 | JGI IMG/M metagenome (GOLD analysis project Ga0265297, IMG submission 192502) | Leachate microbial communities from a municipal landfill in Southern Ontario, Canada - Leachate well 137-91 | ecosystem: Engineered > Solid waste > Landfill > Unclassified | place... | reverse complement strand
GGATCCGGCCGCGAGGGCGACGGATCTGTTGAAGAAAGTGTTCGGGAGCAAGTGAGCCCAGAAACACCACGAACCTGCTTTATGGTGTCGAACGCGAGCACTATAAAGCAGGTTCGCTAAGGGCATGTTGTTATTGGTAAAAGGGTTCATTTTTTAAGTAAATTCTATAAGGAGGTGCGCGATGACATCGAACAAATCGAATAGGCTGCTGATGGTTCTTGCGGCCTTTTTTCTTGCGGTCGCTGCTTTTGGTTTTGCGACGGAGGGATTCTCCAAAGAGGGATCGTCTCAAAAAGAGGCTGCGCCTTACGTGGCGAATTTTTCCTATACGCCTGATTCCCGGAAGGCGCCCGGATCAGGCGGCGCCACGGTCACAGTGGGCGGCCCGGTCTATGCGTCTCCGACGAATATAGTTCAGGTCGCGGATTGGCGCACCTCTCCCCAATTTGCGCGCTTGACCGAAGCGCTCAAGGGCGATCTCCCTGAAATGCTTGTGGCCAGGGGTTTCGGCGTACGCGGTCCGTTCGATTCCTACGATCTCATCCCCTATCCAGAAAAGAAGCAGATCGACTTCTATCTGACTCCGGTGCTGGAGATATCGGCTACGTGGAAGGACACTGCGGTGAAGGCGGAGAGCTCCGGATCGTCGGGGAAAGTCTATCACGGGACCGGCACCATCGCGGTGAACGGAACTTTGACGATCAAGCTTCAGGAAATCATGACCCGCGAATTGATGTGGACCAAGAGCGTCCCCTTTGAGTATTCTTTTCCCTACGATGTCCGCTTTCCCTATTACGAAACCGGATCGCGGCCTTTTGACATGGGTCTTGTCATGGACGACCTGGCGAAGGGGCTGGAACAGCAGTATCCCAAGGCAATGGGAACGCTTTCAGGTTTGCTCGATCCGGAGGAGATAAGGGTCGTCAAGAGACAGGCTCAGGAACTCAAGGGCAAGAAGGGATATTGAGCGACGGTCCATTTTCCTGGGCACAAGTTATTGAAGCGAGGTAGAAGATGCAATATTCCATCGCATTGGATCTTCAGCAGCGGATGTGCGAGATCGTGCGCAGGCTCAATCTTGTCCATATAGATTGCAATCGTGTCGTCTGCATCAGGAGCGTCGGCAGCAAGACGAAGAGGGTCATCGCCAGGTGTCATGCCCTGCCCAAGATCATGCAGCTGGCCATGGAGTCCCAGGCCTGGTATGCGATAGAGTTCCTGGAGCGTTTCGAGCGCCTTACGAAGGCAGACCAGGACATGACGATCATCCATGAGCTGATGCACATCCCGAAGACCTTCGGCGGTGGTTTCAGGCATCACGATTTTGTTCATCGGAAGAACGTGGAGAAGTTGTACGAGGCGTATCTGCGGTTCCAGGCCGGATCTTGATCCGGCGCATTTAGGAAATGAATCGTCCAAGTTTTTGATTTATATAGATATATTGTTAGCAACAAACAGGTCGCCTGGTCGATAATATAACAGAGGACGTTTTCATCGTGGAGGCTGTGCCATGATTCCGCTCATCATCGCCGGCGCTGTCGGCATTGCGCTGCTCATCAGCGGCTGCAGCAGCGAAGAGGACAAGGAAGAGGCGCGTTCCTCGGAGGGGCGGAAGTGCGATTCTTTTGAGAAGCCGAACTCCAAATATCAGATGATCGATCAGGCGTCATTCGACACGATGAAGTACATATGGGGAAAGGACATCGATAGCGCCAATGCGGGCAACTGGCACAAGGAGGCGAGGGTGTTCATCGGGGCTGCAGCGGATCTGTTCAAGACCTCGTGCACCAATCCCGCCGTGGACAAATGGAGCGTGCGGAACTATTTAGGCTCGATCAGACATTTTCTTGAGGAGCATTACGAAAAAAAGGCGTCGCAGGCAGAGGACGGAATGCTCGTCCTCATCGCAGGGCTTGCCCCTTCGAAACTTGATTCAACGATCATGCAGGATGCGCTTTCAACCATGGTGCAGGCGGATGAATCGCAGAGGCCTTTTTCGCAAGTGCTGTTGGCCTGCCAGCGCTTCAATATGGTGATGGATGATTACAAAGAAAGGTTCTTGAGAATCGGAGAGGGCTTTCCCACGCTCCGGAAAGACTCTTCGAAATCGGACATGTGGAATGTGGGCTCTATTCTCGACGTATTCGACAGCTGCGAAAACATCGAGGTCGGCAGGCGTACGATAAATTCGTCGACGATCGCCACGTGCAGGACCGAATGCAATGACAGGGCCGATATCGACCAGGTCCTCTCCGACCGCCAGCAGGTGATCCTGAATTCCCTGAAGCAGGCGTATTATTACTACACGACCGGTCAAACGACGCGGCCCATCGCCGAAGAATTTCCCACGTTCATTACCACGGATAAGGATTCCTGCAAGGCGCAGAACCTGCATTTCCCGGAATAGAAACCAGGGATACCCGGGGACCTTTCACAGCTTTCTTCTGGACATGGAGGCGTGTCTTCCGGTTTATTGGGGACACCCAATGATTCGAATCAACGACTTGTCCAAATCCTATGGCTCACAGCTCCTCTTCGAGCACGCCACGCTCCAGATGTCTCCGGGCCAGCGGCTGGGACTTCTCGGGCGTAACGGCCACGGCAAGACTACGCTCTTCCGGCTGATCGTGGGCGAGGAGCTGCCCGACGACGGGACGATTAATATCCCGCGGCACTATCGCATCGGTTACGTGGAGCAGCACCTGAGCTTCAATAGTCCCACCGTCCTCGCCGTAGCGTGCGAGGGGCTCTCGGAAGAAGACGCCCACGAAGAATACCGCGCCGAGGAGATCCTCTTCGGCCTCGGATTTTCAAAGGGGGACCTGGCGCGTTCGCCGCAGGAGCTCTCGGGCGGCTTTCAGGTGCGCCTGCATCTGGCCAGGACGCTCGTAGCCGCGCCCAATCTCCTCTTGCTCGATGAGCCGACCAACTACCTCGACATCGTCTCGGTCCGCTGGATCACAAGGTTTCTCCGCGCATGGAAGGGAGAGCTGATCCTCATCTCGCACGACCGCGAGTTCATGGATGCGGTGACCACGCATACCGCGATGATCCATCGCTGCGCCATCCGCACGATGCCGGGGTCCACCGAAAAGATTTGCGCGCAGATCGCCGAGGATGAGGAGGTGTACGAGAAGACGCGGATCAACGAGGAGCGCCGCCGCGAAGAGCTGCTCGCGTTCATCACCAGGTTCAAGGCCAAGAACACCAAGGCCTCGGCCGCTCGCTCCAAGATGAAGATGCTCGAGAAGATGCCGCTGCGCGACAAATTGGGCCGCATCGCCGACCTCGACTTCAGGTTTCATTATCGGCCCTTTCCGGCAAAGACGATGCTGGAGGCGCGCGGGCTTTCGTTTTCCTACGATCCGCAGGCGCCGCTCATCGGGAATTTGAGCATGCATATCGGCGCTGAGGATCGGATCGCGGTCATCGGCAAGAACGGCAAGGGCAAGACCACGCTCCTGCGTCTGCTGGCGGGCGAGCTTGCCCCGCAGGCCGGCTCCATGCGCCTGCATCCAGGGGCTACCGTAGGCTATTTCGGCCAGACCAACATCGACAGGCTCATCGCCGACGCGACGGTCGAGGAGGAGGTCGCTGCGGGCAACCCAGCGCTCAGCAGGTCGATGGTGCGCGGGATCTGCGGGACGATGATGTTCAGCGGTGGGCACGCGGAGAAGAAAATCGCGGTTCTCTCCGGCGGCGAGAAGAGCCGGGTCCTCCTAGGCAAGCTCCTGGCTGCGCCTTCAAATCTCCTGCTGCTGGACGAGCCCTCCAACCACCTCGACATGCAGGCCGTGGAGGCTCTCGTGGAGAGCATCGATGAGTTTCCGGGGGCGGTCGTCATCGTGACGCACGACGAGATGATCTTGCGCAATCTTGCCACGCGGCTTGTCCTCTTTCAGCGCGGCAAGGCTGAAGTATTCGAAGGCGGCTACGACGATTTCCTCGAGAAGGTCGGCTGGGAGGAGGAAAGGGATCTGAGGAAAGGCGCGCGTCCCGCGGCGGAGAAGATGACGGCGATGAGCAGGCGCGATGCGAAGCGCGCCCGCGCGCGGATCGTTCAGGAGCGATCGGACGCGCTGCGCCCGCTCAAGGAGCGGATCGATGCGGACGAGACCGGCATCTGCGAACTCGAAGAGGAGCTTCGGCACGCCGGCGAGGAACTAGTCGCGGCGTCGTATGCGCAGGATATCGAAAGGTGCGCGACCCTCTCCCGCGCGGTGAAGGAGATGCAGACGAAGATCGAGGAGCTTTTCGCCGACCTGGAGTCGGCGACGCTCGACTATGAGCGCCTGTCCGTGGCGTTTGATGCGCGCATGTCTCAGACGGAGGGGGAATGACCTCCGAGCTCCAGCGCCTGCTCGGCGATCTCACGGAGCGTCGGGATGAGCGATTGGTCGTCCGGCTGGTCGCTTGCGCTCCATGAATCCTCCAGCAGAGCCGCCGCTCGGTTCAAGTCGTTCGCCATCTGCGTCCAGTCGGAGACGTCGAGCTCTTCCCTCTGGGAGAAGGCCCATGCCTCCCTGATGATCGCGTGCGCGGCCTCCCTGGGGAGATTCATCTTCACATAATAGGAGACCGAAGCCCCGAAGAAACCCTGCATCGTGCTGTGATCGTTGGCGCGCAGCGCGTGGTGCAGACCGTAGACGTACTGGACTCCGAAGCTCGCGTCGTCCTTCTCGTTCACGGCCGATCTGTAGAGGAGCTTCCCAGCCCTCTGGCTGTGTTTGTTGACGCCGGGATTGGACCTCGCCGCCAGGTCGGAGGAGATCGCAGCAGCGGCTGTGAGGCCCGCTCTTTCGTAGAGCTCCGAGGAGGTCCCCGTCAAACGCTCGACGAGCTTCCGGGCGGAGGGGTCGCTAAGGGAGTTGAAGAGCACGGCGCCCTCGATCAGCTTTTCCCCGGCGATCTTCGGTTCGATATCCCCCAGATCGTTGTCCATCGGGTCCATGACGTGTTCGTCCAGATTCCTTTTGGCCAGTTGGCTGAGCGCTGAGAAGAGATGCTGGCCCCTGAATCTGGAGAGGTCGGAAACCCACTCCCCCACGTCCGTATCTTTGCAGCCGAACAGCACGGGCAGCGATTTGCCCGTGATCGCGGAGAGCCTGCTGATGAAGAGCGCCGGCTCGCTGAAGGGACTGAAACACTTAGGTATGATCTTGAGGCGCGCGGATTGAGTTATCCTGTCGGCGATGCCCTGCAGGTGGTCTCTCTCAGAGGAGAACTCCCTCACAGGGTTCTCCGATGGCGCCCCAAGTCTTTTGCCCGTCAGTATCGATCCGGGGATCAGGGACATCGTGTGCTTGAATGGCGACCTCCCCAATGGGGATCCGTTCAGGTGGACCAGGGGATCGATCTCGCCCGGGATGAACCCGTCGCCGGCCTGCCCCGGCATGTGCGGCGCGACGTTTTTCATCGCGCCCGTGCTGCGTGCAAGGCCCTGCAAGGTCGTTGCAAAGGCAGGCGGCGGTATGGTCGAAATGGTTCTCACGCTCATAAGGTCGGCTCCGGCAAAGGGTGGTTGAGATTGATTTTGCGGGAAACTAGTGAACATCGGGGTGCGAAATCAACAAAAATAATACGGTCGGAGATTGCATGGATAAAAAGGGGAAAAGGGGGCATCAGAGCGCCCTTAAGGCGGGGCAGCTCTTCTTCTCGTCTTCCAGGACTTCCAAAGGCGTGTCGGGTGTAAGAAAATTGTTCGGGTATTCCTTTGAATAGGACGTGCAACCCGAACCATATACCGTGCAGAAATATTTTCCATCTCGGAACGAGAGTTTACTGCAGCTGTAGTTGAAGACGATCTTCCAGAGCTTGTCCTCGATGAGTTCCCTCACCTCTATTTTGTCCGTATCGAGCATCGAGAAGCGCAGGACGTCGTCGCGGTCTTCGATCAGGATGGAAAACTGCTTGCAGCACGCTGCGCAAGCCTGGCACATCTCGGAGTTGACGAGTTTTTTTCTATGTGTGCGGGTCATCGCTTATTGCCACTGTTTGCCGGGCTTTGCCCAGTCCTTGGAGTCCGCGCTTCCCTTCGTCCACTTCTCCGCCGTGCTGTAGGTGAGGTGGTGCTCGTCGTACATGTCCGGGTCCGGCGAATTGAAGGAACGGTTCTTCGTCTTGTCGTAGCCGAGCAGCGGCTCCCTGAGGTCGGGTATGAAGTCTTCGTCTTCGTCGATCATCGCCTCGGAGGGGTCGCGCTGCTTGTTGTTGTTGGCGTCGTAGAACCCCTTCTTCGGGTAACCGCCGGTCGGGTTCCACCAGTCCCTGAGGTGCGCGCGGTGAGTGAGCTCGTGCAGCAGCATCACGGCGAAGGTGTCGATCCCCTCGAATTCGAGCGACTCGTTTATCATCCCCTTCATGTAGAAGTTCGTCGACGGATGGCCCGGGTAGATGTTGTCGTACTTGTGGAAGTCGCAGATGTAGACGTGGTCGCGGCCCACGAGCAGCGGCTGGCTGTCCGTGTCTCCCGGGACCGAGAGCCTAGTGTCCCTCGGGTGGTAGCCGAGCCACCTCGGGTCCTCTCCGCACTCCGCGTTCAGGTCCATGAAGCGGACGTCCGTGCCATTGACGGCGCCGTGCCCCGCCGGCGTCTGCAGCCAGTAGGAATAGTAGTTCGGCGCGTCAGGGAGATGGTTGTTCCTCGAGTCCCTAGGGAAGAAGAGGAGGACCTCTTTGTTCGCGGTGAGGGCGTCGCATGTCTCGGTGTCGAGTTTCGCCGTGATCGCCGTCGGGCCGAAGTCGTTGTTGCTCTTCGGGAGCCCCGTGTATGTGATCTTGATCTTCTTTCCCTTGCGCGTGGAAGGCTCGTATGAGATCTGCGAGCCGGCCTTATCGGGCGCGCTCCACTCGATCTGCTCGATCTGTTCGGGTGTCAGCCCCACGAAATCGCCGGCATCAGCTTCGATGATGAGTTCGCCGGGATTGCTCGTGGAGAAGAGGAGCTTCTTCTTCTCCTCCGGCGCCACTATCCTGAACTGGCTCGGACAGACCGGGGAAAAGCTGATCTGCATGGTGAGAGTGCCGCGGTGATCGGTGGGGGCGTCCTCGATATTCTCGTTGCGGTCCCAGCTTATCGATTTCGAGTACGGGAGCCTCTTCGCCGCTGCCTTTGTGATCTCCTTGTAGTCCAATGGCGAGGCGTCTAACAGGGCGATGTTGTCTATGTCGACCATCGGCGGCCTGGAGTAGCTGTCCTTCGACCTGAAGAATTCGAAGTGCGGCGGCGAGATGGCGACGCCGTGCGGGATCTCCTCATCGGCGGTCACCACAGTCGGGTATCCGTATTGGAACGATCCGGTCTTGGAGCCCAGGATGACGTGCGGTTTGACGTCGTCCGCCCCGAACGGAGTCCACGAGTCGCAGACGCCTTTCTCGCCGTGATGGCAGGCCTCGCCCGAGGCGGAGAAACTCACCATCCTGTCGTTGCCGCTGAAGGCCATGCCGTTGGCCACGATCGCGAATTCCTCGCGGTCGACCCTGTACCAGAATTCTCCGGGATAGACCTCGTCGGCCTTCACGTCGTAGAAGCTGTGCTCGCCGGCCTTATAGTGCTCGTCCCACTTCATGCGGATCTCGATCGGAACGCACATGTCGGCCTTGCGGAACTCGTGGCCTATGATCGAGGCGATCGACTGCGATGGAGGGATCTGCATCGCGTCGAACTTCTTCTTCGTCTCGCAGGGCTTGAGCTTGAATGCGATCGCCGCGGCCGGCATCATTGCGATGGTCAGGGCGGCAGCGGCTGCCGCAAGATATGCTTTCTTCAATTTCACCTCTTTTGTCCTTCAGCGCGACAGGATATTCTTGGGCTTGATCTTTATCGTGGCGGTGATCGAAATATTCATGGTGGATTTTTTGGTGGTGAGCTGCTGTTTGCTGGCGGCAAGCTGCTGTTTGCTGGCGTAGATATTGCCGATCTTCACCAATTTCCTGTTGTCTGCTGCCATGTCTTATCCCCTTTCAGGCGACTCCATGGGGTGTCGTCGTCAGAGCTGTTTCACCACCGCATAGTCTGTGTCGGTGCGCATCCGGACGAATACGAAGGCGGGTATCCCTGCGTCGCCGATCGGGACGTCCGGGTGTATGAGCACCTGCACGGGGGCGAAGCCGGGATAGTCGCTGTCTGCGACGCCGGCCCCGTCAGGCAGGATCTGGTAGTACAACGACCATGCCTGCGCGAGCTGCGTCCACTGATCCGCAGTAGGCGTGTAGAAGGCGAAGGCGCCGGTCGTATTGTCTTCGATGTCTCCGTTGAATATCCCGCCCGCGGTGAGCACCGCCTGGTCGTAGGCGATGACGTCGTCCCCCTCCAGGAATATCCTCTGCTCCGCATCGAGGAACGCGTCGTGATTCGAATCGGCCGGATCGGTCGGCGCGAACTGGCCCTCGGCCATGATGATCGAATCGTAATACGATTCAGGGGGATCTGCGTCGTAGTCGTCGGGATCCACGCCGAAGAGTTCCAGATTGTCTTTGGAGTTGGTGAACCATATCCGGTTTCTGATCACGGAGCCCAGCGCCTCGGCCGTGGGGCTTCTGCTGTCCTCTTCCGTCATCACGCCCCTGGCCTCCGCGAACAGTATCTGAACCAGCGATTGCGGCGGCACCGTTACCTCGTAGGTGCTTCCCAGGGCTTCGCTGTTGAGCGTGCATGTGATCGCGGCCACGCCCGCGGAGACGGGCACGATGCGAACGCCGCTGCCCGCTGCCTCGGTGTCGAAACCGGGCCTGGGCAGCACCTTCACTATGTCGGAGTCGGAGAGGCATACGAGGGTCGAGCCGGTGAGGTCCCTCGGCTGGTCGTTCGAGTCGTATATGATGATCTCGTCGCGGCCCTCAGCCACGCCGCCCACCGCCAGGAGGAGCTTTTCGGTCGGGTTTTCGACGCGCGTCGGCAGGAAAGAGGGCCTCTCGTCGGCTTCGCTTTCGCTCCCCCCTCCACCGAACATGTCCCAGATGTTGCTGAATGGGTTATAGCAGCCTGCCGTCAGGGCTGAGATTATTACAAGGCAGATGATCCGGATTTTTGGCATCCCCCAGATTGTATTGGTTTTTCCCTTTGATATCAAGGTATTTACGTTGACACGCCCCTTTTGCTTCTTATAATCGTCATCCATCATATGAGTCATGCGCCCAAAAAGTTCCAAGCCATCAAGGGGATGAGCGATATCCTCCCCCCTGATTCCAGGCTTTGGCAGCACGTCGAGTCCGCGGCCAGGCGCATCTTCGAGAACTATGGGTATGACGAGATCCGCACGCCGATAGCCGAGCCTACGGAACTCTTCCGTCGCGGCGTGGGCGAGACCACTTCGATCGTGGAGAAGGAGATGTACTCGTTCGAGGACCAGGGCGGCGACTCGATAACGCTCCGCCCCGAGGGCACGGCCTCGGTGGTTCGGGCCTACATCGATTCCGGCGCCGCTGCCTCGGATCCCGTGGCCGGCTACTACTACATGGGCCCCATGTTCCGAAGGGAGAGGCCCCAGAAGGGCAGGCAGCGCCAGTTCCACCAGATAGGCGTGGAACTCCTGGGCGTGAAAGGTCCGCTCGCAGACGCAGAGGTCATCGCGATGTTCTCGCAGTTCCTCGCCGAGGTGAATGCCCCGTCGATCACGCTCGAGATAAATTCGCTCGGCTGTCCTGCTTGCAGGCCGGCCTATGACAAGGCGCTGCTGGATTATCTTCACAAGCACAAGAGCGCCGTATGCGCGGATTGCATACGCCGCATAGAGCGCAATCCCATGCGTGCGCTCGACTGCAAGAACGAATCGTGCAGGCATCTCATGGCAAAGGCGCCAGTCCTTCCGGACTTCTGGTGCGCGGAATGCGTCACACACTTTGACGAGGTGAAGCGCGAACTCAAACTCCTCAAGCTCGATTACAAGGAGAACCCGCGCATAGTCCGAGGGCTCGACTACTACATGCGCACCGCGTTCGAGTTCACCACGGACAAGCTCGGCGCGCAGAGCGCGGTGGCGGCCGGCGGCCGCTACGACGGGCTGGTCCGCGCGTTGGGCGGCCCCCCGGACGTGGCCGGGGTCGGATGCGCGCTTGGCGTGGAGAGGCTCATACTCCTGCTCAAGGAGCACGGTGAAGAGGTAAAATCTCCGCCAATATTCTTCGCAATGCTGGGGGAGGCGGCGCGGGAGAAGATGCTGCCCGTGATGCAGGACTTAAGGCGCGCAGGGGTCAGGGTCGAGTGGGACTATTCCGCGCGCTCGCTCAAATCCCAGATGCGCCGAGCGGACAAGAAGGGCGCCTGCGCCGTGGTGATAGTGGGCGACGACGAGGTGGCGAGGGGCGAGGTGACGGTCAAGGAGATGAAGAGCGGCGAGCAGAAAAACGTGAAGCTCTCCGAGCTGCCGAGGCATTTCATAAGGGTGAACGAATAGGATCCGATATGAGAAGACGCACTCACACATGCGGTGAACTCAGGGCCTCTGACGAGGGAAAGAAGGTCGTGCTCCAGGGATGGGTCGGCGGCAGGCGCGACCTGGGCGGGCTGGTATTCGTGGGCCTTCGCGACAGGTTCGGCGTCACACAGGTCGTCATCAATCCCAAGACAGCGCCGGCCGATGCGGTCAAGGCGGCCGAGGGTCTGCGCTACGAGTTCGTTATCGAGATCGAGGGCAGCGTGACGAAGCGGCCAGAGGGTCAGGCCAATCGCGACATGGTGACAGGCGAGATCGAGGTGAACGTGGAGTCGCTCGTCATCCTCAATCCCGCAGCCACGCCGCCGTTCCTCGTGGAGGACGGCACGGACGCATCCGAGGACACGAGGCTCAAATATCGCTACCTGGATTTGCGGAGGCCGAGGCTGCAGCAGATTTTGGCGCTCCGCCACAAGACCGCGCAGGCAATCCGTCGCTACATGTCTGAGCAGGGCTTCATGGAGATAGAGACCCCCTGTCTCACGAAGAGCACGCCCGAGGGCGCGCGCGATTACCTCGTGCCCTCGCGCATCCACGCAGGCAAATTCTACGCGCTGCCGCAGAGCCCCCAGATATTCAAGCAGCTTCTCATGGTGGCGGGCTGCGATCGCTACTTCCAGATCGTGAAGTGCTTCCGCGACGAGGATTTGAGGGCCGACCGTCAACCCGAGTTCACGCAGGTGGATGTGGAGGCCAGCTTCATCGACCGCGACATGATCCTATCCACGATGGAAGGGCTCATGGCCGCAGTTTTCAGCGAGGTGCGCGGCTGGAAGGTGAAACTTCCGCTTGAGAGGATGACGTACGAGCGCGCGATCACGGTATACGGGAGCGACAGGCCTGACCGCAGGATGCCGATGGAGCTCTGCGATCTCACCGCGGCGTTTCGCGGCGCGGGATTCAAGGCGTTCGCCTCCATCGTGGAGAGCGGCGGCACGGTGCGGGGTTTGAACGCAGGAAAGCACGAGATCTCGCGCAAGGACATAGACGAGCTGGAGGGCGTGGCAAAGGCGCACGGCGCCCGGGGGCTCGCGTGGATGAAGCTCGCGGGCAGCGCGTGGACAGGCACTGTGGCCAAGTTTCTCTCCGACCAGGAGAAGGCCGCGGTTGCCGCAGCTTCCGGCCTCAAGGACGGCGAGACGCTCTTCATGGTGGCCGGCGAGCATCGCGATTCTGCCTGCATGGCGCTCGGCGCGGTGAGGCTAGCCCTCGGCCGCAAACTCAAGATCCTGGACGAGACGAAACTCGATATATTCTGGGTCGTGGACTTCCCGCTGTTGGAGTGGAACGGCGACGAGCACAGGCACGTGGCCGTGCATCACCCGTTCACTGCGCCGCATCCGGAAGACATCGGGCTCCTCGACACGGAGCCCGGCAAGGCGCGCTCGCTTGCCTATGACATCGTGGTCAACGGCTCAGAGGTCGGCGGGGGCTCGATCAGGATCCACGACAGCGCGCTGCAGTCGAAGATATTCAACGTGCTCGGCATCAAGGAGGAGGAGGCGAGGCAGAAGTTCGGCTTCCTGCTTGAGGCGCTCTCGTTCGGCGCGCCGCCGCACGGCGGTCTGGCGCTCGGGCTGGACAGGCTCGTCATGCTGCTTGCCGGCACCGACTCCATCCGCGACGTGATCGCGTTCCCCAAGACCGCCTCGGCCTCGGACCTCATGTCCGACGCGCCAAATGAAATCTCCCAAGCGCAGCTGGACGAACTGGGACTTACGCTCAAAAAATAAATTCAGCTGTGCCTCCAGGCTCCGCTCCTACCTCTGCCTTTATAACCCTTTGTAATGTATGAATAATCACTACTTTTTTTGACTGTATTTTACGAGCAACAAAATCGATGATCTGACGATAATATAAATGTATCTGTTGTCTATCGTATTAAAAAATCGAAGGGTTGAAACATGATCGAATTGAATGCCAAGTTGGCTGATCGCATCATCGAAGCGTACGCAGACCTCGATGAGCTGACCCAGGAGGAGTGCAGAGAACTGTTCCAGGGTCCGTCTGATAGTTGCGCATGCTTGAGTCGTTTGCTCCAAGGCGATGGAAACGTGCTGACCGGCCGGGGCAAAACGCGATATATCGGGGTAGTGGAAGATGACGCTTACGTGCTTGAGGACGCGTTTCCGGAAGCGGAGGAGTTCAGGTCTTCGCTTTCAGGCGAAGATGGTGCAAGGGCCCTGCACGCCAGGGTCAAGAACCTCATCGGTCCCGATTATCTCGGCAATTCAGATCCCGCCATACGAGTGAAAACGGTCCAGGCGTTGGGCGAGATGGGTTCTCTGGCAAGAGATGCGCGCCCCGCGCTTGTAGTGGCCCTTCAGGACGAGAACCGTGATGTCCGGGAGTGGACTGCCGATGCACTGGGAAAGGTCGGACTGGATGATCCAGCGGTCTTTGCACTGATTGCAGCGCTCGAAGTCAACGATGCCTGGTTGTGCCAGTGGGTGGCAAATGCATTTTCATATGGCCGTAACCAGCCCGATCTCAGCAGTGGGGCAAAGGAAAAAGAGACGTCAGCGATGATAGAGGCCATGGAAAGAGACTGGCCTGTCATACCTATAGACACGGATGCTGGAAGAGACTGTAAATGTGAGGCTGCCCAGGCGCTGGGCGGACTCGGCATTGCGACGCCGGAGGTGGTTGATACCCTGATCGAGGCGCTCGGGCACAATGATTCGAAGTTGCGCGCCTACGCTGCGATAGCATTGGGCGATATCGGCCATGCCATGCCGGAGAAGATTGTGCCTGCTCTTATAAAGAGGCTGAAGAGAGAGGGTGATCGCTCTGTTCGTAGTGACATCATAGGTTCATTGGGCAAGATCGGCCCCGCGACAGAGGAAGTGGTGCCGACGCTGATGAGGACATTGAAGGTGGACAAGAATTGGTGGGTTCGCATGCGCGCCGCCGAGGTGCTGGGCGACATGAGTCCTCTGACACCCGGTGTCGTCACTGAGCTGATCAAGGCGCTGATCAGACTGTTGAAGGAGAGGGAAATCCAGTTCAGGAAGATGAAGATCAGTTTGGAAGACATATTCTATGACAGGACCGGCCTGGCCTTCCTGGACTTTGCTGATCGCGGCCTTGTCATGAGTTACTGGGATGCCATCGATGAACTCAATGATGTCTGCTGTCATGCCGGCCCTGAGGCGGTTCCAGTGCTGATGGAGCTGTCGAAGGACGGTAATCCCATCGTGCGTAAATGGGCTGACCATGCGCTACGCGAGATCGGTCATGAGTCAATAACCCCCTAAGCATTGTACAATCCGTTACGAACCTGCTTCGGTACGGAGCGTTAAATGACAGGTTCGAAGAGGTGCAGCGTTTTCGGCGCCACTGCTGCGAAACGCAGCACCTGCTCACTGCGGCTGTAATTTCTTTTCCTTAATAATCAACAAGTTGTTTTAAACCGTAAGTTGGCACAGGAGTTGCTGTTTGACCGTGTATGCCTCGGAATCAAATCGCCACAAGGCTTAGGGATTTCAGCGGCCTTGTTACGGCTATCGTCCAGATCCATCGGCAGCTGGCGTCCCAGACTGCAAAAGCGGTCAATGTCGGCCTTACGCTTCGGAACTGGTTCGTAGGGAGGTACATTCAGGAATACGAGCGGATGGGTGAGGATCGTGCGCGTTACGGAGCGCATCTCCTCGAAAAGCTTGCGATGCGGCTCGATCGTGAGCTCGATCGGTGCTACACAGAGCGCTACCTGCGCCTCTGCCGCCAGCTCTATGAGGATTATCCGCAGATCGGGAAATCGCTGATTTCCGGGTCAGGGGCCATGACAATCCGGAAATCGCTGATTTCCGTTTTGCCGGCCTCGGCTGCCTGTCCGGTGTCTGTACGGCAGACTCATTCGGGTTTTTCTGCAGAACTGATGCTGGAAGCGCTCTCCTTCACCCATTTCGTCGAACTGATCAAAATTGACGATCCCCTCAAACGCGCTTTCTACGAGACAGAATGCATTCGCGGAAACTGGTCTGTCCGCGAGCTCAAGCGTCAGATCGCAAGCCTCTACTACGAGCGGCTGGGCCTTTCGAAGAACAAGAAGAAGCTCGCGCATATGGTGCGGCGCAAGGCTGTGCCGGTTGAACCTGCGCATGCCGTTCGGGATCCCTATGTCTTCGAATTTCTGGGCATCAAGGCGAAGGAAGTCATGGGCGAATCCGTTCTCGAGGATTCGCTCATGGACAAACTGCAGGAGTTCCTGCTCGAGCTTGGCCAAGGCTTCTGCTTCGAGGCACGCCAGAAGCGGGTGCTGATCGGCGGCGAGCACTTCTTCGTGGACCTCGTCTTCTACCACCGCATCCTCAAGTGCCATGTGCTCATCGAGCTCAAGATGGACGACTTCAAACATGAGTATTTGGGTCAGCTCAATACCTACGTTAGCTGGTTCCGGGCACATGAGACTGCTGCGGGCGATAACCCGCCTGTGGGCATCCTGCTCTGCACGCAAAAAAATCACGCGCTGGTCGAGTACGCGCTGGCCGGAATGGACAACCGCCTCTTTGTCTCCAAATACCAGGTCGAGCTGCCGAAGAAGGATGATATCCGCCGGTTCCTGGAGGAACAGGCCGAGGCCGGTTCGGCCATGGAAAGAAAAAAAGGGTTCCACTGCTGCGCCCATATAAAAAAGTGAGGCCCGGTTCGGGCCTCACGTGAATCGCAGATTCCCCTATTGATCTACGACACGTATTCCAGCGCACGACGCTTGTGTTCCTTTAGGGCCTTGATGATGTCCTGCTGGATGATGTGGTACGCTTCGAGCGACATTT
>Ga0265297_10007422_pt1 | contig 15210 bp, 12 predicted proteins | sample Munlanlwell13791_FD_192502 | JGI IMG/M metagenome (GOLD analysis project Ga0265297, IMG submission 192502) | Leachate microbial communities from a municipal landfill in Southern Ontario, Canada - Leachate well 137-91 | ecosystem: Engineered > Solid waste > Landfill > Unclassified | place... | reverse complement strand
CACGTTTTCTATCAATACCGTAATCGTTATTTCGGGGTCGTCGTACGGGGCGAAAACCGTAACCCAGTTATGATATACCTCCTTATACGGCGTTTCAGCCGTTCCTGTTTTGGCAGCGGCTTTAACCGGAAGAGAATTGAGGGTGACGGCTGAAGCATTCGGCGCGCCTTCTCCCGTCACCGCGTTTCTCATGCCCTCTCTCACTATTTTCAAATACTCATCGTTCATAAAGCCTTCTTTTATTATTTCCGGCTTGAATTCCTGAACTGTATTTTTATTGCCGTCTATGACTTCTTTCGCAACGCGCGGTTTCAAAAGGGTGCCTCCGTTGGCAATAGCGGAAAAAGCGGTTATAACCTGCAGAGGGGTAATTAATATTCCTCCTTGTCCTATGGATAAATTATATGTGTCGCCGTCCACCCATGGCTCTTTTTTTACTTCCTTTTTCCATTCGGGGCTTGGTATGAATCCTTCGGATTCTCCTGGAAGGTCAATGCCTGTTTTTTGCCCCCAGCCGAATAGCTCCAAATACTCTTTTATTCTCGTAGGACCTAATCCTTGCTGGTTTTTGTATCCTCCTCCGACGGTAAAAAAGTATACGTTGCATGATTCGGCAATGGCTTTTCTTACGTCAGTAGGACCATGGATTGCGTTGTCATGGTATACATAAACAATGCTTGAGTCGTATTTGTTTGTCACGCTTATCTCCCCCTGGCAATCTATTGATTTGTTGGGAGAAATTATTTTCTCGGTCAATGCTCCTGTTGCAATCAACGGTTTTATCGTTGAGCCTGTCGGATACAGGCCGGATATGGCCCTATCAAGAAGAATGTCGTTCGGGTCATTTAACAATTGTTTTAAGGCGGTCTGGTCCGCATTTGCGTTAAAGAGATTATTATCGTAGGAAGGAAGATTTACCATAGCCATTATTCCTCCGGTTTTAGGATTTTGCACGATTACAACTCCTTTTTTCGAGCCTGTTTTTTCCAGCGTCGCTTTTAATTCTTCCTCGGCTTTTTTCTGCAAATCCGAATCAAGCCATAGAACCAGGTTGTCGCCGGACTCCGGGAGAGATATTATATCGCTGGATAAAAGGTTTCCGTAAACATCCCTTTCCGCCTGTATTTTTCCCGGCCTGGTCTTAAGAATATCTTCGTAATATTTTTCAATCCCCTCTTTCCCTATATAGTCGTTTCCCGAATATTCTCCCGAGCAGTTTTTCAGCTCATCCGGGCTTATTTTCCCCGTGTATCCGATTACATGGGAGAAAAGCAAGCTGTCTTCGTAATATCTTGCAGAAGTTTTCGCTATCTGAAAGCCTTTAAGCTCTTCGGCTCTGGCTTCCAGTATTATCAAATCTTTATGGCCAAGATTCTCCGCGACCAGGAAATATCTTTCTTTTGAATCATTGATGGCATATTCGATTTCCTCCCGGTTGATATCAATGATTTCAGACAGCTTGTCTATCACCCCTTTTATTTCTTCCTGAGCAGGAAGCTTTTCTTTATCAAGTATGAGATTGAAGGTCGGCATATTGAAAGCCAATTGTTTTCCGTTAATGTCGTATATCACTCCCCTTTCCGCTTTTATTGAGCCTATGATGAATTTATTCTCTTGTGCCAATGCGATATATTTATCATTTTCCATAATCTGAAATTGGAAAGTTTTGCATAGCAATATAGCAATAACAAAGGCAAAAAAGACAAAAACGGCCAGAATAATCCTTTTAGACAAAGGAACTTCAATCTTTTTTTCCGATATTCCTATGTCTTCCTCCCTTTTTGCCGCCAATTTATCCAAAAAGACCTCTTGGGGCTCAATGTCTCTTTTTTTGTTTATTCTTTTAAGCTTTCTCAGCAAACGGTATTCCGACATAGCGCTTGATTATAAATTTTATGGAAAGAGAAATAAAAAGCATTATTATAATATTCAATCCTATAAAATTTGTGGAGAATACATCAAGAAGCAACCCTCCTGCCGCTGCAAGATATATTCCCGTTCGTTCTTTTGGGTCTTCTATTATGTTAAAAATAATCAGGAAAATAAAGGCGAAGTTCGGGATAAGCCTTAAAACCGTAAAATGCAAAAAAAAGCTTGTTTGCATCAAGATTAATATATAAAGAGCCGCGGTGGAAATAAGGATTTTTTTAAGCATTTATTTTATTATAAAAACATTTTTAATCTGTGAGATATCCAGAGCGTTATCCACTCTTGCCGTTTGGAAAGGGTCTGTGTCGTTTTTTGCAAATTCTTTTATGTATCCAACTAGAATCAGTTCCGGGAAGATTCCCCCGAGATTGCTTGTCACTATCGCGTCTCCTTCTGATATTTCTTCCTTTTGAGGAATCAGATTAATTATTATTTTTGAGCTTCCTTGGCCTTGCGCTACCGCTGAAACTTCCTCGCCTTCTCTTTTTATCATAACGTCAAAAGACATATTTTTATGGGTAGCAAGCATTATCTTTGAATATTTGTCAAAAACTTCAGTTATTCTGCCTATTAAAACTTTCTCTTCGGTAATTACAGCCATATCCTTTAGCAGTCCGTCTTCAAATCCTTTGTCGATCAGAATAATATCTTCGGAAGCGTCTTTTGATATTATCTGGGCGAATGCCAAATCAAAATCTTTCTCTATCCCGATATTGAGGGCCGTTCTTAATCTTTCGTTTTCCTGTTCAATTTCTCTTAATCTGATAATTTCCGTTGCCAAGCCTTGATTTCTTCTTTCCGACTCTTCCAGCTTGTTCTCTAATGAAGCAAAATTTGACAGCCCCTGAAAAAAGTTTGAAGTTTGGACGCCGGCAGTCCATAGATTTTTTTGTATCGGGCTCGAGAACCAATAAAAGACTCCTCTTATCTTTGTCTGGAAAATATTAAGGAAAAAAACAATTGAAACAAGCGCGATTAAAGATATAATTCCGCCGATGAATTTATTGTTTTTCCTGAAAGAATTTCGTTTCATATCAATCTTATTCTATAACAAAAAACTCCGCAAATCAAATTACGGAATTTTTGTTTATGCACTTTGGTGGCGACTACCTACTTTCGCGCACGAGGCACTATCATTGGCCTTAGACTATTTCACTTCTGTGTTCGGAATGGGAACAGGTGGGGCAAGTCCAGCATAGCCGCCACCGAAGTGCATAATTTGCGATCATTAATTGTTAGCCACCATTTTATTAAAGCTCAAATAAAACGATGATTTATTAGTACTGCTCAGCTAAACCCATTACTGGGCTTGCACTTGCAGCCTATCGAGGTCGTCATCTCCGACCAATCTAGGAATCCTTATCTTGGAGTGGGCTTCGTGCTTAGATGCTTTCAGCGCTTATCCCTTCCCGACTTAGCTACCCAGCGATGCTCTTGGCAGAACAGCTGGTACACCAGAGGTCAGTTCAACCAGGTCCTCTCGTACTATGGTCAAATCTCCTCAAGATTCTACGCCTGCAGTAGATAGGGACCAACCTGTCTCACGACGGTTTGAACCCAGCTCACGTAACGCTTTAATTGGCGAACAGCCAAACCCTTGGGAGCTGCTCCACCCCCAGGATGCGTTGAGCCGACATCGCTGTCGTATTTTCTCTTATTTCTAAAAGGATCGGACTATATCTTCATCCTCCGAAGCTTTCCGGAGGAGCTGACGTATTATAGAAGAAATTATCTTCTATCTGTTCTGAATCAGAACAAGTCTCTACGGGGTCAATCTGCATAATCATGCAAACGACTTCCCACGGTATCGTCTTTGCTTATCGTAGAAATAAGCGGTAAGAGTTCACCGTTATAAGTCAGTTTTTCGTCCCGTTTGTGACGGGATATGGCATTACTGCCATAGCGCCCCGATGTGTTAAGGTGCCGAACAGAGCCGTTGATGTGGACTCGCGGGCTCTACTAGCCTGTTATCCCCGGGGTAACTTTTGTCTGATAATCTCCGAATTTTCTATGAAAATTCGTCGGTTCACTAAGTTCTGGTTTCCCAACTGCGCAACATATACGTTTTGCAGTAAAGCCAGCTTGTGCCTTTACACGACCACTCCGATTTCCATCCGGAGCTAGCTGACCTTTAAACTTCTCCATTACTTTTTAGGAGAAAAGTGCCCCACTTAAACTACCCATTAGAAACTGTATCCGCAATAAAGCGGATTAGAATTAAGATTTTGAAAGAGCGGTGTTTCATTGGCGACTCAGCTTCATCCGAAAACAAAGCTTCAAAGTCTACCGCCTACGCTACGCATCCAAAAACAAAACTCAATATCTAACTATAGTAAAGCTCCCGGGGTCTTTCCGTCTAGCTGCAGGTAACCGGCGTCTTTACCGGTACTGTATTTTCACCGAGCTGCTCCTGGAGACAGTCCCCCAGTCGTTAAGCCTTTCATGCGGGCCAGAACTTACCTGGCAAGAGATTACGCTACCTTTGGACGATTATAGTTATCGCCGACGTTCACTGGCGCTTCGCCCGCTCAGCCATAATCCGAAGATTAGGACCGGCAGGGTTAACGTTCCAGCACTGGTCAGGCCTCAACCTCTATACATCCTCTTGCGAGTTTAGCAGAGATTTGTGTTTTTGGTAAACAGTCGCTAGGGGGTCTTTAGCTGCGTCCGCCCGAGGGCGGAAAGGCATATCCCGAAGTTACGCCTGCTTTTTTGCCGAGTTCCTTCAGGAGCTTTCACTCGTTCACCTTGGCGCGCTTACGCCAACCCACCTGTGTCGGTTTTCGGTACGGACTTCGTTTAATTAACTCTAGCAGTTTTTCTGGACAGCTAATTCATTTGGAACCTCCCGCCTTAACGGGAGTGAGGAAATCCAATAATCCCTCCAAACTACATGGCTGCGTCACTGTTCGAAATAAACGAAGGGGCCGGAATATTAACCGGCTGTCCATCCCTCAGGACCTTTCGGTCAAGAGGTTAGGCCCGCCTAACCCTTGGATGATTGTCATTGCCAAGGAAACCTTAGGTTTTCGGTGTTCCGTGTTCTTGACGGAATTGCGGTTACTCATGCCAACATTCTCACTCCTATCCGCTCCACTCCGCCTTACGACGAAGCTTCAGCGCAAATAGGATGCTCCCCTACCACTTTTTCTTTTAAAAAAGAAAAAATCCTTATCTTCGGTACTAAGCTTTAGCCCCGTAAATCTTCGGCGCATAATTCCTTAGCTAGTAAGCTGTTACGCACTTTTTAAAGGATAGCTGCTTCTGAGCTAACCTCCTAGCTATCAATGGAATTTTACCTCCTTAAGAACACTTAGCTTAGATTTTGGGACCTTAGATTAAGATCTGGGCTGTTTCCCTTTAGACTATGGAGCTTAGCCCCCACAGTCTTACTCTTTTGCACTGTTTTTGGTATTCGGAGTTTGATTGGAAAATCCGGGCATAGCCCAAGAAATTCCATTCAGTGCTCTACCCCCAAAAACATTAACAAAAAGCTAGTCCTAAAACTATTTCGGGGAGAACCAGCTATTACCAGACTCGATTAGCTTTTCACTCCTTACCACAACTCCTCCCAGAGTATTGCACGGCTCACGGGTTCGGGCCTCCTCTCACCTTTCGGTGAGGTTCACCCTGGTCATGGCAAGCTCGTCTGGCTTCGGGTCGTAAGCAAAACCTTTTTTGTCGCTCTTTTAAAACTTGCTTTCGCTTAGCCTTCGCGCCGGAAGCGCTTAGACAAGGTTTCACCTACACTCGTTGGCTCATTCTTCAATAGGCACGCCATCACTCCGCCGAAGCGGAGCTCTGACTCCTTGTGGGCATGATGGTTTCAGGTTCTATTTCACCGGGGTCACCCCCCTACTTTTCACCTTTCCCTCACGGTACTAGTTCACTATCGGAGATATTGAGTATTTAGCCTTGGCTGATTAGTACAGCCTGTTTCTCTCAAGGTTATCATTTCTCAAGATACTCAAGTAAGATAACAAGGAGTACGAATAGATTTTCAAATACAGGGCTATTACCTTCTATGGCTGCCCTTTCCAGGGACATTCTTTTAACCAATATTCGTTTTTTCTCCCTCAGGATTGCTCCTGACGTTATCTACTTACAACCCCTCATAAAATCTCTTGCGAGATTAATGTGGTTTGGGCTTCTCCCTTTTCGCTCGCCGCTACTAAGGGAATAAAATTTTTTTCTTTTCCTCCGCTTACTGAGATGTTTCACTTCAGCGGGTTCGCTATCCGCCCAAGGGCGGATCGATATGGGTTTGCCATATCCCGTTTCCGGATTCGGAAATCCACGGATCAAAGGTTGCTAGGCACCTCCCCGAGGCTTATCGCAGCCACGCCGCGTCCTTCTTCGCCTCAATATCCCAAGGCATTCTCCACCTGCCCTTAAATAATTTATTTGAGCTTAAATGTTAAATGTTGGCTAACAATTGATAATCGCAAACTATTCAATTTTCAAAGGACTCAATCAACAAAAAACCGCTTTGGGAAGCGGCGTATAAAAAAATTCTAAAAATAGAACTTATCCGCTTCTCCTTTTCTTCAATATTTTAATGGTTGGTAATATTTGCATTGCTGATTGTGATTTAATATTAGCAAACTAAATAGTATTGTCAATACCTCAAAACAAATCGAGCTCATCAATATTGATAAGCCCGATTCTTCGGCAACTTTTTGCTTAATCTGTTACTTCAGCTTATTTTTCAGGTCCTGTAAAATTTCTCCTGCCACATCTTTTCCTCCCAGTCCGAATGCTATGCCGCCGGCAATCACTATCAAGGCAACAATGCCCTGAATTATGATAGTAACCAAAGCTTCCGCTATTCCTAGCTGCAGCAAAATGGCAAATATGGAAAAAATCCAAATAGACCATTTTACTATTGCTCCAACCATGGCGCCATATCCCATTTGCGCGCCTTCTACTGCCGCTCTTACAACTTTTTCCACTATGTCAGCTATGATTACAGCAATTACGAAGATGAAGGCAGCTACCACTACGTTGGGCAGATAGGTCAGAACCTCTGTGAAAAATCTCTCCAACTGGCCGAATCCAAGTATCTGGACTGCAGCAATTAAAAAAGCTATCATTAAAACCCATTTAACGATGGCTCCGATAAAAGCTGAAGCATCTACTTTGATGTCTGCCCTTTGAAGGGCTTTTTTCCAATCGCCCGTTTCAAATATCTTATTGAACTGAATTCTTTTTAATATTTCTGCAACCAATTTTCCGATTGCCACTGATATTATCCAGCCGATGAGGAATATAACGATTGCTCCCAAAAGATTCGGGATGAATGTTATAAACCCCTGCCACAAGGTCTGCAAGGACATTTTGGTTGCGTCTATCCAATCTAATACTATCATGGTATTTTATGGTATTGTTACAAATAATACCTAGCGACCTTTATTGATATATTATAACACATAATCAAATTAAAAACTGTGGAAAACTAAAAGAGGAGCATTTCGTGCTCCCCATGCTTCCGGCCGTTGTTTTGGCCAGAGTTATTCCTGTTCCTTTTTCTTCATGGCTTTGCAGATGAAGTCAACTGCCTGTCCGAAGGTTTTGAGCTCCTCCGCTTCCTCATCCGCAATATCGATATCAAACTCCTCTTCTATGTCCTGCACCAGTTCTACCATGTCCAAAGAGTCAAAATTGAGGTCTTCGGCTAATGTTGTCGTTTCATTTACCTCCTCCGGACCTATGTCGTAATCTTCTTGTAAATAGTTTTTCAGCCTTTTTTCCACTTCTTCTCTTTCAATCATACTCATCCTTTCGAAACTTCAAATGACGTTTGTGAAATGAACTACTCTGTGGACCCACGGGGAATCGAACCCCGCCCTCATCCATGCCATGGATGCGTAATACCGATTTACTATGGGCCCTGAAATGATTGTGCCCCCAGGAGGACTCGAACCTCCAACCACTGGCTTAAAAGGCCATTGCTCTACCAATTGAGCTATGGGGGCGCAGATATTATAATCCTTCTTTTCTTAATTCATCTAATAACATTTTCTGCTTTTTTGTCAAGCGCTTCGGCATTTTAATTATTATCCTAACGTGCAAATCGCCTCTTCCGAAACCTGAAAAGCGCGGCATTCCTTTTGAAGGTATCTTTATAACCTGATTTGCTTCTATCCCGGCCGGTAAATCTATCTCTGCGCTGCCTCCTTCCAGCAAGGGTATTTCAATTTTATCCCCTAAAATAGCTTGCGTAACGGTAATTTCTTTTGAAATAAACAAATCGTCCCCCCTTCTCTGGAAGATTTTATCGGGCTTGATTAATATCCTTACGAATAAGTCTCCCGGCTGGCCGTTTCTTTTTCCCGTCTCTCCTTTTCCCCGAATCTTTATCATCTGGTTGGAATCAACTCCGGCAGGAACAGTAAAGTTAACGGTTTCCTCTCCCGTTACCCTCCCCTCTCCCTTGCACACGTTGCAGTTCTTTTCCGGTTTCTGGCCCTCTCCCTTGCATTCCGGGCATATAGTCCATCTTGTGAATGAACCCAAAAAAGTCCTTTTTATTTCCTGCACTTCTCCTGTCCCTCCGCATGAAAAACACTGATTTTTCTTAGTTCCCGGCTCCGCTCCCGAACCCTGGCATCTTTCGCAGGTTATATATTTTTTAAGGACGAAGCTTTTTTCCATGTTTTTCAGGGCGTCTTTCAGAGATACTTCAATATCTATTCTTATGTTATTTCCCTTCTTGATATTTTTCCTTTTTGATTCTTTGGAACCGAAGCCGAAGAGATCCCCGAATATTCCGTCTATGTCGTTGATGTCAAAATCCAAGTCCGAACTGGAAAAATTGCCCCAGGACCAGTTGAAGTTATTTTCTCCTCCGCCAAATGCAGCTCCAAATTTGTCATATTGGGAGCGTTTTTCCCTGTCTGAAAGAATCTGGTAGGCTTCGTTTATCTCTTTCATCTTTTCTTTGTCTCCGCCTTTGTCCGGATGGTATTTGTGCGCCAGCTTGTAATAAGCCTTTTTTATTTCTTCCGCTGAAGCATTTTTTGGAACGCCTAATATTTGATAATAGTCTTTGTTAGACATATTTATTTATTGTTTTCCTGGGGAGGATTTTGTTTGTATATTTGTTCGCCTGCTTTTTGCATCGCCTGCGAAGCCTCTTGGGTTTTTGCCCTGATTTCTTCAACATTATCGGTGTCTTTGGCCTTTTTCAATTCGTCTACCTTGTTTTGGATTTCTTTCTTAAGGTCTTCCTGGATTTTATCACCTATGTCTTTCTGGGTTTTTTCCCAGGTATATATTACGCCGTCAGCGATATTGCGCGCTTCAATCAGCTCTTTTTTCTTTGCGTCTTCCGCCGCGTGGGACTCGGCCTCCTTTTTCAGCCTGTCTATTTCTTCATCAGACATGCCTATGGAGCCTTCAATCCTGATTGACTGGCCCTTGCCGCTTCCTTTGTCTTTTGCTGATACGTTGAGAATGCCGTTGGCGTCTATGTCAAAAATAACTTCAATTTGGGGAATTCCTCTTGGGGCCGGAGGTATGCCGTCAAGAATAAATCTTCCAAGAGTCTTATTGTCGCTGGCCATCGGCCTTTCTCCCTGGAGGACGTGTATCTCCACAGAGGTCTGGCTGTCTGCCGCTGTTGAAAATACCTGTGTTTTGCCCGTTGGGACAGTGGTATTCTTCGGAATCAAAACAGTATTTACGTTGCCATAGGTTTCAATTCCCAAAGACAACGGCGTGACATCCAGAAGCAGCACTTCTTTCGCATCGCCTTTTATAATGCCGCCCTGTATCGCCGCTCCGAGAGCCACCACTTCATCTGGGTTGATTGATTTGTTCGCTTCTTTTCCGGAAAGCTTTTTTATCTCTTCCTGGATTTTCGGCATTCTGGTTTGTCCTCCGACCAAGACAATCTCTTCAATATCTTTGATATCCAGCTTCGCCTCTTTTAGGGTTTCTTTAACCAAAAATACTGACCTTTCAATAAATTCCGAAACAAGGTTTTCCAGTTTTGCCCTGGTTAATTTAAGGTATAAATGCTTGGGGCCCGAAGAGTCTGAAGTTATAAACGGCAGATTTATTTCTGTTTCCTGCGCCGTGGACAATTCAATCTTTGCTTTTTCCGAAGCTTCTTTTATTCTTTGGAGAGCCATCTGGTCTTTTGACAGGTCAATCCCTTGGTCTTTGTTAAACTCTTCTATGACCCAATTCATTATTTTCTGGTCAAAATCTTCGCCTCCAAGATGGGTATCCCCTCCTGTTCCTATTACTTTTACCGTGTCTTCGCTTACGTCCAGTATGGATACGTCAAGGGTCCCTCCTCCGAAGTCATAAACCAATATTTGCTGTCCTTTCTTGCTTGTCAGCCCGTAAGACAAAGCAGCGGCAGTCGGTTCGTTTATGACTCTCAAGACATTAAGTCCGGCTATTTCCCCGGCAATCTTTGTCGCTTTTCTCTGGGAATCGTCAAAATAGGCGGGGCAGGTTATAATCGCCTCTGTTATTTTCTCTCCCAGCTTGTCTTCGGCATCCTGTTTTAGTTTCTGCAAAATCATAGCCGATATTTCGGCTGGCTTTAACCATTTGTCTTCCATTTTTATTTCCACTCCCCCCTCCTTGGACTCTCTTATCTCGTATGGCAGGAGCTTTTTGTCTTTCTGCACCTCTTCGTCTGTAAATCTTCTGCCGATTAATCTTTTAACCGCGTAAATGGTGTTTTGCGGATTCGTTATCTGTTGGCGCCTTGCGGGCATGCCTACGAGCCTTTCTTTGTTTTTGCCTATGGCGACAACGGACGGAGTCGTTCTGGCTCCCTCCTTGTTTTCTATTATTTTGGCCTCTCCGCCTTCCATCACAGCCATTGCGGAGAATGTTGTGCCTAAATCAATGCCTAATATTTTACTCATATTTTTATTTGCTTAATTTTACTTTTACGGGCCTTATAACCTTGTTTTCAAGAGCGTATCCTTTTTGGACAACCTCTATGACAGTTTCCGGTTCAGACCCCTTTTTTTCTATATATTCTGTTGCTTCGTGCTCGTGGGGATTGAATTTCTTTCCCATAGCTTCAATTTCCGTAACTCCCTGTTTTTCCAGAAAGCCTGATATTAATTTCTTTACGCACATTATCCCCTTGACCCAGTCGTGGTCTTTGATGTCTTTTGAAAGCTTTTTTTCCGCCAAATCTATGCTGTCTATAACAGGCAGGAAATCCAATATGATCTCTTCTTTGGAAATATTGACAATTCTGCCCAGCCTTTCGCTTTCATCCTTTTTGTAATTCAAAAAGTCAGCCCTTTCTCTTTTCCAGCCGTTCAGATATTCCTCTTTTTGGGCCGCGCATTCTTCAAGCTCTTTTTTCAGTTTTTCCATTTCCTTTTCCATCTTTTTTATAAGTACATTATAGGCAATTTTTTCGCTTGAGTCAACCCCTGATTTCTGATAATATTATAATAATGGGCAAAGGGCAAAAGAGTAAATTAAAGATGGTTTTTCTTATCCTGGCGATAATAGCAGCTATATTGGCTTTTTCAAAAATCCTGGAGTTTTTTTACGCTCTGTTTTTCAGCTGGATACTCTAATTCTCAATAGTTTTCGGGAAAGATATATATTTTATCAAATCTTAAATCAATATATTCAATATTTCTTCTGGATTCTTGGGGGATTTTTTCTTTAAGGATTATTCCCAGCTGTTCAATCTGCCAATCAAGGTCTTTTTCCGGATTGAGATAAGCTTTCCAGCCCTCCTCTGTTATAACGCTTATTTTTTTAGGCGATGCCATTGAAATTTCCCTTACAATGATTTTCAGGCTTCCGGAAAGTCCGCCCTCTATTTTTAGAATGTTTTCTATGTCTTTTTTCTTGATTATGGTTTCTCCAAGCTTGATATCGTTTTTTAACGATTCGTCTTTTATTTCCGGGATGCCGAAAGGAATGTCTTGAGACTCTTCAAATACAACCCCTTCTTTGTCTATGAAATAAAACTCGGACAGAAAAGAAAGCGCGATAACAGGCTGTCTTTCTTCTATCTTGGCGGAAATCTTGTCAGGCAATTTTCTTTTTATGCTTATGTCAGACACGACAGGATATTTTTCTCTTATAATCTTTGCTGCGTTGGCAATGTCGGACAAAAAGATGTTTTTACTCGTGTTTTCGTAAACAATGCTTTTTAATTCATCGCATGACGTCTTTTGGCATCCGGAAAATTCCATATTCTTAATTTTAAAAACAGATGATAAGAGGAAAAGATAAGCCAAAGAAGATATTGCTATTGTTAAGACAATTCCTGCCAGGAATAATTTACTCCCGAACGCCTTTTTTACCTCCCTTCCAAGAGACTTTTTTCTTCTTGTCTTAAAAGATTTTTTGTACTTTTTCATAGATGTCTTTTTTTCTTTCTGAAAGTTTCAAAGACCCATGTTAAGCGGTATATCGGAGACAGCGGCAGGTCCTTCGTTTTAACGTGTTCTTTTCTTTCTCCTCCAAATCCTTTTTTGAATAAAGTCAGTCCGTGCCAAGGATGTTTTTTGTCCTCTTCATTTTCCGCTATCCCCCAGAAATTGTATTTCAAGCACGCCCTGTTTTTTGCCTCTTTAATAGCTTCCCATTGCATAAGATAAGAAACAGGAGCTTTGCTTGCCACAGAGGCTCCATGATGATAAAAACCAATGTTCTGCCAATAAACGACGACAGCGGCTGACACAATCTCATTTTTATACTTGCCAAGATACAAGACAATCTGGTTGTCTGGGGCAAACTCTGAAAACTGATTTTTCAGATAGTCTTTGGAAAACGGAACAAAGTTATGGCGGGAAGCAGTCTTATCAAGCAGGTCGCTGAATTTATCCAAATCATTGCTTTTAACAATTTCAATATCTTTGTCTTTTTCCGCCTGCCTTATCAAATACCTTGTGGTTTTTCTCATTCTGGACAACAAGTCTTCTTCTTTGCCAGATATATCCAGCTCCCAAGTCACCTCCGGATGCATATGTATGGGAGCTTCTTCATAACCCAGCCCTTTAAAAAATCCTTTATTCTCTTCGTTTCTTTCCCAAATAGGAGCTATCCTTATAAATATCGCTTTTTCTTGTTTTGCCAGCTCTTTGAGCTTTTCTGTCAAAATCCGTAAAATATCATCTTTTTGGACGTTGCAAACAGGACCGTGAGGGATGAATAAAAATGTCCCGCGTTTTGCTTTAACCTTTATAACAAGGGCAACGGCCATCAGGTTATTTCCGTCATATACTCCTAAACGCCATATCTTATCTTCTGTCTTTTTTTGGAATTCCCCCCAGTTCCAAGAGTCAAGGAATGTTTTTTCTTTACAGGCTAGAAGAAAACTCTCCCATTCTTCCTTATTCGTTATCTCTTTGATTTCCATATTTCCATAATACAAAAAAATAAGGCATCGGGCAACCGGTCATTGACATGCTTAAAAATTCAGGCTAAAATATTTTTGTACTTTGTTCTTTTCAGCAGCTCTTTAATTAGAAAAGGGAGTTTTTATTTCATGGAAGAAGATTTGACAGCAGAGGATTGGGTTGGCTATTGCGAATTCTGCGGACCTACGCCCACGGTGAAAGCGGTTACCGAAGAAGAAGCAATAGCCTTGTCTTTTCAAGTCCACTTAAAAGCCAATACGTGCAATGGAGGACCATTGATAGTGGCGGCATTCAGAAAGAAAGAAGTCAGATAGCTCTCCAGGGGTGTTTCCGGACGCCCTTTTTATTTTGGTTGCGGTATTGAAAAAAACATATTTTGTGGTAGCTTTATTTTAGTACCTACAAAACAGAATAGTCTGCAATTTTGAAAGGAGACAGGAAATGTCTATTCGGCGCTCAGGCGATATTTCCTCTCTCTGGAGGGAATATGGAAGAACAAGAGACGTAGATATCAGAAACAGGCTGGTGGTGGCGTACCGGGACATGGCGAGATATGCAGCGGAAAGAGTCAAAAAGGGTTTGCCCCGGTTTATTGAGCTGGACGACCTTATCTCGGCAGGCATTGTCGGCCTTATCAAGGCGGTTGAGGATTTTGAACCGGAAAGAGGGGTTAAGTTTAAGACTTATGCCGAAATACGCATAAGGGGAGAGATTCTTGACGAGCTGCGCGGAGCAGATTGGTTTCCTAAATTTGTCCGGGTCCGCATAAAGCAATTCAAAGAAGTCAAAGAGTTAATCAACGTCGGTGACGGAGAATTTTTGCCGACTGCTGAAGATATTGCGGAATATTTCGGCATTTCCATTGAAGAAGCGGAAAAGATAGAAGTTGATGGAAAGAGAGAGACGCAGGCCAGTTTCGTACAGTTGGAACATATGTTTGCGCATCAGTTTGACCAAGATTCAGAAGACGATAGTCCTAGTTTGTCTTTTCTGGATTATAAAATGTCGGACCCCGGAGACAGGATTTTGGAAGCAGACAGCTTCAATGGATTGATATCATGCCTTTCGGAACGCAACCAGATTATTGTGATAATGTATTTCCGATACGAAATAAGCATGCGTAAAATAGGAGAATTCTTTTCTCTGTGCGAATCCAGAATAAGTTGCCTTATTTCTATTTCTTTGAAGATAATTAAGGCGAATATCTGCCGCAAAAGAGAATCCATGCCTTCGGACTATTTAGATTAAATTCTGCCAATTGATTTTGGCAGTTTTTTTATCTACTCAAAAGATGCTTTGTCCCCTATTTTGATGTTCAATTTATCCGCCACGCCTGACCCTATTTCCAGAATATGCATTGCTTTTTGAGAAGGCTTATAATTCGGACATTCATCGTTCTGGCACGGAGGAACATCTTTTTCCATGTGGACTACTTCTTTGTTTCTGTCCATCCAAATAATATCTATCGGGAATTTCATGTTTTTCATCCAAAAAGAATAATAATCCTCTTCGTTATAGATAAAAAGCATGCCTGAGTTTTCAGCGAGCGCCTCTCTGTTCATTAATCCCTTGATTCTTTGCTCTCTCGTTTCTGCCAGCTCGACATCAAAACAGCTGCCGTTGATGCAAACCGTCTTTATTTCTTTGTTTTGGCTTTTCATATAAATGAAAAAAAATACAAGAAGAATAACTGTTAATACAATATATATTTTGATTGATTTTCCTGAAAGCATGTTTTATTTAACAATAGCATATTGTAATTGCTTAATCCAAAAATAATAATAGACCCATTGTGGCAACAGGCCTATGCGGCTATTTCTTTTTGGAGAGGTTTTTCTTTTTGTCTTTCCTTTTCGTCTTCGGGGTCGTCAGGGCAATAGATATGGCATTTTTCCATTCTTATATTTTTGCCAAAGCC
>Ga0265297_10007421_pt1 | contig 15213 bp, 12 predicted proteins | sample Munlanlwell13791_FD_192502 | JGI IMG/M metagenome (GOLD analysis project Ga0265297, IMG submission 192502) | Leachate microbial communities from a municipal landfill in Southern Ontario, Canada - Leachate well 137-91 | ecosystem: Engineered > Solid waste > Landfill > Unclassified | place... | reverse complement strand
TACGGGAGTTTCGAGGTATACAACGCCTACGACGTCCCGATATCAATCATCCTCACCTTCGACTACGGCTTTGCCGTGTTCGCCGGCCCCAGGCAGAGGATTACCGAAAACGTGAACATGACAATACTGGAAAAGGGCTCGCAGAAAATCCAAATCGGCCCCAACAAGACCATCTGGGCGCGCTTCGCGTTCTACAATGAGACCATGCGGTACGTCTTTTTGGACAACAACGAAACCTACCAAAAATACGAGACGGCGGGCGTAACCTACGAAAGGTGCAAGACCTGCCTGGGCGAGCCCTGCCTTGACGATGGCTCCCCATGCTCGGCCAACGCCGAATGCGGTGGCGGCTATTGCGTCAGGAACCGGTGCAATTTCGAACACGTCTGCTATGCCTCCAATTGCGGCTGCTCCTCGGACGAAATCCAATGCCCGGACAATATCATGTGCGCGCCGAGAAACGCCCTCGAGCTCGGGGCAGAGCCCATCTGTTCGCATTTCGAGTGCAAGACCGGCCATGTCAACAGTTCCACCGGCGCGTGCGCAAAATCGCCCGAAACGCTCGAAGCCGAGGAAAAGGCCCGGATTGATGACGCGAACGCGAGAAAAGAGCAGCTCACCCTCTTCATCCTGGCCGCCATGGCCGTTGCGGTCCTCTTTTACCTTGTGCTGGAATTCCAAAGGAGAAAGAAGGAATCCGAGCTGGAAAAAAAGGAAAGGAAACGGTCCGGGCAATGACCTGCCCGCCCGGCATTCGTCGGGGCGCGGCTTAGGTCCAATTAAAACCGTTCGTTCCGTATCATCTCCATCAACGGTGAGCGCATGGCTGACATGAAATTCTGCTACAAGTGCGGCGAGAAAATCTTCCAGGAGGCTGAAATATGCCCGAAATGCGGCGTCAGGCAGATGCATCCTCCGAATTACCAGCAGCCGGCATCCGGAGCTGCGGCGTCCGCCCAGCAATCACCGCCCGCAGCCGCCGGGCAGCCCGCAACACAACCCGGAACCTCGGGCCAGGGCGCCCAGCCCGCGGCGCACTACGAAGAGCGCAAAAGCCCGGCGCTCGCCGCAATCCTCTCGTTCTTCTGGTGCGGTCTCGGCCACGTCTATTGCGGGGATTTCGCGTTCGGGCTCATGCTGATTCTCGTCTACCCGATAATCGCCTTCGTCTGCTCGATAACGATAATCTGCATACCCGTGGTCCTGCTGATGTGGTTCTGGGGGATGTACGATTCATACGGCCTCGCGCAGAGAATCAACCGCGGCGAAGTGAAAAGTTAGCTGCTTTCAGCCATATTTCCGTCTACCTGCGCCTGCATGAGCGAGAACTTCCGGTCCTCCATCAGGAGCCCGTGAATCAGGTGGCCGATGGATTCGAGCCTGTACGTCTTCTTCGCGACTTCAGGGTCGGAAAAGTCGTCCCTTGAAACGATGTCCAGGGATTTCAGCCGGTTAAGGCACTCGAAGACCGTCTTATGGTCCAGCGCAAGCACCCTGGAGAGCTTCTCGATGCTCATGTCCTTGTTCTTCAACGCGGCTATGACCTTCATCTGCTCCCCTGAAAAGAACGTCGTCGCGCTTCCGAACCGGTCGCAGACCGTCCCTGAAACGTCCCTGAGAAGGCCCAGCCACGGCTTGGAGACGTCATGCGACTTCATGTCGTGAAGGACCTGGAGGAAATGCCCGGACGTGCGGAGCGTTTCGCCGGGGGTGTCGACTGCGACGTCGTATTTCCAGAACCCGCTCCAAACCAGCGTTTTTGCGCGGATGGAGCATGAGTCCTCCCCCTTCCTGTCCTTGCCCTCGACGCTCCTTGTGAACAATGTCTTCTTGACTGAGATGGTCATAAGAATCATAATTATATTGCTATTAACACTTTTTTAACCTATTCAAGGGACGCCATAACCCCGGACGCCCCCTGCGGAAACCGGCCCTCGAAAGCCGTATAAAGCGCAACAGGGAAATCACCCCGATGTTCAAAGCGATTCTCTTCGACCTGGATAACACGCTAATCAACTTCCTCGAATTCAAGATTGAAACAGCCAAGGCCGCGGCAAAGGCGATGGTGGCGAACGGCCTCCCGGCATCCGAGGTCGAGGCCTACGGCAAAATATTCTCGGTCTATGATGAGAAGGGAATCGAGTACCAGAAGACATTCTCCGACGTGGTGAAACTGTACGGCCTGGAAATCAACCATGCCGAGCGCATCCAGCAGGCGGCAATCCTCGCCTATTTGCAAAAGAAGTTCGAGGTTCTTCGGACATATCCCATCGTGAAGCCTACGCTCGCCACGCTGAAGGAGGAATACAAGCTCGGCGTGGTCACGGACGCCCCGCGCAACAAGGCGTGGCAGAGGCTGATACTCACCGGCCTGGGCGACTATTTCGACGTCATCGTCACGCTCGATGACACGAAGGCGTTTAAGCCGAGCCCTGGCGGATTCAACCTCGCTCTCAAGAAGCTCAACCTCGCCCCGTCCGAATGTTTATTCGTCGGCGACAACCCGGAGCGCGACATCAGGGGCGCGCAGGAAATCGGCATGAAGACCTGCCTGGCGAAATACGGGGCGAGCAAGAGGAAGACGGACATCAAGGCGGATTTCGAAATCAACAGGTTCGAAGACCTGCTTAAGGTGCTATGATCAGGGTGCTATAGGGGATGCGATAAGCTGGTGCGATTTATGGATATCACATGTTACGGCGGCATTGAAGAAATCGGGGGCAACAAGATTCTCGTGGAAGACGGGAAGACGAGAATCTTCCTGGATTTCGGCCAGTCGTTCGGGCACCTGGACGATTATTTCGTGGACTGGCTCCAGCCGAGGGACCGCTTCGGCCTCCGGGACTATTTCGCGCTCGACCTCATGCCCAAGGTGGAGGGGCTCTACAACGACAATATGCTGAAGCCCACGTCCATGAAGCCGCAGGCCCCTGCATTCGACGCCGTGTTCATCTCGCACGCGCACTACGACCACGTCGCCCACCTGAGATACCTGCATGAAGGCATCCCGATTTACATGGGCGAGACATGCAAGACTATCCTCGAATCCCATATGCAGACATCCGGCTCGTTCTTCTTCACGGAAAAGGGGTTCGAGCGCCCGTTCGCAAAGACGTTCGTCCCGCCGAACAAGGTCAAGACGTTCCGCACGGGGCACAAAATCAAGCTCGATTCCATGGAAATCCTCCCAATCCACGTGGACCATTCCGTGCCTGGCGCATACGGCTTCATCATCCACGGGAGCGAAGGCTCCCTGGTTTACACCGGCGACATCCGAAGCCATGGCGGAAAGCCCGAACTCACGACTGATTTCCTCGAGAAAGCCAAATCAGCCGCCCCGGACGCGCTCATTATCGAGGGGACGCGCGTGGCGCCGATTGAAACCCGAAAAAACCACACCGAACAGTCCGTCTACACGCAAAGCCTTGAGGTCGCTAAAACCGACAAGCTCATACTCGCCATGCGTTACCCCAAGGACCTCGACCGCTTCCGGACGTTCCACGATGTCGCGAAGGCGACCGGCAAAACGCTCGTCACCACAATCAAGACCGCGCACCTCCTCATGAGCCTCCAGGAAGACATCCACCTGGACACCCCCCACCCCTTCGAGGACCCGCACATCAAGGTCTACGCGCGGGAGATGCTTAAGCCGAGGCCGTATGAGGCCGAAATCAAGGAGAAATTCCAGTGCGTGGATTGCGAGTGGGTGAAAAGCAACCAGAAGAAAATCATCTGGGAGCTCGACTTCTCCCAACTGCAGGAGCTTATTGACGTAAACCCCGAGCCCGGCGGCGCGTGCATCCATTCCATGAGCGAGCCGTTCGAGGAGGACCCCCTGTCCCAATTGCAGGACGAGGTGCTCCACAACTGGCTCAGCCGCTTCTCCATGAACCATTATCAGTTCCACGCCTCGGGGCACGCCTCTGGCAAGGAAATATTCGACATCTGCCGGGGTATCGCGGCAAAGGCCACGATTCCGGTCCATACCGCGCACCCGGAGCTGTTCGAGAGCGCGGTCGACTCGGCAAGGCTCGCGAAGAAAGGGGAGCGGATTCAGTTCTGATATCCTTATTAATTGTTTATATTAATAGTATATTGTGTTAATATGAGGAGGCTGGCACGCGAGGCTATGGAAGAGCGCAAGCCCCAGCCCGCGCGTTTCCTTTCCGTAAAAACCGCGCTTGCCGTCGCCGCACCCCTGGTCGCCGGCATAATCGCCGGGTGCGATGGGGACGCAAGCGACCAGCGGAACGAATGCCGCATATACAACGAGACCACGGTCACGCTTAACCGCGGCACGGACGGCCGGGGCGCGGATTTAAGGGGCCTCGAAAACATCCCTCAGGGCTCGTTCCTGACCGACTATCAAATCGATTTCATCAACGAGGCCCATGCAATCGCGAGCGAAGGCATCCCTCCGGGCACGAAGGCGACGCAGTCCCCGGCATATTGCCTGCAAAGCGGCGGCAGCGGGGGGCAGAAATCCGCGTACGCCCAGCAAACCGCCACCGTCGACCGCGACAGGGGGCTTTACATCCCTGAAAACCCTGAACTCGAATCCGTAACGCTCATCAATCTCGTGAACCACGAAATCGGTCATCTCCAGCCGGGCAACCCGCAAAACGGCGCGGAGGTCATGTCGCAAATCAACGAATATGAGCAGAAGCTCGCGGGGTTCGCCGTTCTCATGAGGCAGGGCGCAGACGACGGCCAGCTCGTCCGCTGGGCATCCCATGAATCAAAGGCCGGGATTTTCGCGAAGCTCGCAAGGACGCTCGAATCCGGGCGGGGGCGGCCCGGCTACGATACCCTGGACGCATATGACAAGGCGAACATGTTCATCTTCACAAGGCTCGGCGAAACCGGCGGCGACATCCCATCAATCCGCGCGGAGTTCCGCGGGCTCGTACAAAGCGGCGGCCTCGCGGTGGCATTGGACGGCGCTTCGTCGGCATTCCTCGGCGCATACTCCATGGACAACCTGGCGGACCTCTTCGTAGATTCAAGAACCCGCCTCATCACCGCGATGCAGAGGCAATATGGCGTCGCGGACACGTATTTCCAAGCGCATTCCCGTCTCCTCGATTCGGGCCTTGCCTACGGCCTGGATGGCATGAACTGCGCATTCAGCGCGCCTCTTCCGTCAGCCACATACACGCCGTGCGGGGATGCGGCGTGCACAGATGCCGGCGCGGATTCAAGCAGGCCGGTTGCCGTTTCCCTCTGTTGTGTCGGCGCGGAAGTCCGGCCTGACGGTATCGGATTTTCGAAATGGAGCGTCGAGGCGAGCGGGACGAGATACAGGAAAGAGGGCGGGACGGTCAGCTCGTACGATTTCAACTGGGATTCCGTCACCAGCCTTTCAGCCGTGAAAACCGCAATCGGCATGGACGAGCCGTGCGGTTGAAGGCTAATGACGTTGGGGCCTTGCCGCCATCTCGCCTGGCGTCAATCATGGCAATTCTACTGTTTCCCCGAGCACCGGGACGTGCGTCTCAAAGCCCCGTTTAGCCAGCGATTCGGCAAGGCCCATCGAAGAGTCTTCCTCCCCGTGGATGACGAACACCCTGCGCGGCTTCCTCCCGAACCCGCCCATCCATTTCAAGAGCTCGTCCGAATCCGCATGGGACGAGAAACTGTCTATCTGCCGTATCTGTGCGTTCACGGCGATTTCCATCCCCATCATCCGGACTATCTCGGCCCCCTCCAGTATCACCCGCCCTAGCGAGCCTTGCGCCTGGTATCCTACGAAAAGAAGGGTGTTCTGCTTTTTCCAGAGGTTGTGCTTGAGATGGTGGCGGATGCGCCCGGCGCTGCACATGCCGTTCCCGGCGATAATCACGCATGGGGCGCGGTAATCGTTCATTGTCATGGATTCCTGGGCGCTGCGCAGGAAATTCAGCCCCTTGAAATCAAACGGGTCCGCGAACTCCTCCCTTAGCCTAGGGGAGAAGTATCTCATGTTCTTGGAAAAGACCTTCGTCGCATTGATGGCAAGCGGGCTGTCAAGGAAAATCTTCTCCCTGGGGAACTCCCTGTCCCGGACGAGCTGGTGCAGATAGTACAGGAGCTCCTGCGTCCTTTCAACGGCGAAGGAGGGTATCATGAGCTTCCCGCCCCGCTCATACGTCTCCTTCACCGTCTCGGAAAGCAAATCCCCTCGCGTGGAAACCTCGCCGTGGAGGCGGTTCCCGTAGGTCGATTCGATGAGCACGTAATCCGCGTCCGGAATAATGGCTGGATTGTCGACCAGCGGGGTGTTCCACTGGCCGAGGTCGCCCGAAAAGACAATCTTCGTCTCTTTCCCCCTTTCCCTCGCCCAGAGCTCCAGTATGGCGGAGCCGAGAATGTGGCCCGCGTTCCGGAACCTCATCCGTATCCCATTTGCCGCGTCGAACTCCCGGTCATACTCCAGCGGCTTGAACAGCGGAAAGCACGCCTTGACGTCCTTCAGCGTGTAAATCGGCTGGCGCGGCGGAAGCCCCATCCGTTCGCGCCTCCTGTTCTCGTGGATTGTCTCCTCCTCGTTGACGCTCGCGGCGTCCTCGAGCATAATCTTCACAAGGTCGATGGTTGGCGGCGTTGCTATAATCCGGCCCCGAAACCCGTTTTTCACGAGCTTCGGTATCAGGCCGGAGTGGTCGATGTGCGCATGCGTAAGAAGCAGGTGCGATATCTCCCTCGGGTTGAAGCCGAACGGCTCGTAGTTGCGCCGTGTTATGTCCTTCGTGCCCTGGTACATGCCGCAATCGACAAGGATTTTCTTCCCGGCGGTCTCAAGGAGGTAGCAGGAGCCCGTGACTATGCGCGCCGCGCCCATGAACGATAGTTTCATGAATCCCATAAGAGAAGATTGTTTAAGAAACCGCCGAACCTGGGCATGAAGGAAAAGAATTCATTGTGCTATGGCTAAATAAAAAAAATTACTTCCTGGATTTCTTCGGGGTCGGCGGAAGCGCCTTTGTGAGCGCGCTGGCGCAGGTGTTGCTGCAGAAATAGAGATTGATATGCGTCCTCGCCCTCTGCATGCTTACTTCCCCTATTACCTTGTCCTTTCCGCATTTAGCGCATTTGAACGTCAATTTATCACCATCTATAACATCGCAGACAACATTAATATACCCCCCACCTGCGGCTGGACGGCGGTTTTCCGTCATTCAATACTCTTTTAACCCCGACCAACAACAATAATACTGATGAAGCCTTCCGAACAGGTGGCAAGGGAAATCCTTGGCCAAAGGTTCGATGAGCTGAGTTCCACTGTCCGGGAAATGCTCGGGCGGGCCAGGCCGGCGACAATCCGCGCTGCCTACAAGGCGCTCCGGGCGCTTAAAATCGGGCGGGAGAAAATCGTTTCGAGGGCCGAGCTCCTCACCCACGATGCGGACGCGCTCGAGGCGAATCACGGCGCCCTGCTGAAACTCGGCCTAAGCGGGAAGAAAATCAGCACGCACGCCCACCTGCTGGGCCATAACCCGGATTCCATTGCGCAGAACTACAAGGCGCTTCGGAAACTCGGCGTCAAGCCGAATAAGATTGCGACCCTCGCACAGCTTCTCACATTGCCGCCGGCCACCCTGGACGCGCGCGTCGAGGCGCTCGAATCGCTCAAGATAAGGAGGGAGAAAATCGCGAAGCGCCCCGAACTCCTTGCGAGGGACCCCAAGACAATCCGCCATAACTTCGCATTCCTCGTCGACCTCGGCATCAGGCCTGAAAAAATCGCATCCAAGCCCGCGCTTCTCGGCCAGAACCCGAACACCCTCCGGCAGAATGGCAGCCTGCTCAGGCAGCTCGGGTTGAAGATGGAAAAAATCGCCTCCCAGCCCCAGCTTCTCAGCATGGCCCCCGAAACCATCTGGGGGAACGTCGTCCTCCTCCTGAACATCGGCTTCACGCCGGAGCAAATAGCGCTCCAGCCCCAATTGCTCGGGAAGAGCCCGGATTCCATTACTTCCAATTATCGCAATCTAAGGCGCTTCTTTCCCAAAGGGACGATTCTCAAGCACCCTGCGCTGATGGGGAATTCCCCAAAAACCATAGAAGCATCGGTCCAGTTCCTGAGCGACCTTGGCATCGATTTCGAGAAGAACCCGGCCCTCTGCGCCACGACGCCGGGTCGGAAGCGGGCGAAAATCGCCATGCTGATGCGCGAGGCCGGCTATTGCGGGATGAACAAAATCGATAAGAAGGAAATGCTGGAAAAGGCGCTCGAATTCCTCCGCCAAAGGCCTTACGCGTTCAAGACGGACGACCGGAAGGTCAGGGTGAGGTTCAGGTCGGCGGCCTGATTCGGACCGGGCAAATTGACGCATCCGCCTGAAAAAACCAGCCGTGCGCCGAATCGCCCTCCATAGATTTCGATGCAATTTCGATGCATTATCGATTCTTTAATAAACATTAGCGGACACATGAAATGCAATTCCAATCCCTTGGCATTTCAAAGGTAGATTAGGATGAAAACCCTCAACAAACCAGAACAACCCAGACTCACTGCAGGCGCGAAGGGCGCGGCTTTCTTAAGAGGGCTCATGTCCGGCAGGCCTTTGCTTGAAGTGGCGCGGGCAGGGCTCGCGTGCGATTTGAATGATTCCGCGCAAGTCCGGTATGCGGAGAGGATATACAACTCCGGCGATTGCGAAATGGCGTTCCTCGCATTGAAATCCGGCGTCACATCCGCAATGGCCGAAAGCATCCTCGCGTCGTCCATCGACAACCCGGACACGGCCTTCGCCCTGCTCATCAACAAGTTCGCCATATCGCACGAGGCGCAGGAAATCCTTGCCGATGCGCTCTCATCCGCAGATTACGGGTTGCAGTGCTATATGCTGCTGAAGCTCCAGACCGTATCTTCCCCGCATGCGCAGGAAATCCTCGCCCACGCGGTCCACGAGAGCGGATTGTCGGACAGGGCCACGGAGCTCCTGATGCAGGGCAGCCTTGCATCCGAGGGCGCGCAGAAGACGGTTTCGATAATCGTCCCGGAAGACGCGGCGACGATAACCCGCATCCTGATTTCCGGCAAAATCACGCTTGCGGCGGCCAGGGAGCTCTCAAAACGCATGCCGCCGGTGTGCGTCCCCTCAGAGTGACTGCCCTTGTTTCGGCGTCAGCGCCTCTTTGCATTCCGAAACCGCCTTCTCGATGTTCCTTGAGGCGCTTTCGAACGTCCCGCCGAAGAAGCGTTCGACCAGCCTGGACATCATGACTGCGGCGGCGGCCCCGGCGGTTACGACGAAGGCGATGTCCGCCATCGTTCCCCCCGCCACCCTCTTCAGCATGTCCATGACTATCGCCGTGACGCCGAGGTACATGACGGTCTTCACGCATTTTGAAATCGAGCGCATGGATTCGATGTGCTCCCGGTCTTCCTCGCTTATCTGCCCCTTTTCCCGAACGAGCGTCCGCTCTATGTCTTCGAGCTTCGCCCGGGCCCATTTCTTTTTAGTTTCGAGCCTGTCGCCCCGAAATTCATGGAACTTTTCCATTTCCCGGCGCAGGATGTCGAGCCTGTCCGCAGTTCCTGGAAGCCTCATCCTCTGGGCGTCGTACTGCGCCGATGCAATCCGTGAAAGCGTCCGGTGGTCCATAATCATGCGCCGCAGGATGACGCCTGCTTGCCGTTTTCCTTCACTGCGTATTCTTCATCGAAAAGCCTCGAGGCCAGCGCGCGTATCCCGTCGTTCCGGGGAACCCGCAAGTCGCGCCACGCGCCCCGGTCCACGCTGAACTGGAGCGTGACTCCCGGGACCTCCTCTTCATAAGCCGGGCTGATTACGCAGAAATACGGCTTGCGGCCGTATAGCTCCTCGACCAGCTCGGACTTCCTCCTGATGTTGAAATCCTTGCGGCGGTCGTTCATCAGCGTGATTTCGAATATGACCGGGACTATATCGCACCCCTCGTGCAGCTCGCCAATCATGTCTATCTCGGCTATCGTCTGCAGCGTCCGGCCGTTGTCGACCGGCTTGTGGAATACCGCCGAGCCCCGCGAATCGACCGAGTAATGCCTGTTCCGGGAAAGTTCGCCGGAACGCTCGCGCAGGACGGTCAGGAGTTCAGGATTTTCCTGCGAAAACTGGAGTATGGACATCTGGATGGCGGTCTCGAAGAGGAAGCCGAGGTAATAGCTCATGTGCCCCCGGTACCCGCTTCCGCGGATATGCTCGAAATTGCGGAATTTCGTCGCGCGGAACTTCTCCTCTATCCGGTCAATCCCGCATTCTTCCCTTGCAATCGCCCTGGCAAGCGGGACGAACAGGTTCTCGTCGGCAGGTTCGTGCCTGAATTCGGGCTTCCTCATCCCGTGCCTGCTCCTGCCCATGTGGCGCCCGAGCTCGCCAAGCTGTTTCTCGCTGAGCCTTGACAAATCGATAACCCTGGCAGCCATGCAATAATAATGGTTAAAAGTATATAAAAATGTATGTAAAGCAGTCCTCTTGCCGCCTATCAATCGTCGTTATAAATCCTCTTGCAGAATCCTTGACATGGCAAGGGAGAACCTTGGCGTAATCGAAGGCGGGAAGGGACGTCAGCCCCCAGCGCCCGCCGGCGGGGTGGAGCGGACGAGGGCAATCATGCGGAAGTACCTCGCTTCGAACACCACGCGCAGCCAGCTTCCGGCCGGGCTCGTCAGGAACCTCGGGGACATCAGGATGGCCGGGAACGGCCTCCTTGGCAGCCTTGAGCAATATAAGAACGCGTCCATATTCTCGTTGCGCACCGTTACCCGGCTTTACGGCTCCCTTCCAGAAGGGGGGACTGAAAAGGAGCGCGCAAACAACAGGGCGTTCAAGGAAACGCCGAATGAAATACGGAAAACTCTCGACGATGCGTCCGAGCATTTCATGGCCGGGCGCTTCCAAAGCTTCCCCTCGCAGGACAAGGATGTCGAGACCACCTGCGCAATCGCCGGTTTCTTCTTCCTGGGCGCGGCCGCAAGGTATTGCCCGGACATAATCATGGAGGATTTGGGCGATGCAGGAAAGAAAACGCTTGCGGCGAAGGCGTTCGCCGAATTCTACGGGGCGCGCATCCGCCCTCTCATGGACCTGGAAAGGAAATGGGGCTCGGCCAGGGAATTCCATGACGCGTGCTTCCGGGCGTATTCGGATTTAAAACAGCAGATGCCGGAACTTTTCGACGAACTGCGGGCCCGCCTGTGGAACTCCAAAGGCGAGTTGCTGGCCCCATACGGCAGCAATAAATTCAGCTCCACCTGGAGGGTTTTCCACTACCACGGGAGCTTTTAATCCCGCGCGGCATTCCTGTTGTCCGAAGCCTTTTTCCTCAATCTCCCTTTCCCAAGGGCCCTGCCGCCGTCGGGCTGGGCGATGGGGTTCGTGTTGGCATCAGAACCCATGTACGGGGAGGCTGGCGGCGGTTTCCATGAGAGGTCTGGCCTGTGCCTGTAATACGCGTAAGCCTGAAAATGCTGCGGGCTTTCCTTGGCATCCTTTTCGGCCTGGCCTTCCTCGCGTATTATTATGTCGCGAATCCTGAACCATGCCTTAGCCATGGCCCCCTCACCTCCCGCCATCACCGATTCGAACACGGACACTGGCCCCATCATCCTTGTCGGCAGGCCGGTGGTTTCGGACAGGCCGTAGTAGCCCCTCAGCGTGTCGCCGGTCCTGGTCGCGGGGATTATCCTTCTGCCGGTGAATCCAAGCGGGATGCCGGCTGCACCCCAGTAAATCGCATAGGCGCGGTCCGCCCCCGCCATGAACACCGGAGCGGAGCCTGCCGCCTTGATTGCCCGCGCCTCATCCAGCGTCAGGGGGACGATGTATGCCTCCGTTCCATCCGGGAAGCCCTCGAGCGCCTGCGCCGGCCATCCCTGCGTGGAAATCGTTTCATAGCGGGGCATCATCACCGCCCGGCCGTCCTCGAATCGAACGGGAGTCTGCGATTCGCCGTTGAAATTCTGGGCATGGAACGTGTATCCTGCCGTCCTCAAAGCGAGGATTCTCCCATCATCCAGGGGGCCGCCCATACCGACGCTCCCTCCCGCATTGTCGGTGAAGATGCGGATTATCCCAGCCTGGTATTCGGGGCTGGCGCCAACCTCGCCCATCCAGCGCCGCAAGCCTGCCATGAACGGGCCTGGATTTTCCGGCGTCCCGAACGCCTCGGCCAATATTTCCCTGACACCCACATATGCCGGCTGCCTGCCTTGCGCCGCGGCGAGCTGTTCCTCGAACACATTCCTCTCCCGGGCCAGCCGGATAAAAAGGCGGTGAAGGTCAAGATCCCCGATGCGCTCGTGCAGGAATGAGAAATCGAAACGGTTCGAGTCGTCCAGTGCCGTAATGTAAGCCCCGGCCGTGTCATTGTCTATGCCGCCGATTGAAACCATCAGTATCCTGCCGCCGGAATCCATGTCGAGGCGCCGTGCCGGCGTGGCTCCGGGTGCAGGCTCGATTGATACTATATGGCCCATCGCATCCCTCTGCGCGCGGTAGCCCCATGCGGCGAGGTCCGCATCGGAGGGGTCGACGATTTCAAGGAGCATCCCCCACGCGTTCAGCTCGTGCCGGTCATGCGTGCCTATCGCGTATGAGCCCGTCATCATGTATCCGAGTTCATCGTAGAACTGCGAGCGCTCTACGCTGTCGCCGCTTGAGAGCAGCCTGAATAGCGCCGAATCCTGCGGCAGTTCGCCAAGCGGCGCAGCCTCCACAACCCTAACCTCAACGGTCCTCCCGGCGACGGGTATGCGCGTGCTGAAGCTGCCCATGTTGCCAATCAGCCCGTAGCGGGATATTTTTCCGTTGGGAAGGACGTATTCCAAACCTGAAGCCCTCGTCACCGCTCCACGGATGGCGATATCTATCTCGGCGGGGGTGTTCCCGAGCCCCATCTGGTGCCGGAACGCCTCGACCTCGCCACTCATCCGGCTCTCTTGCTGGCTTAGTTCCTGCCCTGCGCTGAACCTTCTGTAGGCCTCGGCATAAACAGGGAGGAGAGCGCTTTCCTTCGCCGTGTTTTCTGTGACTACGTCCGGGGCGGGAATGCCTGAGCGGACGCTGAGCGAAGAACCCATGCTGTCCGGGCGCAAATCCTGCCTTTTCAGGAACAGCACCATGGGCTTGCCGGTGACGGGGTCGATTATGTTCAGCTCTATGCGGTAGGCGCCGATAAGGCCCCCTAGCAACTTGATGGAGGATATTCTCGCGCCATACTGGTCGCGAATGATGCCTGCGAGGTCGCCAGTTGTGAACATGCCGGAAAGGAAAGGGTCATCCGAAAGCGAATCGAATCTGGAATATGTGGCCGAAAGCCCGTGCAGGGCCACCATCTGCTCCCTTTTGGCGGGGCTCCAGTCCTTCCAGAAAAATGGTTCGTTCGTTATGCCGAGCTCCCCGACCGAGACTGCATACCTTGCGGCCGAAATCGAGGGCGCCTTCATGTACGCCATGCTCAGCGTGCCCGGCGGAATCCCGTAATCCGCCTCGATGCCAGCGCCCGCGCGCCCGTTCATCGCCAGGAACTCGGTCAGCCACATCGCTTCCGCGTGCTTTCCGCCCGCGTGGAGTTCTGCGATAAACTCGCTCCGGCGCTCTTCCGGAAGGAGCGCGAACGAGTCGAGCGCCGCGGCCTGCTCCAGGTCCGTCGCCTGCCCCTTGACCATGCGCCCGAGCACCTTGCCTATCGAATCCAAGGCGGCGGCCGGGTCCTGCGAAAGCAGGGCTTCAGGAACGCGCCCTTCAAGCATCCTCGCCGCAGTCCCGAAATTACCGCGCCAAAGCTGTTCTATCACGGGCTCGAAACGGGATGACAGCGCATCATGCATGGCGCTGTCCGCGAAAGACACCAGGAGCTCGTCCACGGCCGCATTCCGCGAGGATTCGCCGGCGAGCTGCTGCGCGTTCGTGCGGACGATTGCGGCCCCTTCGGCGGATAGCTTGATGACGTACGGCGTCCCGTCCTCGGCCTGCACCGCGATTTCAAGCGCTCCCGGAGCGCCTTGCGGGAATTCCGCATGGCCGGCCTGCTCTTCAAGGCGCAGGGGCGAGCCGCTCTCAAGGGCCCTCCTTGCCATGGCCGCATGGCCGAAATCCTCCGCGTCCGGCCGCTCCCTTCCGTTCTGGCTTGCTCGGGAATGCGCGATATCGTAAGCGATGGCATCGAGCGGGTCCGAAGGCCTTTCCGTGAATCCCGCCAGCCTCGACGCGTCTTCTATGACCTTCACGGTTTCAAGCGCGATGAACAGCTGCTGCCTTATCGCCCGCGTCTCGATGAACCTCACATAATCCGGGTCGGCAAGCAGCCTCTGGAGCGCGGCCCTGCGTTCCGGCGCAATGTCCAGCAGTCCCTTGGTCCCGGCATGGACCGCAGCGATGTCCTCAATCAGGCCGACGGCGCTTTCAAATTGCGGCCTCGTTATGGGCACGTTGGCGAATGACAGCTCCGCACCCGCAGGCGGGCTCCGGTCGAGTATCGCTGAGTATTGGGCGAGCATCTCCGGGCTGGCCTGGGCCGGCCGTACGGGAGCCTGTTCAGGCGCCGGCCGGCGGCCGGGGAGAACCAACGGCTCCATCACCTGCATCCCGGCCAACGAGGCGATAGCCTGCGGGAGCGGTTCATCGCCGTATGGCAGGACATCGACGATGCGCCCGGATTCCATGTTAATCCTGAATGTGAACTCGACTCCCCTCTCGAGTATCTCCCTGGGGATGTTCTGGATGTTCCCGAAGGCGATGATGCGCCCGGTCTCCGGGTCATAATATGCATTCACAGCCGCATTCAGCATGCCGGCGTTTCCGCCTATCGATTCCCCGGCGAGGATTTTCCTGAACGTTCCGAAGACCGGCGCCATCGCTTCCGGCCGGATTCCGAGCACGGCCAGTGCGTTGCCGAGGGTTATCCTGCCCGGCAGGGCACCGCCCAGGTATTCGGAGAGGAACCGCCTTGACGTTTCATCGGGCACCAATGCGAGGGCCTCTGCCAGCTCCAAGCTGGAAATGGGCGCCTCCGGCCTCGGTTCTCCTGCTGTTTCCCCAGCCCCGGTTTCAGGCACGACGGGAACTCTCCCTTCGTAAACGTCCCCTGCGGCCCTTGCTACGGGTGTGTCCAGCGCCTGTTGCCTCGTCCTGCCGCCCGTGTAATCCCTCGGGGAATAGCCCGCATCCGGGATGCCGAACGTTTCCGGCTTCTTAGTCTCCGCGCGGCTTTCCTGAACCCTGACGAACCCGTTGCGCTGGAGCGGGT